>PVMK01126646.1_pt1 | contig 61293 bp, 52 predicted proteins | sample 1853481 | NCBI WGS metagenome assembly PVMK01 (sample SAMN08533507, study PRJNA380276) | Marine sediment metagenome, whole genome shotgun sequencing project.
GGACGATGATAACGAAATGATTGACCTGATATTCTCTGAAGAAATTGATTTATCTAATATAATCATCCTTGAGGGCAAACCGGAAAACATGGATGAATTATGTAGGGAATCAAAAGCAGGTCAAATTCAGATTGTGGACGAAAGTCCTGGTTATTTAAAAATCGAAACAGATGTTCTTACTAAGGGTTGGATATTCTGGTCTCAAACATGGTACCCCGGATGGATTATCAAGATAGATGGGGTTAAAGTAGGTCCAGCGTTAAGGGCAAACTACTTATTTCAGGCAGCTGAAGTTCAACCGGGGGTGCACCAGGTGGAATTCATTTACAGCCCGGTATTGTTTAAGCTAGGGGCAGTATTGACAGTGGTTACACTTCTACTGGTTGGTTATCGGTTAATATTTAGAAAAAAAGAGATTAAGGACTGATTTCCCGGGCAGCTCTTTCCCTGAGCGACTGCTGCAATTTTTTCCTGTCTCCCGGAAGGAAGAACGTACTGATTATTAGTAGAACACCTGTTACCAACCAGGCTGAAATGCTAATTACCAGAATAGCTGTCTGAAGGGATGATCTCTGACTGATCAAACCCGCCAGCAAGGGAGCAAAAGCTGATCCAAGATTTCCTAGAAAATACTGGATCGAAGTCGATGTGCTCCTAATTTCGGGCAAAACTACATCGTAAACTGTCGTGGCGATATTGGGAGATGCAAGGGGGATAAAGATGCAAGTTATTGAAAGCATAATGCGGAAGAGATTAACGTTTTCGGTGGGGATATTCAGGCTGATGCTCAAGAAAATCGCACCCATAAAAACACCTAAAATTGAAATATAGAGTCTTCCTCGAATGTCCTTTGAATATGCAAGATCCCCAAAATAACCTCCCAGAAAATATCCTAAACCGATCATTAATACTGCAGGGATCATAATTGAGGAAATAGTTGAATTTGAATATAACCTTTCTACTTCAAGGTATCTAAAAGACCAGAAAGTTATAACCTGCCAGGGAAGAACACCTACGAATCCTTGCAAAAATAGAATGACCAGTGTAGGAATTTTTACCAGATCCCGAATCAACCCCAGGCTCATTTTATGGGATTTTAGATCATCCAAAACTGCCAATTCTGGTTCACTTGATCCTCTTGGAATATCCTTAACACCGAAATAGATGAATACGGCCATGATAATGCCCAGTAAACCAGTAAAGAGATAGATTATTCTCCACCCGAAAACTGGACCTAAATTTAATGCCAGGACAAGACCTATTAAATAGCCAAGTGGTATTGAAATTTGTAAGAAACCAAAAATTCTGCTCCTTTTTTCCGGAGGGAAGTAATCTGAAATTAGACTTCCAATTCCTGGATAGCTCGAGTCGTCAATTCCAGTTGAAGCCCGGGAAATTAAAAATAATCGAGGTGTGGGGGCAATGGCACTAAACCAGGTTGTAATTCCCCATATCAGAGAAGCGAGGGCAAGTAATTTAGGCCGGGCAAAGCGATCGAATAAAAATCCCCAAATGGGATAAAAAATACTACCCAGAATTAATGACCCTGTAATTATGCCTCCCATCTGAACTTCATTCAGGCTGAAATCTGCCATTATCGCTGAAGTTAGAGGGCCGATTAATAGACGATCTGTTTGGTGGAGGAGCATGAAGAAGAAAAAGATGGCAACTGCCAGCCACCGCGCTTTGGAAGAATTATTCATGGGTTAGGATTAATCAACTAGATCAAGATAAATTCTTTTATTTTCTTTTCCCTTGCTCTTGTAATCTGTGATCTTTACCGGCCCGATCTCAGAGGTGTTCCGGACATGGGTTCCGCCGTCTGCCTGTAAATCCAAACCCTCAATTTCAACTACCCTGATATAGTTGATATTCTTTGGCACGAGGTCTATTTTTGTTCTGATTAAGTCTGGTATTTGCAAAGCTTCTTCTCTGGGAATATCTCGCCAGGTGACAGGCAAAGATTTGGAGATTTCTAAGTTAATAGCCTGTTCTATTACACTTACCAGTTCCTTGTGCAAGGTTGCGAATTCAAAATCCATCCTTCCATTTAATGGAGCCATATTTCCGCCAGTCACCGATGCGCCATAATCCCGGAAGATCACTCCGCATAAAACATGCATTGCGGTATGAGTGCGCATAAGTTGAAATCGATGAGGCCAATCAATTTCTCCTGTAATTTCAGACCCGATCTCTGGCAGCTGCGTATCCCCGGGCAGGATATGAACAATTTTTCCAGCGACAGACCGGACACCAGATAGGCGTATATTATTTTGGGAACAAGTTAGTATACCGCTGTCGGCAGGTTGACCACCACCTCCAGGGTAAAACGCAGTTTGGTTGAGAGTGATTCCGTTGAGCTCAAGATCATGTTCAACAACTTGAGCGCTAAAAGTCTTCTGATAGCTATCTGCGTGAAAAATGCGAATACTCATGAAGATCCTCGATCATAAAGAGCTTGATGCTCTATATTTAACTGCACTGTATTCATTAGATGAAACCAAATATTAATTAACGTAATCCGAAGAGGAGAAAACAAAATTGAAAAGAGGGTCAGATCAAACCAAGTTCTTTGCCAACTCTGGCAAAAATTTCCAACACCTGGTCTAGCTGTTCATCAGTGTGGGTTGCCATATAACTTGTCCGCAAGAGCTGGCGGCCGGGGGGAGTGGCAGGACTGAGAATTGGATTAACAAACACTCCGTTTTCCATGAGCAGCTTCCAGGTTTTTAATGTCAACATTTCCTCGCCGATAATGATAGGAATTACCGGTGTTCAGAATTACCAATATCAAAACCAAGGATCTGATATTCCCGGCGCATTTTATCTGCAATTTGATTAACCCGTTCTACGCGTTCAGGTTCTCTTCTCATGATATTAAGGGCCGCAAGGGCTGCGGCTGCGTTCGGACCCGGGATACTTGCGCTGAATATTAGAGATCGTGCATTGTGTTTAATATAATGAATTATATTTTCATCCCCGGCAATATAACCGCCAATTGATGCAAACGACTTGCTGAAAGTTCCCATGATCAAATCAACATCATCGGTTAAGCCAAAATGAGCGGCCGTTCCTCTCCCTTTACCTAACACACCAACTGCATGGGCATCATCCACCATCAATCTAACGTTAAATTCTTTGCAGATAAGGACTATTTCTGGAAGAGGGGCGATATCACCTTCCATAGAATATAGACCATCTACAACAAGTAATTTTCCGGCATCCGCTGGTAATCGCGATAGTTTCCCGCGGAGATCGTCCATGTCATTATGACGAAATCGGACCATTTTGCCATAGCTCAATCTTGCGCCATCTACGATACTGGCATGATCCTCTTTATCAAGAATGATGAAATCCTTCCTGCCAACTAGGGAACTGATTGTACCCAAATTGGCTTGCATGCCGGTTGAAAAGATCAAGGCGCTTTCTTTTTGGACCCAATCAGCCAGCTCGCTCTCGAGTGTTTCGTGGAGCGCGAGGGTGCCATTCAAAAATCTCGAACCAGTGCAGCTGCTGCCAAATCGTGTAATTGCTTCCCTGGCGGCTTCCTGGACCTCAGGGTGAGTAGTAAGCCCCAGATAGTTATTTGAACCGCACATAATCAATTTTTTGCCGTCAAATTCAGCTACGGTTCCTTCGCTTTCAGAAAGAGGTAAAAAATATGGGTACAAACCACTGGCTATAGCTTCCTTGGCTTTTACGTAATTAAGACATTTATCGAATACATCCATGGTGTTCCTTCTGATCAAGGTTCAACTTTATTTTTGAGTAAGGTCAGGCTGTAAACTAATGAGCAATTATAAACGCAAAGGGATTTTGTGAAGGAAAGAGTTCAAATTCTGTTTTGCTTGACACAGTTATACCATTATGTTAGGCTTTTTGAGACAGTACCATTTGGGTGAAATCCAATAATAGGAGTGTTGTGATTGAGTGTTTCAAGAGCTAAACAAATGGTGGAGGAATTAAAAAAGCTTCAAATATCATCACCTGATATTCAGGCATCTGCTTTAGTCAGTGTAGATGGACTTATAATAGCCTCAGCTCTTCCAGCCAGTGTAGAAGAGGATAGAGTATCGGCCATGTCTGCTGCTATGTTATCTCTGGGGGAAAGGATTTCATTAGAACTTAGGAGGGGCGAATTGGACCAGGTATACATCAGAGGTGATAAGGGATATGTTTTGTTGACTTCCGTCGGTAATGAAGCCGTCTTAACTGTTATGGCAAATTCAGAAGCGAAACTAGGCTTAATATTTTTGGACATTAAACGGGCTGCAAAAGCCCTCTCTGGATTAATTTAATTTATGTATAAAATACCCGAAAGCGGTTTTTACAACTCCAATAAATTTGCGCGCATATTCTTGGAGTCCATTCGCGAAATCTCTGGAATAAACGGTTTAAACACTATTCTGAACTATTCTAATATGTCAGACTTTGTGGATCATTTGCCTCCTGATAATCTTGAAAAGGCATTTGATTTTTCAAACTTTTCTATGATCAACCAAGCCTTGGAAGAAATCTACGGCATGAGGGGTGGAAGAGGTCTTGCCTTACGGATAGGACGGACTACATTTGATGATATATTGAAAGATTATGGGGCTCTTGCTGGAGTTGGAGACCTCGATTTTCGTGTGCTTCCACTTCAAATGAAAATAAAAATTGGTTTACAGGCAATGGCAAGGATATTTTCAGATAAAAGTGATCAAATTACAACAGTTCATGATGAGCAGGATGTTTTTATATATGCAGTAGAAAGATGTCCTGTTTGCTGGGGGCGAAAAGTTGATGATCACCCGGTTTGTTATTATATGGTTGGCTTACTTCAGGGGGGGTTGCATTGGGTATCTGGAGGCAAAGAATTCCAGATTTCCGAAACAAAATGCTTTGCCCTTGGTAGCGATGTTTGCGAATTTACTATCCTGAAAAATCCCCTGGATTAATCACCTGATTAAGGAGATAAGTGTTAAATACATCGATTGTCATTCCAACATTTAATGAAGCTGAAAATTTACCCATCATAATTCAGAGGCTCTTCGCCTTAAATATCCCATCCTTAAATATTCAAATTGTGGACGATAATAGCCCTGATGGTACCGGGGAAATCGCAGATCAACTCGCTGAAAAGTATTCTGGCAAAATAGACGTGCTTCATAGACAAGGAAAACTTGGATTAGGAACAGCATACATCGAAGGTTTTGATATTTGTCTTGGTAAAGGCGCCGAAAGGATCGTTCAAATGGATGCGGACTTTTCGCATAATCCTGAAAACGTGACTGAACTTTTATCTAATCTTGACAGATACGATATGGTCCTAGGGTCAAGATATGTTGAGGGTGGCAGTCTTGATCGGGATTGGGCTTTTTGGCGAAAAGGATTATCATCATTCGGTAATTTTTATGCGCGTCTTATTTTGGGAATGCCAATCAAGGATGTAACTGGCGGTTTTAGGGCTTGGAGAAGCGAAACCTTGTTGGGAATCCCATTAAACAGAGTAAGGTCTCAGGGATATGCTTTTCAGGTCGAAATGGGTTATATCACCCATTTGATGGGGTATAGAATTAAAGAAATCCCCATATATTTTGCTGATAGGTCCAGAGGAGATTCGAAGATGTCCCTGAATATTCAAATTGAAGCAGCAAAACGAGTCTGGTCAATTTTGTACGAGTATCGCGATTTGAGGTAAAAAAGAATTTCCAGATAATGTCCTGTGATTACCCGGCTCAATGGCATTAGATGGGGGATAATGATCAGGGATCCATTCTTTCCAAAATACTATAAAGAAGCTCTAAAAGTGAGTTTTTAACAGATTCTTTATCAGTTGCTGTGCAAGGGAGCAATTTTACATCGGACGAAAGTCGTAAGGCAATTCTCATGTCCTCTGGATCCCAGGCGTCTGGAAGGTCTTGTTTATTTGCAGTGACAACATATGGCGTTGGAGCATAAGCCCTGAATGTTTCAAGGATACGGCGAGCTTCCCGGAAGGTTTCAGGTCGAGAACTGTCCACCATAACCACAAAACCCAGCATACCTTCTGATAAGATCTCCCACATAAAATCAAAGCGTTTTTGCCCCGGGGTTCCAAACAGGTAAAGAACCAGGTCGTCATCTACTGTGATCCTGCCAAAATCCATGGCAACGGTGGTTGTTTCCTTAATTCTTTCGGATTCGGAAGAAATTTTTCGTTCAGTTGCCACAACGTCAATTTCACTGACAGTTTGAATGAACTGGGTTTTCCCAGAACTGAATGGACCGGTGACAACCATTTTTACGGTTTGCATAGGGCGTATCCCTCTGTGGTGATAATAACAGCTTAACTACCTATAATGAACGGATTCTGGTAATCAATCGATTGACGAGAGATTTTTGTTCCTCCGCTCCCTCTACTGGCAGGGTGGGAACTTTTGGAGTAGGTGGTGCAACACCTTCTGGCCGAATAATTTCCACGAGTCCGGCCTGGATGAGGCTATAGACAATTTTTCTAAACTCTAGCTCGCTAAGTTTGGTTGTGCGAGCGATTTGGTTCATGGAATTCTTAGGGTTAATAAAGGATACAACACGCCATTCTTTGACGCTGAGGTTCACATTCCTGATATTTGTTCCTGGAGTCTCGGTGAATTTCAAAGCCATGGCCAGGCTGGGGATTTCATCCTGCAAACGCTCAAATTCCTGGAGTTGGCGGGATCCTTCAATGATGATATTTTCCAAACTGATTAACAAAGAAATTTTATCGGAAGATGGCTTTATGTTATTTTCGAATTGGAAAATTCCTTCTTCCCAGGTAAAAATATCATTGGCGGTGGATACAAATTCTTGCTTCAGACTGGAAAGAATTTCTTCCTGAGTGACATAATTGGAGTTTATTAACATCAATCCCAATTCTTTGTCACCAATATTGTTGGCTTTATGCTTAATAACCTGGTACTGTTTCTCAGTTAGTTTTTCTGTTCTGAGCAAAACAGCAGCCAGTCCGTTATCCGCTTTATCGTTTTGCGCATAGCTTAACTTACCGTGGTCAAATGAAATCGTGGCAGCTTTATCCTGACCGTGAACTTCCAGAGTACCGGTTTTTTTTGCCAGACTTATTAAATTCAATAGTTGAGAAAATGAAAAATCTCTCAGGTTACCTTTTAATGCCATTAATATCCCAAATAAATCGTTTAGATTACTAAAGGATTATACATTTAAGGAACACATCCGTCAAATATGTAAACTGTACTTGGATTACAATGATGATAGCTTAAACAAATCATGAATTCTCTACAAACGGCAGTCTAAAAAGAACCGAAAATCAGTCTAATTGAGTAGGTGTCTTGACAGTGTCTATATATCTGTTTATAATCTTGCCGCAGTTATTTATCCCCGGTAGCTCAATGGTAGAGCGATCGGCTGTTAACCGATAGGTTGCAGGTTCGAATCCCGCCCGGGGAGCTAAAACACCTTCTTTGGAAGGTGTTTATTCTTTAATCTGAGATTGTAGATTTCTATGCAGAATATCAGATTTTTGACTTATGAATTTCTACTACAAGATTTGGACAGCTAAAAACCAAGGGAGAACCCATTTTCCAGTTGATCCAGTCAATACAAATTGCCACCAGATTGAAAAGATAAATATGAGTAATTTAGGATACCTTAACCATGGTCCCTAAGAGCTTTCGCTTTTTGGCAGCAATGAAAGCGCAGGAATTGAACAAAGGGAGGCTGCCGCACCGATCAGGTAAGCTATTTTCAACCCTAGGTTATCTCCAACGAATCCAATGATGACCAACATCAATCCATTGGATAAAAAATGGATTAAGAGATATACGCCGTTGCCAGTTGCTCTGTGCTCCTGAAAATTGTCTTGTACTAGAGCTAAAAATAAAGTACCAGGTGATAAGCCGAAGAAACCTAATAAAACCAATACGGGAAAAACAAGCAAGCCCTGGACTTGTAGGAAAACAGGCACAAGAAATGCAGAAATTAGCAAAGATATTTTAATAATTTTCCTTCTTCCAAAACTGTCGCTTATCGGCCCCATAAAAAGTGCACCTATTACACCGGATATTTCTAGAACCGTTAAGGCGGCACCGGCAATCCAGAGTGGAGCGCCTGATTGAACCATATAGACTGGAAGATATGTACTGAGAGCTGCGGTTAATGTTGAGCGTAAGATCACAACAATGGAAAGGGGAAGGAAAAAAGCTTTAAATAGAGGAAGGACAGGTTTCAGGGGTGGATTTTCCTGGGGAGTAAAATCCAGTTTTCTGAACTGAATGAATAATATAAGGCTGGCAGACCAGCCCATAAACATAAGGCGATAAATACTGCTTAGTCCCCAGACCGAGACCACCCACACAACTAATAATGGGCCCAATGAACGGCCAATTCCACCTCCAGCCATGAATAGACTTAGGCCATATCCTTTCCTCTCACCAGAAGCGCTGGCAACTAACCCGGGAGACGTTGCATGAAACATGGTTGAGCTTATTCCTGCCAAAAACAAGATGATTGCAAGTGAAGTAATGGAATTGGCTTGTCCTAATAAACTCATCAAAGTTGCTGTAATTGCTGGAGCAAAAATAACAAAATAACGGGCGCCAATTTTATCAGCTAGATAACCAATAAATGGATTAAGAATTGAAGGTATTCTGGAAAATGTGGTCAGAATACCTGCAGACATTAAGGACAATGACATATTTTCGATAAGGGTTGGCAGAAGAGGAGCCAGGAAGGATGTATAAAGATCGTGAAATAGATGTCCTCCGGACACTATCAAAATTTGTTTTGATGTTCTACTGGTTATTTTTGGAGGATTTTCCATTATATTAAATTTGATCGATCTGAATTCATGTCTCATGAAAATTGAAAGCACCCGCAAGGGTGCTTTCGAAATACTTTTTGACTGAATAATATTAATCAGTCTGGAATGGTTACTTCGTAGATCTTGACGTGGCCTTTGCGCCCTTTGACTATAATTGAATCCAGTTTTTTCATCGAGTAATGATCGGAAACAGATTTATAAATTTGTTCGCCAACAACAATTTGATTCGGTCCCGCAAATGAGTTCATGCCTTTGGCAACATTAACGAGGTCGCCAAGAACTGTAAATTCTACTCTCTCACTGGTTCCCACATACCCAACAACTGCTCTGCCGGACTTAATGCTGAGCCTCAAATTGAGAGGTTGGTCAAATTCATCTGATAGCGATTGCATTCGTTTTACAATGGCGACAGCTGCTTCAACAGATTTTTGTTTGTGTTCCGGTTTTTCGTCGGACATACCAAAAACCGACATAACTCCATCACCGAGATAACGGACTACACCGAAATGTTCAAAAATGATGTTGGTGATCTCTAGATAATACTTATTAAGCATTTTTCCGAAATCCTGAGCACCCATGGCTTCTGCTAAACCGGTCGAATCTGTGATATCAGCAAAAAGAACAGAAATTTTACGTTCTTTTAGCCCCGGCAGGGTTCCATGAAGATCATAGTCCCTGAGAACGTAATCTACTTCTTGGGGTGATACAAAACGTTGGAACATCTGCCTTAAACTTTGTTCCTGTTGAACTTTGTTAAGTAGATTAACTCGTTGAATTGTAAGTGCAGCTTGGTGGCTGATAGCGATTGCTACCTGGAGATCTGTATTTGTAAATGGCCTTGCATCAGGTCTCGATTTATACATATAAATCAGGCCGATTACTTCATTCTCTGCCATGATAGGGACACAAAGTGCTGAGCGGATTTTTAGTAATGTTGCGCTTTCGCTATCAGATTTTGCATCACTCTGAGCCATATCAGGTATTACGACGGCAGATTTTTCTCCAATCGCAGATTGTGCAAGCGTGGACGGAAATCCGAATTCTTCCATCTGGTCAAATTGTTCTTTAAGGATAACTTTGCATTTATCTGCGCCCATAGCTTGTTTCATCAAGAAAGCCACTTCTTCCAGGCAATCAGAAAGATTCATAACTGTGTTAAGACGCTCAGAAATTTGGTACATCAAAACAGTATGGTGATCAAGAGCCTCGAGCAAACGTTCTCGAGTAAACTTTTGAGGTCCTTTTACTGAATCCAGCGGTTCATCAGTACCCCTGATAACCACATTGATTGTTGAGCTGCCAATTCGAATCATGTCCAGGTGCTGGAGGCGGTAAGTGTATGATAGCCGGCGCCTGTTAATATATGTGCCATTTGTGCTGGAAAGGTCCTGCAATAGAGCTGTATCAGTACTTCTGTTGTAATCAATGCGGGCATGCTGTCTTGATGCAGACGGTTCTGCAATGACAATGTCATTATTAGGATGCCGGCCGATTGTGTTTCCCCCGGGCTTGAGCGTGTATTTTTGGGGTTCCTTTCCTGGAACGCGGATTGTTAACAGCCACATAGAAATTTTCCTCTTAATTGAACACGCCGTCTTTGAGTAGATTATAACCCAGGTTGACCTAATGCTGAAAACAAAAAACTTCCAAAATTTTAAGGTACATGGAAGTTTTTCAGTCGATTATTTGGCAAGACGGGAAGTCAGGAAATTTGCTCAAAATGATCTACGTTGAAAACCATTATTGTAGCGCGTTTCTTAAAGGGATTTACACTTGGACTGCATCCCTGTCTGATTAATTTGATGACATTGTCGACATCAATTTCGTCTACGCCGGCAATTAATGTACTGTTACCGCGCCGAAGCAAACCTCCAGTGGAATCAATTAATGTAAGGGGGTGTCCGGCATCATGCAAGGACCTCATTACGGTGGTAGATTCAGAATCTTCTAAGATAGCTAAGATCATTTTTTTATTCATAATGCACCTGGGCAAAATCCTTAATTTTCAGAACATAAATAGTAACACGGGCATGGGATGGATCAGTTTGTTCGGCGGCGGGAATTTGACCTCTGATAAGGTTCAGGCAGTCGGACACTTTTTTTGCATCAACTGCGATCATCAAGGTGGTAGTTCCTCCGGTTAATATTCCAGCAGTTGATGCAAACTTTGTCACTCGATATTCGTCATCTAAGAGGGCTTTTGATACATCGTCGCTGAGATTAGTAGGCATAGTAGCAAAGATCATTTTCATGATTATATTTCCTCGTACCTTTCGACATTCAATGTAAACATAGTGGCGACTCCCCGCTTAGGTTCTGTAGAATCGCCAGTGTCATCTGCTGTTGTCTGAGATAGGCCAATGGTTGCATTTTTGATGATTGACTGGACTTTTTTCTGATCTCCTGAAGGGATACCAATCAGAAGGGTGGCATTTTTTCTACCAAGGAATCCACCTGTGCTGGCAATATGTGTTATGGGATAGCCAGAAGGCTGCAGTAATGATGTGATTGCGTCAAGATCCTTTTCCTGGATAACTACTGTCATCAAATCCTTAATAACTCTTAGTTCCTTCATCCGTAATGATTGTATTAGATCAGTCAGGTTTTCTGTTAATGATGAATCGATTTCCTGGGCCAGTTCAGAAAATGTTTCTTCGGATATATTTCCATTTTGCAGCATAGTTCTCAGGGACGCCCTTTCACTTTGCAAAGCTTCTTGTATGGCTGATTCCAATTCTTTTGATTCAACATTTGGGTGGGAGTGAAGTGTGTTGGCTGCTGCATCGATCAATGATTCGGCATGCTCTTCGATGGGCTTAGAGAGAATATTCCAAACATGTCTAGACAAAAGACCATCCTGGTGCATAGTTTCAAGATGGTGGTAGGCTGTCCGGGCCAAGACCGCTCTGGCATTAAGGCTTTCATATTCTGCTTGAGCAGCGTTTCTCTCAATTAACCCCATCCGGTTGATAAATGGTTTCATTGTTATACCCTGGACCAACAAAGTAAATAGAACTACTCCAAATGCCATTGATCTAATAAGGGTTCCTTGCTCCCCCAAGCTGGCTGGTAGACTTAATGCCAAGGCAAGAGAAATTGCACCTCTCAATCCCCCCCAATAAAGCACATGTTTATACCTGAGTGGAATACCTGAGCCTATCCACGATAAGCCATATATAGAAGCAGCACGGGCAACTAAGACAGCCAGTATTGCCCAGAGAATTGCTTTCCAATCAGTGAGAAGAATATTGAGATCAATTTGCAGGCCGATAAGTAAAAAAACGAACGAGTTGGCCAGGAAAGCAGCGTATTCCCAGAAGTTGAAAACCAGAATTCGCGTGGTGGGCGCCATCCGTTGGGGACCAAGATTTCCACTTACAATGCCCGCAGCAACAACGGCAAGAACACCACTGACGTGGAATTGTTCAGCAACGATATAGGAGCCAAAGGCAAGCACAGTTGTTAAAGTTGTTGTGATCAAAGAATTATTAACCACACTGATGGTCAAAGAAATTAATAAACCCAGCAGCAGGCCAATAATAATCCCCCCAAAAGAAACGATTAAGAAATTCAAGACACTTTCGCCCAAATTGAAATAGCCTGTGACCGCTATTGTTAGCATTATATTGAATATCACAATGGCTGTCCCATCATTCAACAGGCTTTCACCTTCGAGGAGTAATTGCAAGCGACGAGGAACTCCTAAAGACCTGAACAATGCCACAACTGCAACAGGGTCTGTTGCAGCAATAAGAGAGCCAAACAACAATGCACTTACGAGAGAAAAATCTGTTCCCCAGTACAGCACACCACCTACGAGGAAAGTTGTTAATAACACTCCGGGAATAGCCAGGCTCAAAATTGGAGCGATATCTCTAAAGAGGTCCTTGGCTTTAACCTGGAAAGCGGCTTCGAATATGAGCGGCGGTACCAATATCCCTAAAAATAATTGGGGACTGACAATGATTTCACGTTGCCCTACCAAAGCCAACACCAATCCTATCAAAACTAGTCCGGCTGTATAAGGCACACGGAGGCGTTCTGTTACAAATCCAACCAGGGATGCGATCAGAAGTAAGCCCACAGCGATCTCAATTACCAGAAGAACATCAGACTCCTGTTCCGGTTCATCTTCGAGAACAGTTAGCGGGTTGCCAAATTGGATTGAACTGTTACTTGCTGCTGAAACATTAGTTGTGCCAATAAAAGCAATTAGGACAGCGGCTATCATCAGCAGCAAAAGAGCGGTAAGGGGAATCAGAGAAGGTTTAAATTTTAGCATAAGAGTTTCTCGCTGGAAGTTACCAAGTGGTTGGAATGAGTGGATTATCTTCCCAGACAGAATAACGGAAAACATCCATTAAAAATGATTTGTTTTCATCGTAAGTCATCAATCTGGACTGGGCATTATCAATAAACTGAAGAGAGATCAATCTGGTATTGATATGGGCGCCGTTATAAAAATAATGAATATCAATAAAAGCCTTGTCTTTGTTGGCATGTTCATCTGCATTATACTTCGCGATATACCATTGGTCAAAAAACAAATTACCTAAACCGTAATGTATAAATGTACTGCCTGTGTAATCAAATGCTTGCGGATGGTGGGCTTGGCTTCCGCTGACAATAGTTGAACCGGCATTTGCCAGACGTCCAAAATCGTATTGTTGGATTGCAATTGGGTTAAAATCATCAACTTCTTCATGTTGCAGGGTGGTAATGACTATATAACCCTCAGCACTTAGTTGAGTTATTTCGTTTATCATCCAATCAAAATTGCAGCGGGAAGCACCGGGTTTTGTATCTGTTGCTGTAGCATATTTTTCATGAGCTTTTCCATTGCAACCAATAAAGGCAAATGAATTGCCGTTATGTTCAATAAAAACCGGATCTAAACCAGCTTGGAGAGTTTCGCCACCACCATACGTAAGCCATTCCCGGTCGCGATACAGGTCAAGGGAGTGATACATTGCCTCGGTTCCCCAATCGCTAAAATGATCACCACTTAGTTCAACAATATCGGTTCCAACAATCTCAAGGAGTTCTATATAACTATCCTTGGAACAAAAATAAAGTGAACCCTGGTTTGGATCTGGTGACGGGCAGTCTTCAGCGAAAGGTACTTCATTGCTGATATGAGTGATACTGGCATTAGCAAGTATTCCTTTAATGTTTTCAGCCGGGTAAGACAAACCATTTGCTTCCATCAAAGACGCAGTATCCCTGACAAGTGCAGTAACGCCAGTGAGGGCCACGGAAGAAAATTTATCGGGATAATAATTGCTTAGAGGTACCGGGAGCTGTAGAGAAGCTAAGGGGATATCAATCGTCTCTACTTTTACGGGGATGGTTAATCCATAATCTGATTGATCGAATTGAGAACTAAGGGGATCAATGCCGTCAATTTTTAATACTTTCCAATCGATGACTAAATTTTCGAAAGGAATTATTGCCAAAGATTTTGGATTATCCCAGCTGACAGAAGTGATTTCATCGATGCCTACAACTTCGACGAATTTATTTGATGGATCTCCCCAAATCAGGGAAAGGGCAGTTTTTGACGTTTCTGTAATGTAAATTTTGCTATAAACATTGAGGTCTTGTTCTGTTGCCTTCCATAGCGATAGTAATTCAGAAGAAGATATCTCAACGTTGAAAGAATGGAAAGGAACAACAGCGAGGTAAAGCAGAGAGCCAACTAAGTGCCCGGAGGTTGCCGTGATTTTAACCAGAACCCCATCCGTATTCTCTGTGAATTTTAGTGTACTAAGTGAAATCAGTTGGCTGTGGATAATTTCGGGAAATGCAGGGTCCAACCAGGTTAAAAATGGGGAACGATGTATTACGGGAGTAGCCAGGGGAGTGGATGGAGGTTCGGTAGGTAGATAGATAGCTAATGTGCTAACTGGTGTAGCTTGTTTTGGACTTACTTGAATTGTTTGGCATCCAGCGATGGCCAACACTAGAGTTATCAGGAACGCCAAACCAACCATTTTGTCGAAACAAAATTTATCAAGCATAAATTTTCGAGTAGAAGAATCCATAAAAAACCATAGGAAGACGTTGTTGTGGAAATGGAATACGATTTAATAAGATTGGCATATCTTGAATAGTTTTTCAGAATCGGGGTGGTTTGAGCTGAAAGGGCATTTAGTTTCCTTAAGAGATTCGAAATAACATCCGGTAATTTCAGGCAGCTGATCTGAGCTTGCCAACCAGACCGGAGTAATAGCGCCATCCGCTGGAGATTGACTGCCTCCAAATCCCAGACTGTTGCTCAGTTTTGAGTTTACATCACCGGGATGGCAGGAATTGATTGTAACTTGCGTTGGATCAAATTGCTTTGCCATAATGGATGTTAGCATGCGGTTCGCTTGTTTTGATTGGCGGTACGCATTGTGGTTATGGTATGGCCTGGCCTTGAACTCGAGATCAGATAAATCCAAACCTCCAGCCCAATAGCTAGCGACATTAACAACACGAGCAGGCGCAGATGATCTCAGGATATCTGAAAAATATCTAATCATCCAATAGTAACCCAGTACGTTTGTGGCAAATTGAACCTCAATACCCTGATCTGTTTCTTCCCTGGAACGGGGGGAGATGGCAGCATTATTTACAAGAACATGAAGGGGCGTGTCCCAGGAACCCGCCAAAGCGATAATGTCTGATTGACTTGATAGATCAACCACGCGATAATCGAGAACAGCCTGGCTAAAAGTATCTTTTATTTGTGAAATTGAACTAACCGCTTTCCGTGGGTCACGGATAAGGAGTATGACTTGAAAACCCTTTTGTATCAATCCGGTAACGATGGCCTGTCCAATTGCGCCCGTAGCGCCGGTAACTGCCGCTATTTTTTTTGAATTGAGTGGGCTGGTCATAGGATCTCCTGAAACAAGTAATTAAGATAGTTTAGCTTAAGGGAACGGGCAAGTCAACCTGGCTAACCCTGGCATCATTTGAAGTATGTGTTAAAGGTATAATTGAAAAATATTCCAGGGACATTTTTAGCATGGTGTATATACCAGGTAAAGCAACATGGAAATATCCAAGTTTATAGGATCACTTTCAGATAAATATACGCAGGTTGATAAAGAACTTCTCCAGAGGGCGCTAGACACGGCTGAGAAAGCTCATAAAGGCCAAGACAGAGCTTCAGGAGAACCTTATATCAATCACTGTAAAGCAGTTGCTGCTATTCTCGCAGAAATGCATGTCCCTCCAGCTGTTGTTGCCGCTGGTTTACTTCACGATACAGTAGAAGATACCGGGATAGACTTTAAAGATTTGAAGAGGGATTTCGGCCCGGAAATTTTCAATCTTGTTCAGGCTGTGACTAAGCTGGGTTCCCTTCCGAGGGTTTCTAAGCGTGGTGCGACCAAAAAAAGTGGAAAAAAAGGCCGAACAAAGAAATCTGAAGAAGAAGATTTAAACCAGTGGAGGACTGAACTTGCTTCTGAAAATCTGAGGAAGACTTTCCTTGCTATGGCTGAGGATCCCAGGGTGGTTTTAATCAAACTGGCAGACCGCCTTCACAATATGAGGACTTTGCTATATCTGCCTGAAGAAAAACAACAGCGAATAGCCCAGGAGACCATGGATTTATTTGCACCTCTTGCCAGCCGTATTGGTATCTGGCAAATGAAATGGGATCTTGAAGACTTGTCATTCCGCTATCTTGAACCAGATGTTTACCATGAAATTGCCAAACAACTGGATGAAAGACGGTCCGTAAGAGAACGAAGAATGCGAAAAATCACTTCGCAGATAACCAAGATAATGAACAAGGCAGGCATGGAAGCAGATGTATCCGGCAGACCAAAACATATCTACTCTATTTACAAAAAAATGAAAAGGAAGAATATTCCTTTTGATCAACTTTCCGATATACGGGGAGTGAGAATAATTGTAGAATCTGAGGAAGAATGTTATGCAGCGGTCGGAATAATTCATATGCATTGGAGACCGCTTTCGGGTGAATTTGATGACTATATCGCGGCCCCAAAACCAAGTTTGTATCAATCTATTCATACTTCTGTTGTTTATGAAGATGGGAAAACCCTTGAAGTTCAAATTCGAACACCAGAAATGCATCGTAAGGCTGAATACGGAATCGCTGCTCATTGGATATATAAGGAAGGCCAAAAAAGAGATAAAGATTTTGAACAACGAGTGGCCTATTTACGACAAATGTTAGATTGGCAGAGTGACGTTGAATCAGCCCAGGAATTTGTAGATGGATTAAAAAGTGAAGTGTTTGGAGACCGGGTCTATGCATTTACACCCAGGGGGGATATTCTTGATTTGCCAGTAGGATCTACGCCAATCGATTTTGCTTATAACATTCACACTGAAGTGGGTCATCGCTGCAGGGGAGCTAAAGTAAACGGCCGACTGATTTCCCTGGACCACAAATTAGCTACAGGAGATCAGGTGGAAATATTAACTGCAAAAAGGGGAGGACCTAGCAGAGACTGGTTAAATGAAAACCTTGAACTTGTAAAAACTAAATCCGCAAGGGGCAAGATCAAGCGCTGGTTCAAGCAGCAGGAAAAGGAGCAAAATGTTGAAAGCGGGAGATTGATGCTGGAAAAAGAAGCAGCACGACTTGACCTGGATGCAGATTTTGATTACGAAAGCCTAGCAAAGAAATTCAATTATGAAAATTCCGAAGATTTTTTGGCAGCTATTGGGTGCGGTGACATTTCGCTTGGGCGAGTAGTTCATTCCCTTGTTGTTCTAAAAGGAGGAGATGTAGGAGTCTTTCCTGGCCAATACCTGGGAGAAATTAGCAGAGAAACATCAAGAGATATAACTGTTGTAGGATTAAAAGGAGTCAAGAACCAATTAGCCGGCTGTTGTAATCCTACCCCAGGAGATGAAATTATTGGATTTATTACTCGTGGCAGAGGTGCCACAATTCACCGAAAGGATTGCAGAAATATCTTAAATGTTAAAGATAGGGAGCGCTTGGTGGAGGTTTCATGGGGATCTCCTGTTAGAACTTTCCCTGTTCCCATTATTATCAAAGCTTATGACAGAGAGGGTTTGACAAAAGATATTGCTACAGTGTTGTCGAATAATAGTGTTAGCCTAATGGAATTAAGAGTTGATGTAGATAATAATCAGGGAGAAGCAGTATTTAATCTAGTACTGGGAGTTAGGAACGTTTCAGAATTAAGGAGGACTCTGGATCTGCTCGAAAGAATTAACAATGTTTTTGAGGCAAGACGTATTCGAGCTAGTTGAGAATCCTGCTAAACTCGTAATTGCATGAACTGGGGGAAATGATTTAATTATCTATTGATTTTACACAACAAGAGAAGCTTTATAAATTTCATTCAAATCGGATTGTGGGTGAGTTTTCTGTGGTTAAGAATATTTAAGATAGCAAGGGTTTCTTTTTTGCCGCCTGAACCCTTTTCTCCTCCTGGTCCAACACAAGACGGGCATCCATTTTTACATGGACATTTTAATAATTGTTCCCCAGCTTTTTCCATAAGAGCGAATTGCTCATCGTACAATTTTTTACTGAAGCCAATTCCACCAGGAATATGGTCGAAAAGAAGAACTATAGGCCTGGGATCGTAAAAAGGAGATCGGAAATCTGTATAGACTCCTAGATCACCAGGATCACACATCAGGAAAAGTGGTGCCAATCCGTGGAGAATATAACCTAAGCCACTGATGCCGGAGTTGACCCGCACAACTGATTCAGCTCTTTGATGACAGCGAGGGCATAAACTAACCAAATTATTGAGATGATTGGCTTCCTGAAGATTATTAAAACTGCGCATAGGCAATTTATGGTGTACATGAAGGGCATTGTTTTCAGAGAATTTACCACAGACCTGGCAGGTGTTTTTGTCGCGTACAAGGATAGTATTCCTTATTTCTTCCCAATCAGGTCCATAGTCATTTGGACTGCTTGACCATACACCATCTGTTCTTAAACGATTTTCAGTGTCCTCAGTTAAAGTAATCCAAAACCCTTGAGTGACAAGGGTTGTTGCAGGTAAATCTAAAGTTTCACGACTTAAAATTTCATAACGATGCCAATTGATTTTCTTATATCCAGTGACCTGTGAAGTTACCTTAATATCACCAATGAATTTATTAGCTCCCGGAATAGACTTTTCAGAAATAAGGTTTAGAACCTCAAAGGAGGTTTGGCGGTCAGCTTCCGTGTAATGTTCCTTTAGTGTTGGTGAAAGAAGGGCGAAATTATCGGAGAGGTTGAGTTCATTTACCAGGTAACTTTCACCTTCGTGAAGATAAACTGCGCCTGGATGGACCATCCAGTAAGCGCTTTCTTTGTCAATAAATCCAATATTAATCTTTTTATTATCAGGGTAAATGACCTGGAGAACGATTTGATCCATTGTCGCTGTTCGAAGAGAAATGGATCCAGCTGGATAATCTTCTGACATCCAGAAATAAATTGATTGGGATTGGTGGGCTTTTCCTGCATCTTTTAATATATCAAGAAGTTCTTTAGTCTGACTGATTGTGAAATTCCCGAATTGACTATTATCATGAAAGGGGAGTTCGTATAGGGCGCACTGCAGGTGAGCAAGGGCTATTAATAAATTTTCTGGATTGATCAAACAGCTTTCTGGATTTGTTGAAAACAAATATTCAGGGTGATCTGCAAGATATTGATCAAGAGGCGTACTGGAAACTACCAGGATCGAAAGCGATTCCTTTTCGGTACGTCCTGATCGACCTGCCTGCTGGAGAGTTCCTGCAATTGTGCCTGGGTATCCTGCAAGAATTGCAGCGTCTAACCCTCCAATGTCAACACCAAGTTCAAGAGCATTTGTAGCAGTAACGGCGCGTATAGTACCCGTCTTTAAACCATCCTCAATTTTTCTTCGTTGACTGGGTAAGTAACCACTACGGTATGATTCGATTGAAGTGGAATATTTGGGCATTCTCTCACGCAACGAGGAAACCATAAATTCAATTGATCTTCTGGATCTGCCAAATAAAATGGTTTGAAACTTAGCATTGATAAGAGTATCCGCAAGGCGAATAGTTTCGCCCTGCATACTCGCCCGCAAACCAAGTTTTTCATCGACTATTGGAGGATTATAGATTAAAAAATGTTTTTTACCTCTGGCTGAACTATCCTCACTAATTACTGATACATCATTATCTATCAGTTGGATGGCAAGCTCGCGCGGATTTCCAATCGTTGCTGATGTGAGAATGAATTGGGGAGAAGAACCATAATGATCTGTAATCCGTTTGAGTCTTCTAAACACATTCGCAACATGCGATCCAAAAACCCCCCGATAAGTGTGGATTTCGTCTACAACGACAAATTCAAGATGCGAAAAAAAATCAAGCCATTCCAGATGATATGGAAGAATACCCAGATGAAGCATATCTGGATTGCTGACAATAAGTTGAGCGTTTTTTCTGATGGATTTTCGCAGGTGCTTTGGTGTATCACCATCATAGGCTTGTACAGTCAACTCATCGAATCTGCGCAGAAACGTTAGTTGATCATGCGCAAGAGCTTTCGTCGGGTAGAGAAATAATGCCCGAGAAGCTTTAGATTTATAGATCTTATCAATAACTGGTAGGCTGTAAGCCAATGTCTTTCCTGAGGAAGTGCCAGTTACCAGGATGATATTCTTTCCAGATTTAGCCATCTGCCATACTTTTTCCTGATGCGAATAGAGGGAATGAATGCCTTGATCAGTTAAAAGTATTTTTATTTTAGGATCAATATCTGGAGGAAAATCGCTGTAAATTGGTATCCGGGGGGGGATGATCTGCCAGGCAGAAATGTTAGGGCCAATTGATGGATCTATTTTCCACTGATTGAGTATTGAGGTAAGTGACATAATGAATATAAACACTAAAAGATCTGAATATTATAAGCCTGATCAAGAAATTTCAATAAATCCTTAATCATTTGACGTTAGGCATTTGATTAAAACAGGAATTTGGAAAGGTGCATTACAAGAGAGAACAAAATCAGTGTTGTCAATATGATTTTGGGTGTTTGAAGCATTTATTCGTTTCACGCAAACATTTACTCGCCATAATTATTCTTGAGTTGACAAGAGGGACGGGGTACCATATTCTAGAGCCATATCATGCCTGAATTGCTGGGTATATAAACGATGATAGAGCCCCTTGTGTTTTAATAATTCTCTATGTGAGCCCATCTCGGCGATGGACCCATCTTTAATGTATATTATGCGATCGGCTTTCCTGATAGTTGATAAACGATGGGCGATTATAATGCTGGTCCGGTTCGCCATCAGGTGTTCCATGCCTTGTTGGATCAGATCTTCCGTGATTGTGTCAACAGAACTGGTTGCTTCATCCATGATAAAAATGTCAGGTTTCCTCAGAACGGCCCTGGCAAGGCTTATCAGCTGTTTTTGTCCAACAGAGAGTAAATTTCCGCCTTCACCTACTTCTTCCTGGTAGCCCTTTTCCATTGTAGATATGAAGTCGTGAGCTCCGGCAAGTTTTGCTGCAGAGACAATATCCTCTTTTGATGCAGTTAATTTTCCATAACGGATATTTTCTTCTATTGAACCTGAGAATAAATGGGGTGTCTGTAATACTATACCAATTCGGGACTGGATTGATTCCTGAGTGAGCATTGTATAGTCTTTATTATCAAAGAAAATCTTTCCATTCCTGGGTTCAAAAAAACGGCACAATAAGTTAACTATGGTTGATTTTCCGCCACCGGTTGGTCCAACAAGTGCTATCGTTTCTCCTTTCTTGATGGTAAGTGAAAAATCATTGAGAACAATCTCATCGTCTTCATATTGAAATCGGACTTTATCGAAGATAATTTCGCCTTGAAGTGAATCTGTTACAATTGCGTCTGGATTATTAAAAATATCTGGTTCAGTGTCAATGAGTGAGAAGATCCTTTCAGCGGAAGCAATAGATCTTTGTAATTCAGCATAAACCCGGGCCAGATCTTGGATCGGCCATATCATGAATGTGATATATGAAATAAAAGCCTGGATTCCACCGATTGTTATTCCACCGATCTCAGCTTGAAGACCTCCATACCAGATAACACTGCCTAATGCGATAAAACTGATAACCAAAACAATTGGGAGAAACAAAGCGGATAGCCAGGCAGCCCTGAATCCGGCCTTGTACATTTCCTCTGTCAGCTCGCCGAACTCCTCCATGTTCTGTTCTTCTCGGCTGAATGCTTTTGTGACCCTGACGCCAGTGATATTTTCGTTATATGAACCAGTGATTTTTGAATTGATTTTACGGACCAGGCGATACTCTACTAGCACCTTTTTCTTGAACTGGGCAGCAACTATGATCAACACGGGGATAATCGCGAGAACGATTAAACCTAGCTGCCAGTTGATGGTCATCATAAAATAGGTTGCTGTGATGATATTCAACACGCCCCAGACAAGATCCAGGAAACCCCAAGTCACTAATTGAGCTACTCTTTCAGAATCGGAAGACACCCTCGACATGATCCAGCCCACGGGTGTTTTGTTGTAATATGCCAGGGAGAGTTTTTGAAGATGGTTGAACATCTTCTTCCTGAGGTCATATTGGACACGTTCTCCCAAAATTCCAGCAAAATAAATAAACACAAATACTGAGACTGCCTGGACAAGGATTAATCCTCCGTATTGAATCAAAATTTCTTTCAGAACTGTAAAATTTCCTGCGCCAATGCCGTCGTCAATAATTCTTTTACTTAGTAATGTAAAATAGGAATCAAGAAAAGATACCAGGCCAATAGAAATGACAAACCCAGAGACCCAGGAAGTATAAGGACGAACCTGTTTGACGATTCTTAGTGCAATTTGCCCGGTAAATATGCCGGAAAATTCTTCTTCTTCGAACCTGTGCGACTCAGTCATAAATTAACTCATTTAGACAGATCGATCTCCTGCTGTAAAGCAGCATCGATCTTGGTTTGAATGTCAAATATTTCTTTATATTTCCCAGGCATGCTTTGATCAAATCCTTATGAACGCCCTGTTGGATAATTTTACCGTTATCGAGAACCAATATCAGATCCGCTTGCATCAAACTTTGGATGCGGTGGGCAATGATAAATGTTGTCCTGCCTTTCATTAATCTGTCCAGTGCTTGATGTATATTGGCTTCGGTTTCAACATCGACAGAGGAAGTTGCGTCATCAAGAATCAATATTTTTGGATCCTTCAAGAGAGTTCTGGCTATAGCTACACGTTGTTTTTGACCCCCGGAAAGGGTCACTCCTTTCTCGCCAACCAGAGTATCGTATCCTTGAGTGAAAGATAGTATTACTTCATGAATCGCAGCTGCACGACTGGCTTCAAAGACTTCTTCATCAGAAACCTGTCGATTAACGCCATAAGTTATATTCTCCTTAATGGAACGACTGAATAAGAATGGCTCTTGTTCAACGACTCCGATTTGACCTCGCAAGAAAGCCCTTGGATAGGATTTTAGATCGACTCCATCAAGTGTCAGGCAGCCGCTTGTGTAATCATAGAAGCGAGGTAGAAGATTCACGAGTGTTGATTTCCCCGAACCTGGTCCGCCTAGCAAAGCGATCATTTGACCTGGTTGGCAGCTGAAACTGATTTTGTCTAATACAATTGGGTGATCTTCATAGGCAAATGAAACTTTGTCAAATGTGAATGAACCATTTACCATATCATTTTGTGGGATATATTCACCGGATGAAAGGGGTTCTCTTTGTTCTTTAATTACTTCAAGGATCCTTCCATAGGACACCAGACCAGTTGACATTTGAACAATTAATCGGCCTAGATTTCTGATAGGCCAGATGATCCAGATTATCATTCCTGCATAAGCCAGGTAAGTCCCAATAGAAATTTCTCCATTGATAGCCATGGTTGCGCCCAGGTAATAACCAAATACCATTTGTGCGCCTGTCAATATGTCGGAGAAGGGCCAGAATAATGCATGCATTGTAAAGAACTTTTTGCCTTTGGTAAACTTTTCAAGATTTTCTTTATCGAATTTTTTTTCCTCAAAATCTTGCCTGGCAAAAGCTTTGACTACCCTTACGCCAGATAGATTTTCTTGAAGGGTGTTCGATAATACAGCTTCTTGATCCTGATAATCCTCATAGGCTTTTGAAACTTTATTAAAGAAAATTAGGGATAAACCAACTGTCAGAGGAACCACAATAATTGACAATAGTGCCAACCGGACATTAAGAGATAACAAAACACCCAGATTAACCAAGAAAAGCAGCAGAATACGACCCATTCCTATGGCTCTATCAGCAAAAAACAGCCGGACGGCGTCCACGTCCGAGGTTGTCCTTTGGATCAGTTCACCGGTTTTGGTTTTATCGTGGTATGAAAATGATAATCTTTGAATGTGGTTAAAAAGGAAATTTCGAAGCCTCTGAGTGATAGCTTCTGAAGTTTTAGCAGCCAGCCTTCCACTGATGTATGTAAAGACACCCTGAAATGCAGCGAGAACAAAAAACGAAACGGCGATCCAAGGGATATAACGGCTGATGTCATCCTGCGCTACCAGGGCATCAATGAATCTTCCCAATATGAGGTATGTTCCCGAACGGAATGCGGCTGCAAATCCCAGGCTAATAGTCGCGATAAAATATATGCGGCGATATCCGCTCATTAATTTCCAGAGACTGAGCAGCTTGTTGTCCGAGATTGTTTCCCTTATATCAAATTCTTGTTTGTCCTGAACCATAATTATTTGATTAGCAAGGTATAGTGGAATCCGTTTGGTAATGTTCGCGTAAGTTAGCGTTAATTTTATTTTTCCTTGCGATATTTCTCTTATCGTTAAATCTAGCGTATCAAAATTCATTACAGGGATCAGGAATTCAATCTTAACGTTTTCTGTGAAATCCTCATTCTCAATTAATCCATCAAGCTGTTTGATGTTCCTTATGATCATCTCATAGAGCTTATAGTGGGATATTAAACTGACTCTATGAACGTATATTTTTTTGGCTTTTTTTACTCCATCAATAGCTAAGCGGGCAGAATTGCTGTAAGCTTTTACCAATCCGCCTGTACCTAGTTTCGTTCCGCCAAAATATCTAGAAATAACTAAAACTGTATCTCCCAAGCCGCTGCCAGTCAATACTGCCAAGGCAGGGCGGCCGGCTGTACCACTTGGTTCGCCATCATCGCTGCAATGAGAGATAACTGAAGATCCTATACCGATAATATATGCCGGGACATTGTGAGAAGCGTCGGCGTAAACCTGGCTTATATCAGAAATAAAATCCTTTGCTTCAGCTACAGTTGAGGCTGGACCAATCGATGCTATAAACCGTGAATTGACTACCTTGATTTCTTGGCTGAAATTAGCTGCAGGAATAATGAAATCAGTCATATAACAAATCCATATTATCGGTTTGAACAATTATTGTACATCAGGCTTGAACGACTGTGTAGGTAGAAGAACGAGAAGAATCTAAAAGAGGATCAATTTTGGGAATTAAGAAGATAATGAACAGGTATCAGAATCTGGGTTTCTTGATGTGCCAGATAACTTTTCCAGATACTTCTTGGAATTTGACAGGACCAAGGGCTTTGGAATCAACACTATCAGGATGGGTGCCTGAAACAATCACTATTTGTTTCACTGGATCAATCGAAGTTATTTTTTTTACCAGTACTCCGTAATTTAAATGGTTAAAAACGATTACGTTTCCAACCTTGAGATTATTGAGTAACCAGGATGTTTTGACAGTGATTACATAATCTCCAGGCAAAAAAAATGGTGACAGGCTGTTGCCTGTCACCTTGATGATATTAATCATTAAAGATCTGGGTAAATCATTTCCAGGCCTGGGGCATACGGAGCTTTCGCCTTTTTTGTTTTTACTTCTTTTATTGCCCAAAATATTTCAGCAAATTGATTGATCGCGTCAACAAAAGCAAAGCCCTGGTCGTGATCCGCTGTCTGGCGGCATTTTGAACCAAGCTGCATGATCTTGTGAACCAATCCAGGAAGTTCAGGATATTTTTCTATATGAGGGTCTTTAATAAAGTCGCCCCAGATAATCCGGATCTCATGTTTGGCTTTCTCGGCGTGGTTTTCTTTTACTGTAATGTAACGGGTCATTGAGTTTTGAAAATCGGGATGGGATTTTTCGTCACTTTCTGCCAGGGCAGCTAACAAATCCATCATACGGACAACTGTCAGGGCATCTATCTGGGCAGTTATAGGATCATAAATTCCACAAGGAACATCACAGTGGGCTTTTGCCTCAGGAAAGGAAATGAACTGATCAACAATTTGGATAAGTTTATATAACATTGAAAACTCCTTAGGGACTGGTTAACTACCCTGCCATTGTATCTTATTGAAAAAAGGGATTTTATAATATGTTTATTAATATTTGCTTGAGGTTAATACTACTGAATTAGTGTACTTCCCCTTCAACTTGACCTTCTACGAGATTCTCCCAGGGGTAATCTTCAGTGCCTCTGGCAGCTGCCCGTAGAGCAGGATCATCTGCGAGGAACCCCCTATATTTGTCAGGAAGAAGGTTTGCGATAGACTTCATTAACTCTAAACCTATTTTATCAAGCTGCTCCCTGCGTTCTCTTCCACGACCCGGAGCAGTGAATGGACCTACTAGCTTGCCGATTCTAACCACTACTTTTGGTCTATTTCCTAGCTTGATCGGGAAAATGTCATTGAACCCGAAGATGCCCAACGGCAATACTTTGGCTCCGGTTTGAGCTGCAAGGAAAGCAGCGCCTGGGCGGGCAGGGCGAAGAACTTCAGCCCAACTACCTCCCTCGGGCATAATGCCCAGGACACCATCTTGTTTGATAATTTCTTCAGCTGCCCTTAATGCAAATCGTGATCCTGTACCGCGGAACACGGGATAATAACCCCACAATTGGGGAATGGATTGAACTATTTTTGGCGCATGTGGAAAGACTGCCCCTCCCACAAATTCAATTGAATAGGGGAGGGTTCGTAACACTGCGACCGGATCGATGAAGCTAAAGTGATTACCTATCACCAGGAGTGGTCCAGTAACAGGTAAATTTTCTTTGCCTTCAATTTTGAAATCACTAAGCAATCCGAAGGCAGCTTTAGCTAGAAATTTTAAAATACCCCGGATTGCCTGCCGCCTAGGATAAACAATTTCCTGTTTCATTATTTTAAATATTTCTCTGTAGGATCTTTGACGCCGAGCAATATAAAAAGGCCCAATAGCAAGAAAATGATTATGGATCCAATGGCTACCCTCTGGCCAGACTGTTCAGCGAGCAAAGTTGATAGTCCACGATTGTTTTCATACCAACGGGCTGCTTCGAAAGCCAGGAAACCATAAACGGTGGGACCGATGAAGGATGAAGTCCTTCCAGTAACGGCAAAGAAACCATAGAATTCGGCGCTTCTCCCTTCGGGGGCAAAATAACCTACCAATGTGCGGCTGACAGATTGGACACCAGTCAATGCGAATCCAGCGAAGGCCCCAACTATGAAGAACTGGGTCAGGTTCTGGGCAAACAACATGCCAATAATAACCAGGATCATCATGATAATGGAATATATCAACGAACGTTTAAAGCCCAGTTTATCTCCCGCTATTCCTGCCACATAGGCACCGATTACGCTGGTCACTTGAACAATAATCATGAAGATTATTAGCTGGGTTTGATCCATTCCAAACAGTACGGCTCCAATGATTGCAGCAAAGTTGAGCGCCATCAAAATGCCGTCGTTATATACCAGGAAAGCGATAATAAAACGCAGGAAGTCCTTATAATTACCAAGCGATTTTGCAGTTTCGATTATGCGTGAAAAAGCATATGATAAATAAGATTTTCCGTCTGGGAGTTCTTTTGCAACTGCTCGCTCTTTGATCCATAAGAAAGCCGGAATTGCAGCTGTAGCAAAGAAGAGGGAGGTAAATACAAAAGACAATCTGACAACCAGTGTTCCACCGATGATAACTATTACGGGGAGCAAGATCAGCAGGCAGAGGATGCCTCCGAGCGATCCAATCGCCCATCCGTTTCCAGATACTCGGCCACGTTCTTCTGGTTTGGTAATCTCGGGGAGAAGGGAGTTATAAAATACCTGGCCAGATCTGTATCCAATTTCAGCGATAATAAAAAAGACCATTCCGGTTAGAACGTTCCCTTTCTCTACAAAAAAGAGCAATCCTGTGAAAACCCAAGTAATTGCAGAAAAAATCAACAGGAAACGTTTCTTGGATGCAGAAAAGTCTGCAATAGCTCCCAGGATAGGAGCGATAATTGCAGTAGTTAACATTGCGATTCCTACAGCAATGCCCCAGTAGCGAGAGCCTTCTGCGCCGCCAACAACTGTGCCTTTGAAATAGGCAGAGTATACAGCCAGAAGAATTACCGCAGCGTAAGCTGAGTTACCGAAGTCATAAAGGTACCAGCCCAAGTGTTCTTTATTGACATTTTTAAGATTTGAAAATACAGACATTGATGCTCCTTTTGTTATGAATGAATAATATGACCTATATCAATGATTATTCTTGTGCGACGATCCGATCAGGACCGGTTGACGCGTCTAGCTAATAATTCCCTTATTCTAATATGTTTTTCTCGAGTTAGCGGATAGAACCAGGCGATGATTATCGAACTGAGCAATAAAACCACTCCAAATGGTCCTGATAAAATCCTGATTGTTTGAATAGTGATCTCGCTTTGTTGAAATATTGCAGTAACTTTCGGGGGTGATTTATATCCAAACTAACCGAGAGCCTACAGTGCTATGAAAATTGCCACAGCACCTGCGAGTTTTCTTAGGAAGTTCTTTGTACCATAATAAACACCTTCATGCCTTCTTCTGGTACGCAGTTCTTCCCATTCGAGGACATCGGGGAAGGTTGCCTCAGGTAAAACATGCGCAAGCATCATGTAAACGGCTAAAACTATCTGGTTCTCCCAGGGAGGAGCCCACCACATTAGCAAAAAAGTTAGGCCGAACGGAATGGGAAAATACCAGCAAGAAAGGGCGTCTGCGGCCCCAACGGGATTGAACCTTATAACTGAGCATACCTACGAGTGGGTCATTGATTGCATCCCATATCAATCCAATCAAAGCTGCAACAGATGCAAGACGTGCGTCCAGGGCCGACAACATCAGTCAGGAATATGGCATAAAAAATCTGGCGAAGCGTGACCCCAGCTCGCCAACCCCAAATCCCCAGTACCGTAAATGATCTTTATGAATCTGGATAAGGGCTTATGGTCTTTAACTGTGGAATCCATAAATGATCCTACTTGTGTGAGTTCGCTGACTAAATTAACAACAAAAATAGGATGTAGTTACAAATTCAGTTCATAAACACGATGGGTTTTGACCCAATCCATTTTGAAATGGCTGGATTCTCCCAGACTTGCAATATTGTCTTCCCGGGTCTGGACTGTTTCGACAAAATCAAAACCGAACTCTCTGAAAGTCTTTTCAAGTTCTGTATAGATGACAGCTGTTGGCCCTAAACCTTGATATTCTGGAAGGATACCTATGCCATTAGCATCCAGATAACGGGTATTTTTGAATTCCTTCATCAAATGGAACCAGCCGAATGGATACATACGGCCATTTGTCTTTTGCAGCCCACGGCAGATATTAGGGTAAGTAAATAAAAATCCGACAATCTTGTTTTCCTTGTAAACAAGTTTGATTAATCTAGGATCAGCGATAGACAACATGCGTTTGGCGATAACAATGATCTCATCTTCCGTGACAGGACTGAATCCTTCGGATCCGCCAAATGCATGATTGTAGACTTCTCTAAGTTCTGGGGCAATTTCTAGCAATTCTTTCTTGTCAGTAAATTCTCTAACCCAGAAACCACTTCTTTTTTTGACCTTTTCTGCAACCCGTTTAACTTTTTCTGATAAACCCACTGTCGTATCGACGTATCCAGAAAAGTAATCAGATATTTTCTTGAATCCAGCCAGTTTGATCAATTTGTCATAATAAGGGTAGTTGTAAGCAATGCCTACAGCTGGAACATAGTTAAAACCATCTACTAGTAAACCTATGCCATCTCCTTGAAGAAAGCCCTTTGGTCCGTAAAACTGTGTGTGGCCACGATCTGTTGCCCAACTGAAAACTTTTGCGAATAAGGAATTGGAAACCACTGGATCATCAATGGAATCAAAATAATAGAAATAAGCAGAATTATTGTTATTGGAGGCATTGGCACGCGAGTTGGAAATTGCCGCAATACGGCCAGTAACCTTTCCGTTATCCTCTGCCAGAAAAAAATCAGCATCGGAATGCTGATAAAAAGGATGAACTGCCTTGTTAACGATCGCCCTCGTATCTGCGCGCATCTGGGGGACCCAATAAGGGTTATTTTTATATAGATCAAATGGAAATTGGATAAATTTATTGACATCAGATCTGGATTTCAGATCTAATTGACGGACTATCATTTTAGGTCTCCTTCTCTGTTGGAACAAAGAAATTATACCGTGAACAAGGGTGATATTTTGTGGGCAAGATTCAGGATCCAGGTGCTGAAGCGGTGTTATATAGCACATGAGGGAAATTGAGTGAATAGGCAGTGGTATCAGAAGTGATCTTAACTATATTGTTTCCTGGAGTGCAAATAACTACGTATGTAATAAACAGGATGATTATCAACGAGGGTATTTTTGTATAGCGTAGATAATTGAAAATTGAATAAGTAAGAACTGGTCTATATTTTGAATGGTATCCCAAGTAGAATTCGAATCCAAGAATATGGTACACTCAAAATTGTCGGTATTCATATTCTGATTAAACTCAACGGCCTGAATTTTCAGAGGAGACATCATGATGAAGTATCACATCTTGGTGATTGATGACAATGAAAAGACGTTAGAGGTATTAAGATTGGCGCTAGAAAGAGCAGGCTTTCGAGTTACAACTGCAGATTCCTGGGAAACAGTAGAGGATAAAGTAAAAATAGGATATAGAATTAAAGATCATTTTGACCTAGTTGTGCTCGATTTAATGATTCCTAAAAGATCTGGCTTCGATATCTTGAAGTCACTCCAGGTTGTCTTGGTACCTATGCCTCCCGTGATTGTACTGAGCGCAATAACAGATGTTAAAAAGAAAGTTCAGGCAAGGGATCTTGGTGTCATAAAATACCTGACCAAACCAACTACCCCCGATAAATTGGTGAAAACCATAAGGGATGTGTTGATATAGCCAATCTGCAATAGAAGAGTGATGTAGATTAGTAATGCGGCGCCAAATGTATTTGGCAAGATTAAATATGGAATGACGAGCCCTGAATTAGATCAGGGCTTTATTATTTAGAGGTGACAAGCAGCATAACAGATCCTAAAATAGCGCAATATCCAGCAAAAATGTAGAGCGATTGTTTAGATAAGTAAACAATAAACCACCTAATAGCCAGGTAGCCTACTATGGCGGCAGTTGCGAATCCGGGGATATAAATTGGAATTTGTTGGACCAAGCCCGGACTTTGCACAAGATCAATAACTGCCAGGAGTCCAGCTGCAAGCATTACAGGGACAGCCATTAAAAAAGAAAATGTTGCGGATGATTTTCGATCTAATCCCCGAATTAGGCCACCAGCAATTGTGGCTCCGGATCTAGATATGCCGGGGAAGAGAGCCAGTACTTGAAATAAACCCATCACAAATGCATCAAACCATGACAATTTTTCCAGCGAACGTGTTCGTTTACCGAGCAATTCACCCAAAATGAGCAATAAACTCGTAACAAAGAGGAAAATTGCAACAGCTTTTGGATTACTGAAAGCTTTTTCAAATGTCTCTTTAAATAACACGGCTGTCAAGCCGGCAGGAATTGTAGCCAGGATCAGGTACCATCCCATCAGGGATTGGTAATCATCGAATGGGTTAGAACTCTTGATACCATTCAAAAATGCTTTGAAAATTTTAATGAGATCCTTCCAAAAATAGATGATCACCGCTAGTAAAGTCGCAACCTGAACAAGAACATCAAATACAAATGCTTCATTTTGGGATATATCCCAGCCGAATAGAAAAGGCGCAAGAACAAGATGGCCTGAGCTTGAAATAGGAATAAATTCCGAAGCTCCCTGTATGACTCCCAAGATAAGGGATTGCAATAATGTCAAATGGAATCTCCTTGATTGGACGCATTTTTATGATAATTTGTGCGGTAATCATCGAAAGTGCCGGTTATGATAGATCGACGCAATTGATCAGCTAAATCAATTAGAATGTGTAAATTATGGATCGAGAGAAGAGTTGGAGCTAATATTTCATTTGCTTTCACCAGGTGGCGGAGATATGCCCTTGAAAAGTTAGAGCAGGTATAACAATCGCAATCAACGACCAATGGTTTTTTATCAGACCTATATTTTTTGTTTGTTATATTGATCCTTCCAAAACGCGTGAATGCAGCTTTATGGCGGGCGAGGCGTGTTGGATTAACGCAATCAAATAGATCAATTCCTCTGGCAACGCCTTCGACAATATCCAACGGGGTGCCTACACCCATCAGATATCTGGGTTTGTTTTCAGAAAGAAATTCAGGGACAATATCAAGGATTGTTAACATCTCTGATTTCTTTTCGCCAACAGATAATCCACCAATTGCATTTCCGTGAAAATCAAGTCCATTGATAAATTTGGCTGACTCTATTCTTAAATCCTTAAAAATTCCTCCCTGAACAATGCCGAACAGGGCCTGGTCTGATCTAGTATGAGCAGATTTACAGCGCTCTGCCCAGTTATGAGTTCTATTCATTGCGGATCGATTGTACTCAAATTGGTAGGGATCCGGACATTCGTCAAAACACATAATTATGTCAGCCCCAAGATTCTCCTGAATTTGAATTGCCTTTTCTGGCGTAAAGGTGTGGATCGAACCATCAATGTGGCTTTTAAATGTTACACCGTTATCATCAATCTGGTTAATGTCACCCAATGAAAAAACCTGATAACCGCCCGAGTCAGTCAGGATTGGTTTATTCCAACCCATAAATTTATGAAGGCCTCCTAACTCAGAGATCAAATTATCACCGGGACGCAAATAGAGGTGGTAAGTATTTGCGAGAAGAAGTTGGGTGTTTAGATTAGCTAACTGGTCAGGCGTAACGCCTTTTACGGCAGCCTGTGTACCAACCGGTGCAAAGGTAGGAGTATTAATTGAGCCGTGTGGAGTATGAAATATTCCTGCCCTGGCTTTGTCCTGCACAGCTATTAATTCAAAGGAAAAAGACTCATTCATAGCGTGATTATATAACAAATATTCATCCATATATAATTTGTTGGAAATTATGGCAATCAGAATCTGCGTGTTATAATATTTCACGTTATTTCCTCTGGAATTGTAAAAAAATATGCTAAATCGAGGAAATATGATAATGATTTACAATGAACGGTTTAAACGGACATGGCACCATTAGTGTTCAAAATAACACGTTCAATAGAAAATAAAACTTTATATATGAAATTTACGAAGGACTGAAGATATTCGATGATGCAGTAGAGTTGTATATCCGCCAACTGCACAATCGAACTAACTGGAAAATGATGCTTCCTGACCACAGGATTCGGCAGAGAGATTATCTTCTTGAAATTACTCGCAGCCTAACTCAAGAATTGAATCTTGATATACTTCTTCAACGCATTTTAGAACTGGCAGCAGAAATGTTGGCAGGCAAAGCTGGTTTAATTGCTTTGAGGGAGGAACACGGCGGATGGAATATAGACGCCTCTTATGGTATTCAACCGACATTTCTTAAATATATTAAACCAATACTAGCGGAAATTCCCGAAAAAGAAGATCAAGTGGGCGAAGAATTGCCCCAGATCAATCGAATGCTGCAACTGCTGACCAAAAGAGCGAGTATGAATCTCTTGACAGGCGTAGGATTACCGCTGATATCCGATAAACGGGTCATTGGACTCATTTTCATTTTTAGAGGTTACCAAGGGATATTTTCTAAAAATGACCGGGCTATTTTGCAGAGTTTCGCTGATCAAGCTGCTATAGCAGTGATCAATGCCCAGCTCTATACTCAAGTTAGTCTAGAAAAAAGCCGTCTGGATGCTTTATTAGATTCAGCGGCTGATGGAATTATTATCATGGCGCCTGACCATGAAATTAAAAAAAGCAACCAGGCGTTTGCAAGAATTTTGCGTAAGGACGTAGCAGAAATTGAAGGTAAAAAGCTTGAAGAAATTCTTGCCTGGCAAAGCCTTCAACAGGGGAGACCTCTGGCAGACGCAGAATTAAATGGTTGGCCTTTGACAGCAAAAGCAAACTTGTATGTTGAGGGAGACTTAATTAGGCCGGATGGCGATGTCATCCCGATTGGGATTACATATGCACCTCTGTTGTCAGGCGATGGAAAATTAATTAATATCATTGCTTCAGTGAGAGATATCACTCATTTCAGAGAAGCTGAAGAAATCAAGGATGTTTTTGTTTCCGTTGTCAGTCATGAGCTTAAGACGCCAGTTGCATTGATAAAAGGCTATGTCGGAACGTTGAGAAGGAAAGATGTCTCCTGGGATAGCGAAATTGTTCAGGACAGCCTTGAGGTGATAGAAGAAGAAGCAGATAGATTAACTGAGTTGATTGAAAATTTACTTGATGCATCCAGGCTCCAGGCTGGAAGTTTCAGTTTAAGTCTTGCTGAAATCAAGGTAGATCATTTAGCTGAAGAGATGGCTGAACGGTTTCGAACTCAGACTCAAGATCATCGGATATTGGTTCAGTTTCCGGAAGATTTCCCGATTATTATTGGAGACAAGGCTAGGCTTGAACAGGTCTTCTTTAATCTATTATCTAATGCTATAAAATACTCTCCTGATGGGGGTGAAATAAGAATTAGTGGACAGATCCGAGCAGAACAGATTATTGTGTGTATACAAGATCAGGGAACAGGTATATCTCAGGAAGACGCACCCCATATATTCGATAGATTTTATCGCGCAATTGAAGCTTCAAAGAACACTCAGGGCGCGGGCTTAGGTTTGTATTTGAGCAGGGCGATAATTGAAGCACATCAAGGGCGAATATGGGTAGAACCCCGTCCTGATTCCGGGGCGAGAATATGTTTCTCGCTCTTGCGAGAAAAAAGTCTTGCCGAGAGTTTATGGGCAGACAATAACAAAACATAATTGTTGGAGAATAAATGCCAAAAATTCAAACAAGTTGTCCTCAATGCCAGCAGTCCATTGTCGCTGAGATATTTCAAGTCATTGACGTTAATAGGAATCCGCAATTAAAAGAACTACTGCTAGCTGGCGGCCTGAATTTCGGGCAATGCCAAACTTGTGGATTTCAAGGGCAGCTGCCCGTTCCCCTGGTTTATCACGATGCTGAGAAGGAAATCTTATTGACATTTTCTCCACCAAATATAAATAAAACCATGGAAGAAAAAGAAAAAGCATTTGCCCCTCTGTTAAAGAACATTATTGATAATTTATCCCCAGAGGAGCGTAAGGGATACTTATTTCAACCTCAAGCAATGTTGACAATGAACAATCTTGTCAAGAATATTCTGATGGGTGATGGAATTACAGAGGATATGATCAAGCAACAGCAGGAAAAAATGAGCTTGCTTGATCAGCTATTTTCAAAAGATGGTGAACAATTAATTAAAACAATTCGCGAAAATAACCTTAAGATAGATCGAGAATTCTTTGCCTTATTTGCTGAAATTGCTCAACGAATTCTTGGCAGTCAGGATGAGAAGTCAATTACAAAAATACAGGAAATACAAGAAATACTAATGGCTGAGTCGGACGTTGGCAAAGAAATATTGAATGAGTCCCAGGAAATTGAGAAAGCAAGGCAGTCGTTGGAAGCTTTAGGGCAAAATCTTACTCGTGAATCTTTGCTTAAGCTGGTTATCAATTCACCTTCTGATGAAAGGGTCAAAGCCATTGCAGGCCTGGTTAGGCCGGCAATGGATTATCAATTCTTCCAAATGTTCACTGAAATGATCGAAAATACGGATGATGAAATTAGAAACGAGTTCATAATTAAACGAAACCTGCTATTGAGGGTCACGCAGGAAATTGATCAACAGCTCGAAAAGAGACTAGCAGAGTCGAGGATTATCATTGACAAGATTATCACACATGACAATCCTGATGAAGCTTTACTTCAATATTTAGGATCGATTGATCCCTTCTTTATTCAAGAGCTTTCGTCTGAAATAGAAATAGCAGAGAAACAAAAACTTTCTGATCGTAAAACAAAACTTGAGAATCTGTTAAAAAAGATCCAGGAACTAACAACACCGCCTGAATTAAAAGTACTGGAAAGATTATTGGATGTGGCAGAAAACGAAAAGGAACTTAAAAATGTTGTAGAAGATATTGACGGGCAATTATTATCCCAGTTGATTGATTACCTGACATCCATTATTGGACAATACGAAGAGCGATTGAATGGCACCAGCAAGAATGATCGCCAAGAAATTGAAGAGACTTTAGAGAAAATAAAGTTGGTATACATTCACGTATTGAAGCGTTCAATGAAAATAAAATTAAGAGGTAAATAAGGATGGTTTGAACAAAAGGTGACTAGCTTAGTTTGATTTACCGCCTGTATAGGATGGATTATCTATACGGTATCCTTGACCGCGAACAGTAATAATATAATCGTGGTTGCTGTCATATAATTTAATGCGATCGCGAAGCCTCCTGACAAGGGCGTCCAATGCCTGATCAGTGACGCCAATGGATTGTTCGGTTCCCCATACGCCATTGATTACCTCGGACCTTGAGATAACTCTTCCTCTGGACTCGGAAAGGAGGATTAGGAAATTAAATTGCAGGCCGGAAAGAGGTGGATCTATTTCATTGTTTAGAATCCAGACCCTGCGAGATTCTTTCTCTAGACGAATCCTCCGGAAATATGAAATAACAGATGTTTCAAAATCTCCAGGTGATAACGGTATGGTGGCATCTTGTCCCAAGAAAATAAATTCTTGAGCAAGGGCAATTTGGATGATATCCCCATCTTCAAGGATAGTGATACCAGTGACCGGCTTGCCATTATGGAACGTGCCGTTTTTACTTCCTAGATCCTCCAGAGTGGGTCCTTTGGAAGTAGGCTTGATTTGAGCATGCTCCCGTGATACCTGTTGATTGGCTATAGATATATCGCACGAACTTGTCCGTCCAATCAATAATGAATTAGAGATTGTCCAGCGGAAGCCATTTAATGGCCCTCCCTGGCCAACAAGAACTGGTTGGGGGTGATTGTTGTTTTCCACGTGTATCATAAGGGATTAATATCTAGTCTGTCATCGATTATAATCGAATTGAATTGTTGATGGGGATTTAGACCAATGGTGAAATGAATAATACACATAAAACTGAAGAAGTGATCAAAAGGCGCTATAAAATAACAGAAATTATCGGCCAGGGCGGAATGGGTTGTGTTTACCTGGCTGAAGATTTACGACTATCCGGCCGTATGTGCGCTTTAAAAGCGGTTTACTACGAAAATAATTTACCGCCCGAGGTTATCAAACAAACCCGGGAACAATTCAAAAGAGAAGCTACTGTTCTTGCCAGATTAGACCATCCGAATTTACCAAAAGTTTCTGATTTCTTTTCAGACAAAGACCGGGATTACCTTGTTATGGATTATGTACCAGGTGATAATCTAAGGACGTTAATGCTGGATGAAAAGAAGAGAGGTAAATATTTACCTGAGCGAGTTGTATTAAGCTGGGCTGACCAAATTGCTGATGCATTAATTTACCTGCACAACCAATCTCCAGTAATACTTCACCGTGACATTAAACCCTCCAATATCAAACTAACACCAAATGGCATTATCAAGCTGGTGGATTTTGGTTTAGTCAAGATTTTGATCTCAGGAGAAAAAACCATCACGGTTGTTCATGGCCATGGATCTGCTTATTACACACCGCTGGAACAATATGGAGGTGATACAGGACACACTGATCCCCGCAGCGATGTCTATTCGTTTGGGGCAACCTTATATCATCTTATGACTAATAAAGCCCCTAAAGAAGCCCGAGAGAGGTTTCTGGAGCTAGAGGGCGAACTTCCCATTAGAGATAGTAATAAAAATATCAGTCCGAGGACTGAGCGGGCTATCAATATGGCAATGAACGTGCACCCGGATAAACGGTTTCAAAGTGTAGAAAGCTTTAAGGAATATCTTCTAGGGGATTGGGATCCAAGGAAAAAACCAAATGCAGCTCTGCCTACTCCAAAGATGGGGGATTTGTTAAGTTACAGGGAGGAAAAGATTCTGGCCTGGATTGCAGCCCTGCTTCTACTGGTAAGTATCGTTGTTAATCTGGTTCAATAGAGTTCGGGGATTTCATCACTTGTTGATAAACAAAAGCTAACGCCCACCCCGATAATGATCCAATTGCAACTGTAAATCCAACAGAAAGCGTAGATAAACCGCCTGGAAGTATCTGTTCGATTCCAGGAAGGTCCAACAGCATATAGTTATAAATGAATAGGCCTCCAATTATGCTGGAAATTCCCCAAATAATGCCTTCCCTAACCATTCCTGCAATTGCACCAAACCTGTACGAGATTAATGAAATTAGTCCCATTAGAATTAATGAAAATAGCCATGATCTCCAAACGGGGTTTGCAGTGTCCAGGATCGAGGGAGAGATTGGATCAAGGTTGTTTTGAGCTTCTGGAGCTGTAGGAGATGCATCAGGAATATTCTCTGGAGTTTCCTCAGTATTTTCTGTATCTGCAATTTCAATATCACCTAAAATACTGATTTCAATTGAAATTGAACTTGCCAAAGAGCTTTCTGCATGAACAATGATATTGTCGGGTTCCTGAACCAGGAAGCTAGTTGATGCTGATCCATTATTGGTGGTTACTTGGGGAAGGGGAGAAGAAATACCCTGGGTGGTGAGGATGAAATTTACAGGAGTGCCATCTGGAACAGGATTGCCATTGTGGTCCAAGATAATATCAGTAAAGAGGTTAATAAGGTCCTCAATTCTATAAACCGGAGGGAGTGCGTTGCTTGAAGCAGGCTCAGAAGTAGCATTCAAGTCAGGTTTTGTACCAACGTAAATTAAAAAGGACTCATTAGGATCCGGGGAAGTCGCGGAAATAAGATCGTAATTAATTCCTGGAACAGAAACGGGTAAACTGCCAGGAAGATTTGGGAATTCTTTGAAGAGAATCCTGGCACCAACGTCGAGGGATGAGGATAATTTAGTGTACAAAGCAAAATAGGCTGAAATCTTTGAGATATTCGTAGCATCAAGGTAATATGGGGCTCCCAAAGAAAATACTATTATCTTTTTATCCTGTAATAGATCCTGCCGCTCTGATAAGAGTCTGCTAAGGGCGCCTGAGTATGGACGATCTGAGCTCAGGCCAAGCGAGGCGATGATTATCCAATTGGCATTGTATAGATCAGTAACCATTTGTTCAGATTCTGATGGAAAATCAAGCAGGTTTGTCAAATCATGAAAGGAATAGGAATTGATATTTGCTCTCCCTATTTGCCTTCCTGAAAACGGTCCGTATAATTTAATAATGGCATCCTCAAACGAAGTAGATGAAAAAGTTGAAATTTCAAAACAATCATCGCACAAATTAAGAGATTCGGTATCAGATAAAATTACCATGCGGTCAGAAAAACTTGGGGAATCTTGGATAGTTGAACCAAGTTCAGAAATCGACGGATTAATTAGAGTAGCACTCTGGCGAGAAACTTCTTCTGCGACATTACTATTACCAAGTGCTGATAATGAGTTTTCTGATGTCAGCACAGTAGCAATAGTGAAAATTGAATAGACCTTGTTTTTGAGATTTAATATTCTGATCACGGATGAATCAACTTTATCGGCAAAATCTTGATCCTCATTATATTTCTGTACAAAAAAATCGATTGTGGCAGAGATTTCATGATTGGGTATGGGTTTATTGTCAAAACCTGAATTACCAAGGAATAAAATATCATTACCAGCAATAAATGCATCAACTGCAACTCGGCTGAGGTTAAATGACTCTCCGGATGGATCATAGAGCTGCTGAATCGACTTGCTGCCGAGGTTATCACTGATAATCAGACCACCTGCATCTCTCCAGGTGCTCAGAGGTTCAAGGCTCATCAAGAGCTCAAAAGCCTGAGGGTCAAGACTGATTGGGCGGGTAGTTGAACGGATATTTCCCTGAAGGCCCTGATATCGTATGTGGGAATTTAGAAGGGCGTCAACAGATTGTTCTGGTGAAGGGGCGTTTCCAGTGACAGCAAAAAATGGTGCAAGGTCTGTTTGTTTCAGCTGCTCAAGTGATTTCCTGACTGTGGCCACTTCTTCCTCGGGAAGTCTATCAGAGCTGCCCAAACCGGGGAAGTATTTTCCAACAACGGCAATATTATTCAGGCTGCCTTTATGCACGCCCTGGATATATGCCTGACCAAATTTACCAACCCAGTACGGATCTCCGCCAAATGATCTGACACCAAGATCACTTTGTCCCGGAGATGAATTAGAAACAACGTCTAAACTTGGTCCGAATAACAAGTTAATTCCAAGCGAAGAGAGCTCGCGTCCAACTTGCTTTCCTATTTGCTCCGCCAATTCAGGATTCCAGGTGGCGCCCAAAGCCATCTGGCTGGGTATCGGACTGAGCCCCGTGATCAGTTCGGTATAAAACGAACGATCTCCCTCTTGAGAGATACCTATAAACAAGGGTATGTATTCTGATTCTTGGCTGCCATAACTCGGATTTGAGGCATTGGAAAAACGGGAAGAATTGTGTTCAATTTGCTGAAGGCTATTTACAAGGGACCAACAATCTGCTGGAATATGAGATGGGTCAGTGAAATTTTCGTTACTTCTATCGAGAACTACTCCTCCAATATGGTAATTGACTATTAAATCAAATATTGGTGCAGCAGCACTGGTGTCGGACCCGTTAAAAGTTATTAGAAAGAGTTGTCCAACCTTTTCTTCAGGGGTCAAATTGGCAAACTGGAGCTCAGTTTTTGATAGGCGGTTGTGAATTTGATTATTTGCAACCGCGGTAGTTTGAGAAATCCCTGAAAACAGGATGGTGCAAAACATGAATATATTAGATAATATTGTTTATTATATCTGCGCATAACCATTATTGTAGGTGTTCAATCAAAATATATTAGTATGAAACGTTTTGAATTATAGTGCTTTTGGCTAAACCCGGGTCATCAGTAAAAAAACCATCAACTCCAAGGCTGAGGGCATCAATCATATCACCGGGGTTGTTCAATGTATATGTAAAAACAAGTTTGTCCAAAGAATGGAAAAACTTAATACGGCTGGTAGTTAAAGATGTAGAAGGTATGTGGATTGTTCTAAACATATCTAGTCGGGAAGATAATAAACGATAATATTCCAACATAAGTGGATAACGCACTAATCGGCCAAGTGGAATATCAGGGTTGATTTTATTAAAATTACGAAGTGCGATTAGATTAATGATGATATAAGGACCTGCCCCTCCATTTGGTGTTCATGGATTAAATCATCAACCAGGGCAGGAAGGTTGTCGTTCGGAGAGGATAAATTCTTAAGTTCAATATTTATTAATGGAAAATCGGTCAATTCTGTGAAAACATCTGATAGTGTCGGAATTCTCTCGTTTTCATAAGCGTTCCATATGCATGGCCCGCGTTCAGGCTCTTTAAGGCAGATAGTGTGTAATCGCTGATATTTCCTGTGGCGTTTGTCGTTCGATTGACTGTTGTGTCATGAAAAACGACTATTGCTTGATCGGCAGTAAGTTGAACATCTAATTCGATCGCATTTGCGCCAAGATCCCTTGCTAATTTAAAAGCTGACAGTGTGTTTTCTGGGGCGTGCGCACTTGCACCCCTGTGAGCAAAAATAACAGGCCTGGGAAGGGACTCAATCATTAAATCACTAGTGGATGCGATTTATAAGTCTACAAAGAATGCGTCGGCTGCCTGATCAATGAGTTCCCTGGTCATTTCAGGTTTGCAACCCAAGAAACTTGAAATATCAAGAATCTGGTTGCAAATTTCTCTAGGGTGGGATCCGCGAAGATTCCGATTGGGCTTGATATACCAATTTTTAATTAAATAAGCGAGGATATCTTCGTTAAAAGGAATGTTTTTAGAAGCTGCAACAGATTTAAAAATGGATTTATATTCATCAAAAGAAGGATCGCCTACTCTGATTTTATGGCGAAGTCTACGGAGAAATGCCTCATCAACCTGATCTCGTGGTGGCAGATTTGTTGAGAATACGATTAATTCGTTAAAGGGGACTTCGACTTTTCGACCGGTGTGGAGGGTAAGGAAGTCGATCTGATTTTCAAGTGGAATGATCCAGCGGTTGAGAAGATCGGTTGGCCGTACTTGCTGTCTGCCGAAGTCGTCAACTAGCAGTAATCCTCCCGCTGCCTTGAGCTGGAAGGGAGCCTCATAGAATTTTGTTACAGGATTAAAAACCAGATCCAGGTCAGTAAGTGTAAGTTCGCCACCCACAACTATAAAGGGCCTTTTGATGCGGATCCAGCGTGGATCTCGTCGTAAACCGGTTTTTAATTGCCCTGTTCCAGTTTCTGATACATTTCTTTCCGGGATAATCTCATGATTGACAGAATCGTATAACTTTACAACTTGACCTTCGATGAAGATCGAGTAAGGGATATAGATACTTTCCTTTAGGATCATGGCACCGATTGCGCGGGCAATGCTCGTTTTGCCATTACCTGGAGGGCCATAAATAAATACAGAGGTGCCTGAATTAATAGCAGGTCCGACCCGGTTAATGATATCTTCTGACAGTATTAGATCAGAGAGGTAAGATCTCAGGGCACGCGGTGATACATTTAATTTCCCAAGCTCTGTTTTCGAATTGCGTCATTATAATCTGCCAGGGGTACTGGGGCCCAATCCGCGTACTGGCTCCTGTCTAGTGCTTCGCGAGCCCGCTTTATACCTACCTGGGTTATGCCATATTGGTAAGATCCCTCTCCCAAGCCCATAGTAGAAGCCTTCACTTCTACGAATTTTTCCCTTTTCAACGTTTCTACAATTTTATCGACGATTCCTGTATAGGGCAGGGCGATAGCCTCAGCTAGGTCATAGCCAGTCAGGTACCCCGAAAGTAGAGGATTTTTATGGCCAAATCCTGGAGCCAAAGTTTTGATAATCCGGTGTCATCTATATTTGTGATAGGGGGAGGACCAAAGGGTTTCGTGCCGGTATGCTGAAACTCTGCTTCGTAGTTGACGGGTTGGATTCTCGGGGAAGTCATAAGCAAACTCCAATGAAATGGTAAGGAATTATAATTGCATTATAGTTAGGAATGGCTTGACCATCAAATTATAGCATGTCTTTTTATTGCTTCGCCAATACCTCTCTCAAGGAAAAAATGAAACTATCGGTTGTAAAACCATTTATAACGAGATCCACACTCTTGAAGAACTTATTTATAGGGTCGAAAGGACAAACCTTGCTGACGAAATAATTTTGGTTGATGATGGTTCTAATGATCGACCCCGAGAGATTGTTGAAGGTTATCAAGAGAAGGCAGGGTTTAAGGTAGTGATCCATACTGAGAATCAGGGTAAAGGAGCCGCTGTAAGAAATGGCTTTGATGTTGCCACAGGAGATGTCATCTTGATCCGGGATGCTGACTTGGAATTCGATCCAAGGGATTATGCGGAACTATTAAAACCTAACCAAGATGGACTTGCTGACGTTGTATATGGATCTAGATTTCTGGGTGCGTCCCGGCGAGTAGCGATGTTTTGGCATATGGTCGCCAATAAATTATTGACCTGTTTGCGAATATTCTTTACGATACCTTCTGACAGATATGGAAACCGGATATAAGGTATTTAAAAAATCAATGGTTGATAAGATGACGCTACATACTAAGCGAATTGAGTTTGAGCCTGAATTTACTGCAAAAATATTAAAGCGGAATTATCGCATAGATGAAGTTCCAATCACATTTAATCCTAGGGATTACGAAGGGGGAAAAAAGATTGGATTAGCAGATGCCTTAGAAGCAATTTGGCCCTCATAAAGTATAGATTTGTAGATTAAGTTGGTCTTAGATCCTGGATTTGTAATTGGAAAGATTTTTTACCCCTGTAATTGTTGATGGTAAGCACATACACTAAATCAATTTTCTCTGCCATAGTTTCGCTTATATGTCCCAGCCCAAAGCCAATCGCATCAAAATAATGTTCACCATCGCTAACTGTTAGTTTCAGGTGATCAGAAAATTTTCCTACTATAGATTTATTTTTTACGGTAAGATTCCGCGTTAGGAAAAGGGCCTGCCTGTTATGAGAACCGGTGGGTTCTAGCTTTTCCAACTCTTTATATAGTGAATTTTTGATAGAACATAAGGATATCTCAGCGTCAATATCTAATTTCGGGTGAAGGTCTAATCCCGAAAGCTGCTCCATCGTTATGGATTCCAAACTTCTCTTTAATTTGGGCAATTCCTGATTTTTTATGGTGAAACCCGCAGCCATTTTATGACCACCATATCTGATGAACAAATCCTTGCATTGGTCAAGAGCGCTGATCATATTAAATTCTGGAATGCTGCGGCATGATGCAGTGGTCAAATCGCTGCCTATCTGACCAACTATTACCGGCGAGTAATATTTTCTGGCAAGATAACCTGCAGCTATCCCGGCCACGCCTACATGATTATTTTTTTCGAAAGACATTATTATTGACGGTGTGGGGACAAGTTTATCAATTTCAGAGTTGATGCGGTTTTGTAAATTGCGACTGAGTAATTTACGGCGGGTGTTGTGGATCTCCAACTCCTGAGCAAGGGATCCGCTTTCGCCAGGACTTGAAGATAATAATAGCTTGAGCGGGATATCTGCCTGATTAACTTCCAATCTACCTGATGAATTAATACGGGGGGCTATTTGAAAGCTTATGTCTGTAGATGTAATTTTGCGATTATTCAGGTTAGCAACCCCTATAAGCGAAACCAAGCCCTGTCTTTGTAATCTGTTTATCACCGTTAAACCTTGTCGTACTAAATATCTATTCTCTCCAGTGAGGGGGACTACGTCTGCAACAGTTCCGATTGCGACAAGATCAAGATAATCTTGAGGATTTATTATTGGATAAATGGCTTGTAAGGCACAAACAAGTTTGTAGATCACACCAACGCCAGCAAGCTGTTTATTAGGATAGTTGTCATCTGGTAATTTGGGATTAATGAGGGCATCTGCATCAGGAATGTGATTGCCTGGTTCGTGGTGATCAGTTACTATGACGGATATTCCAAGAGATTTGGCGTGAGAGACCTCTGCGTGTGAGCGTATGCCATTGTCAACTGTGATCAGCAGCTTGACTCCTGATCCATGGAGCTCATTGATTTTTTGTATGTTTAAACCGTAACCGGAAGAAAAACGATTAGGAAGAAATGGAATGACGTTTCCGCCAATTTTTCTAAGTGTTAGGGTAAGAAGAGCTGTGCTGGTGATCCCGTCAGCATCATAATCACCATACACTGTGATAAGATCCTGGTTTTCTACAGCAGCTGAAATAATTTGACAAGCAGTGTCTATCTGCCTTAGTTGAATTGCTGAATGCCAGTCTTGTTCTTTTGGAAAAAGGAAATTATTTGCTTCTTTTGAGGTTGTTATTCCTCTCTGAAATAGAATTGACCGAAACGGTTCAGAATAATTTTCAAGATTTTCTGCCACTAAATCTGGAATTGGCTGGGGCTCGTTCCACAGGAAATGCTGAAGAGGCATATTATTAAACCTCCATCTTGATAAGATTGATAACTAGATAGTTATTTATTTTTCTATTGCCAATTCTCGGGATAAAACTAAAGCCCCCATCAATCCTGAATCGTCTCCAAGCGCCGCGGGAACTATCTCCATATTGTTGAGATAGACTTCAGAAATTACGTACTCTTTGACCGAACGCCGGATGGGATCAAATAGTAAATCACCAGCACGGGATACCCCTCCGCCAATGATTACGCGCTCAGGATTAAAAACGTGCAGCAGATCAGCAATCGCCAATCCGATATACTTCCCGGCCCGTTCATAGGCCGCGATTGCCAGTTCGTTGCCATTTTCCGCAGCATCAGATATTAATTTTGCATTGAGGTCTCCCTCTGGAAAATGCTCCTTTACTGATTCGTCTTCCAGCTTTGATTTAATCCAACGAACGATTGAAGGGCCGGATGAAAAAGCTTCGAGATGACCGAACTTGCCACAAGAGCATTCAGGTCCTTGATGCAGGAGTGTTGTATGTCCGATCTCTCCAGCAAAACCTGCTGAACCAATCAGGAGTTTGTTATCGATAATAATACCTCCGCCGATTCCTGTGCTTATGGTGAGGTAGATCAAATTACTAATTCCTTTTCCAGCTCCGAAGTACCATTCTCCATATGCAGCCAGATTGGCATCGTTGTTAATTGCGACAGGTACATTAAAGGTATTTTCTAAGAATTCCTGAAGGGGAAAGTATTTCCATTCGGGTATATTGGGCGGCTCAATAATTATTCCATTAATGGGATCCATTGGACCAGGACTAGCTGCTGCCATGGCAGTTACTTGGTAATCTTCAGAGATTACAGAATCGACTAAATTCACGAGGCGGTCTTCAATTGGCATACCCTCGGATCTGGTGGGAATTTGGTTGTATAAAATCGGTTCACTGGACTGAAATGTATATGATGCAGCCCTCATCCGAGATGCGCCAATATCAATGGCAATAGTGGATTTCATAAGTTCAAGTATAGCATAATTGAAATGATAATTTACCAGCCAAGTGGAATCGATTAATTGCTGATTTTAATGATTCTTAACAATATTTGATAGGTGTTGACGGAAGTAAGCACAATTGCTATTATTCTAGCGCTATATTAATCACATTGACCTTATGAATTCAATAACAGATCGATTACGTGGATTATTTCGCTGGCTTCAACCAGGATTGGGGGTTAAGCGGTGGATATTTATTATCCTGACAGGAACAACAGTCATTGCATTGGGGTTGTCTTTATTTGTCATTGACCTTTATAGGCGCGCCCCTGAAACCTGGTGGCTTCCATTGATTTCCCTGGCATCATTTCAGTTTCTTCCTCGCTTAGCAAGGGCTTTGATTTTTGGAGCAATGGGAATTGCAATAATAATCTTGGGCATTGTAGGCTTAAATAGGTCATTGATCGGACCTTTTCTGAGACCTGGACACACTATTGTTGGCAGATTGGAGCAACATCAATACCGGAAGCACGGCCCGAAGATTGTGGCAATTGGGGGAGGACATGGATTAGCAACATTGTTAAGAGGCTTAAAAACAGCTTCACATAATATTCACGCTGTTGTTACCGTTGCTGATGATGGGGGATCATCCGGAAGGCTCAGAAAGAACTTTGGTATTCTCCCGCCGGGTGATGTCAGAAATTGTTTGGCAGCATTATCAGATGACGAAGATTTAATTGCTCAACTCTTTCAGTACAGGTTTACAGATTCCGATTCCGGTTTGGAAGGACATTCATTTGGGAATTTGTTTATAAGTTCTATGGCAGAAATTACTGGAAGTTTTGAACAAGCTATTGCAGAATCTGGCAAGGTATTGGCTGTATCTGGTAGAGTTCTCCCGGCATCTTTGGAAAACGTAAATTTGATTGCTGATATTAATGATCCTGAAACAGACAAAATTGTTCGTATTGTGGGTGAGAGCAAGATAACTGCTGCAAAGGGAATTATCCATAAGGTGATGCTTGAACCAGCAAACCCGGCTGCCTATCCTGATGTCATTCAATCGATTCTATCGGCTGATTTAATTTTGGTTGGACCAGGAAGTTTATATACAAGTATTTTGCCAAATTTATTGGTTAAAGATATTTCTGCAGCAATTCGGGCAAGCCAGGCATTAAAGATATTTATTTGTAATGTTGCTACCCAGGAAGGAGAAACAGAGGGGTTTACATGTGGAGATCATCTAGCAGTTATAGAGGACCATGTTGGGGCAAATCTTTTTGATATTATTGTTGCCAATGATATCCCTCCCCAAAGATTTAATCCAAGAATTGAAGGTGTTGAAGTCGAAGATCAATTACGGAAAAAATATTCAGTATACAAAAACGATCTGATCGACGAAGAGCATCCATGGAGACATGATCCGGAAAAAATAACCAGAGTTATAATCGATTTATTCAGAGAGAAAACTGGACCTTTAACAATGGAATAAATTCACAAATTGGAAACAAGTGACAAAGTGTTAGTTTGAACAGTATATTATGGAGGAAATAATGAAAACTACAATCGGTATTAATGGATTTGGAAGAATAGGCAGGCAAGTTCTAAAAGCAATTAAAAAATATCATGGCGAGAATTTTGATGTTGTAGCGATCAACGATCTTTATGCTGCAGAAGATAATGCTAGACTCTTTAAATACGATTCAAATTACGGGATATATCCCGGTTCCGTTGAAGTAGTTAACGGAAATCTGGTGGTGGATGGTGATGAAATTAAAGTCTTGGCGGAGCGTGATCCAAGAAATTTACCATGGAAAGATCTTGGGGTTGACATTGTCATTGAATCGACCGGAATTTTCAAAGATACCAGCAAAGATCCTGGACCTCAATCTCATATAGAAGCTGGAGCGAAAAAAGTTATTATTTCTGCTCCTGCAAAGGGGGAGGATCTAACAGTTGTCCTAGGCGTAAATGATCATTTATATGATACTGAGAAACATCACATTATATCCAATGCGTCCTGCACAACCAACTGCCTTGCTCCACCCGTAAAAGTACTTCATGAAAAATTTGGGATTGTCAAAGGATTGATGACAACAATCCACTCTTACACTACAACTCAAAGAATTCTTGACCTTGCTCATAGTAATCCTCGCCGGGCTCGGGCAGCAGCTCTCAATATTATTCCCACGACTACTGGCGCGGCTACGGCTTTGGCAAAAGTGATCCCTGAGATGAAAGGTAAATTTGATGGTTTTGCATTCAGGGTGCCAACACCTACCGTATCAATAGTAGATATGGTGATCGAGCTGGAAAAAGATGTCAGTGTTGATGAGGTGAATCTGGTACTTAAGGATGCTGCAGAGGGAGATTTCAAAGGAATAATGGGGTATACTGAAGAACTTCTAGTATCCATGGACTACAAAGGAAATCCACTCTCTTCCATCATTGATTCAGATTTGACAAAAGTCCTTGGCGGAAATATGGTCAAAGTTGTCAGCTGGTATGATAATGAGTGGGGATATTCTTCAAGAACTGTTGACATGGCTGCTTTAATTGCAAAAGACCTTTAAGCAACTGTACACGAAGACGCCCTTTGGTTTGATCAAGGGGCGTTTTTTTGTTTGGAGACATCTATGCTTAACAAAAAGACCGTCCGGGACATCAGTGTAAGCGGAAAAACTGTTTTAGTAAGAGTTGATTTCAATGTACCACTGAATGGAAAATTGATCACTGATGATATCCCGGATCCAGGCTGCTTTACCGACAATAAATTATCTATTAGATAATAAGGCAGCTATTATCCTGACCTCCCATCTTGGAAGGCCAGGAGGTAAATTTGATAAGGACCTGTCACTTGCTCCAGTAGCTGAATACCTAAGGAAAGTCTTGAACACGAATGTTGTATTCGTCAAGGATTGCCTTGGGCCCGAAGCGACAAAAGCTGCGTCTGCTTTATCGACCGGAGATATACTGATGCTGGAAAATACCCGTTTTTATCCGGGTGAAAAGAAAAATGATCCTAAAATGGGTAAAAAATTAGCATCCTTGGCAGATATATTTATCAACGATGCTTTTGGAACAGCTCATAGGGCTCACGCATCTAATGTTGGAGTTGCTGCTTATCTACCTGCCGCAGCTGGGCTTCTCCTGGAAAAAGAGATTATTTACCTGGGAAATGCTATCTCAAATCCAGACAGACCTTTCACCGCTATTCTTGGTGGTGCAAAAGTTAGTGGAAAAATTTCTGTCATTGACAACCTCATTGACAAGGTCGACTGGATATTAATTGGGGGGGGTATGGCAAATACTTTCTTTGCTGCTCAAGGATTTAAATTGGGAAATTCGCTGGTAGAAAAGAACTCTATTGGAATTGCAGAAGAAATATTAACCAAAGCAGGAAATAAATTATTATTACCAAGCGACGTTATTATAGCTGATCGCTTTGAAGCGAGTGCAGAATATCGAGAAATGCAGATGAATGATGTTCCTGAGGGATGGATGATTATGGATCTGGGCCAGAATACACTGCATGATTATGGGAAAATAATTAATATAAGCAAAACAATTGTTTGGAATGGGCCAATGGGTGTTTTTGAATTTCCAGCATTTGCAGAAGGGACCCTTCAAGTTGCTAAACTTTTAGCCGAAAGCGGAGCTATCAGCATCATTGGTGGGGGAGATTCCGCAGCAGCAGTTGCCCTGGCAGGATTAACTCATCAGATCACTCATGTATCTACTGGTGGAGGAGCATCGCTGCAAATGTTAGAAGGGGAACCGCTTCCTGGTGTAATGGCGTTGGATGATAAATAATGGTGTAATATAAATCGGAATGGATTTTAGATTGGAATCTTGAATATCATTTCTGGGTCACTGATTTCCTTTTTAGCCTGGCAAGGCGATGTTCTGCATTTGCGATAGAAATGGATGTTTGAGGTTCAGATGTGCTAGTCTGGTATATCTCAATGGCTGTTAAAGTCCAATGAATGGCTTCCTGAAAATCAAATATTTTATGTTCGTAATATTTTGCGAGCTCAATGTCAGGCCGGGGATCTTTTAAATTTGCGCACTCTTCCCAAAGCGGTACAGCAAGATCAAATTTACCTGACCGTTTATACAGATTTGCGAGGCTGAGTAAACCAGAGATCCTTATTTCATCTGGAGTGTCTTTGTTGACCAAAGCCTGGGTGAGAACAGGAATAGCCTGGTTTTCTTGTCTTAAATGGACCAAGTATTCGCCGATTGATATCAAATCATTCCGATCTTGATAAACGGGTGAAATCGGATTAGTTAAACGCTCTGTTATATAACTCAGTAAACTGACCAGGGAAATGACATCAATTTCATTGTGATAGAAAACGCTTTCAAGCGGCTCCGGATCTCCTGATTGTAAATAATAAAAAAATTTTTCTGATACCTGCCAACCGGGGATATCAAGTGATGATCTCTTTAGGCCAAGAATGTGGTGTTCAAGATCTCCTAGCTTGCAACCCGGCAGGTGTCTTTTCCATAGACGCCTCGCGATATGAAGTAAATCGATATGGCGCATACCATCGAAAGGTGATTGTCTGCCATGAAAAGAGAAGCGGGTTTTAATTCGCGGCATATCAAAGGATTTTCCGTTATACGAAACAATTAGATCTGAAGAAGAGACAAAGGTTTCAAGAGCGCTTAATTGGGACGATTCTTCGGCAGGGTCTTGAAGGAAAAACTGTGCAAAATGTAAACCATTTTTATGGTATTTTGCGGCCCCGATCAAAAAAACATATGTTCCAGCACCTCCAGACAAACCGGTTGTTTCTGTGTCGATAAAAAGGATATTCTCCATGGGAATTTCGGCAATTCCATCCAACCCTGGCATCGCTGAGAAAACGGACAGATCAGGAAATTTGGCCAATGGAAATGAACCATGATCTTGATTCAGTGATAGAGATTTTCTGACAACAAAACAATCGCCTTGTTGGGTCTCTTCCCAGGAGCCATCAAATACGTCAATTAATTTAATGTTGGATTTACTTTTGGGGGGTCTTGGTAAATTAGATGTTCCAACTTGAACACCCAATTCTTTTAATTGTTTAGAGATAGATGGCATTCTGAAATTTTACTACACTGGATAAGGGATGGATCAAAGAAGGAAATTAAAGAGACATTTTAATACGATTTAATGCTGATAATAAAATTTCACGGGGACAGCCAAAGTTTATTCTGGCATATTTATTAAATTCATCGCCAAACCATTGCCCTGGATTTAAAGCTACCCGTGCCTCGGTCAAGAAATGATCTGCTGGACTTTCAAGTCCGGATTCTGTGCAATCTAACCAACCTAGGAACGTACCCTGAGGTGGATGGATGTTAATTCCAGGAAGCTCATTGGATACATAGTCAACCAGAATATCCCTGTTTATTGCCAAATATTGAAGAAGTTCGTCTAGCCAGTCATGTCCATGTGAGTAGGCTGCTGCCATTGCTGTTGCACCTAATAAATTTACAGAACCTGAAAACCCCCTGAGTTTTGCTTTAAATTGCTCCCGTAAAGCTCGATTGCTAATAATAACTGCTGACGATTTTAGCCCTGCAAGATTGAATGTTTTACTGGCAGAAATTAAAGTTATAGTCTTTTGAGAAATATCAAAAGAAAGGGATGCAATGGGAATGTGTTTGGAACCCTGGAAGACAAGATCGCTATGAATTTCGTCAGAACAGATAATTATATTTTCCTGCACGCAGATATCCGCCATTCTCGTCAATTCTTTTTTACTGAAAACTCGACCTGTTGGATTGTGCGGATTACAAAGCATAAATATACGGGTTTTAGGAGATATCGCATTTCTAAACTCGTCTGTGTTTATTCTGTAATACCTGTCCTTTTCTTTCGATAACCTGTGAATACTTTGATTTAGCTGGGAATTCAAGGCTACATCGAAGAAAGGGTGATAGGCTGGTGTTTGGACGAGGACATTGTCTCCAGGATTAGTAAAAGCTGCTGCAGCTATGTTAAAACCTTGGACTACTCCAGAAACTAAAAGGATATCATCGGTTTCAACCATCCATCCGTGACGGTCCGACAACCAGGCCTGGATTGCCAATTTTGTTGATTCTTGGGGTTTTGAATATCCAAATATCTCATGGGATATGCGTTTCTGAAGTGCGTTCAAAACTGGCTCTGGTACAGGGAAATCCATGTCAGCTACCCAGAGTGGAAGGACGTCTTCACCTTCTTTATTCCATTTGATGCTATCGGATAACCGACGGTTGACTATTTTATCAAAGTTCATAATTAGAAAATAGAATGAATGTCTGCAGTTTGAAAATACGCCCTATAAGCACGAATTTCATGATGCATTAATTTTAGTTTTTTGTTTATATTATTAAAATCAGGGAGGGGTGATTTTGGACCGGGTTTCAAGAGGAAATCAGTCCGAAAATCCGAGAGGTCAAAATCGCCATGGAAATGCAACCAATCAAGACCAGTTTCAATGATTGAAGTGGTTTGCGATATGCGTTGAGCAAAAACAGCAGGATGATAAGATTTTTCTGATTTAGACAGATGTTTTAGCAATCCGAGCAACAATTCCAAGAAATCTTTCTGAGTGTTAATACCTGGATTGCGGGAGATAATTATCACTTTCTGGGGAGAGACCTCGTCTATCAATTGATTAAATGTATCCAAGCTTGGTGGAGTAGTCCAAATGACTAAGGTATCAGCTGGTTTAATAGATAACCTTGGGTATGTTTTAAAACCTTCCGGGTGAGAATATTCTGACCAAATCACTAATTTTTTGTCATGTTTGACAAGAGAGGTTAGATCCTCTAGTGGATTTTCACTCGTGCGCAAATCTACTAGATCTATTTTACGTGATTTTGAGATATGAATAGGAGTTTTGACTGGTTGTTTGAAATGCTGAATCGTAGCTTGAACTTGAAACTGATCTCGATATGAGGATAAATCTAGAGAGTAAGCAATGTCGAATGGGCCTTTGGGAAGCACTATGTCAACGCTGTTCCACCAAAGAAATTCATGATTTGTGCCCGAGCTATCAGTTAATACTAATTTTCTGTGATTTCTTTTCCTGCCGATAGGTTTATCAGAAATTGTAGTGATATTCCGGGAGGCAAAAAGTAATCTGGGGTTTCCTGCTCCAAAGGGAGCTAAGCGTTTGAAATCTGTGATAAATTCGGTGGTTAAAAACTCAAAAGGTAATTCACTGTCAATATGAACTTTTGGGGCAGGGGGTGTGTCTCCGTATAGCAAGTGGTATTTTTTTGCCAGATCTCTCCTGAATTGCGGAACATTTTCTAGGGGCAAAGAAAGTCCAGCTGCCATAGGATGTCCACCGTGAGAAGTCAGTAGTGAACTGGCGAGACTGATCAACTCGGAAATTCCAATCCCCTGAATAGATCGAGCTGATCCCCGGGTTTTTTTCCTTCCTTGGATAAGATAATGACTGGTTTATGATATCTTTCAACAAGTCTGCTGGCAACAATGCCAATTACGCCTGGATTCCAATCAGTTGGACCCTGAAGAACCAGGATTGGAAAATCATCGTCTAACTCAGGATTAGTTGCAACCATTTCCTTTGTCTCTTTGAATATTCTTTCTGTTAGTTCTTGGCGCCTGGTATTCAATACTTCCAGCTGAGTAGCCAGTTTAAGAATGTTATCGGGATCAGTTTTGGTAAAGAAATCGACACAGGTATTGGCATCAGACAGTCTGCCAAGAGCGTTCAGCCTCGGACCGATTGCAAATCCAATCTGATCCTCGCTAATATTTTCTGCGTTCAGGTTTGCGTTTTCGAATAAGAGGCGAAGCCCAGATCTTGTTGTATTTCGCAACACAGACAAGCCTTTTTGAAGGAGATAACGGGTATCGCGACTGAGGTGGGCTACATCTGCAACTATACCCAGGGCTACGAGGTCCAGGTAACGAGTAGGGTCTAAATCAAATCTGGAATAAATTTCTTCGATAAGTTTGTAAGCAACTCCAACGCCGGGAAGAGACGAGAGAGGATGGTCGGGATCGAGGCTAGCAGGATTGACAATAGAAAACGCGTCAGGCAATTGAGGTGGCAGTTGATGATGATCCGTGATGATCACGTCAATTTGTTTTGAATTGGCATAAATAACCGGTTCAATAGCGTCTATGCCAGTATCGCAGGTAATGATCAAGCCGGGTCGAGATCGCTCAATTATTCGTGCTAGCGAATCCACGGATAATCCATGGGATTCTGAAGCTCTGTTAGGGATATAGTGAATGACACTGGTTCCGAGATCAGTTAAGGCTGACGTAAGTAGAGTAGTTGAGGTTTGTCCATCAACATCGAAATCACCCCAGATCAGGATAGGTCGAGAGGAGGAAAGTTCCAATAGAATCCGTTCGACAGATTTGATTAATCCTGGTAATTCAGATGGAGGAGTTGGTTCATAATAAGCAGGATTGAGAAACCCGTGGGCTTCATTCAGGGTAGTTATACCTCTCCGGTAGAGGGTTTGGGAAACGATGGGATGACCGCCAATCTCAGATTCAAATTCACCTGGAATTACAGCAAGGTCTTTGAAAATCCATTCTCTTTCGGGATTGCGCATAGGCATTAACTTGCTTTGTTATCTAAAACTCTAATTCACTAATTTGTTCAATATCTATCTGAAAATCACTTCCGTCAATTTCGGCCAAATCAGAAAATAATTCAAATTCTCCGGGCCTAGAACCTCGATCACACAGGGATCTGTATGAGCAGAACTGGCATTTTGTCATATCTGACGTCAATGGAAAATCTGTCTTTCTTGAATGGATAATCTCAATTTGTTTAATGATACCTTCGAGTCTGATTTGGACTTCTTGATGTTCTTCAAGAGAATAACTAAATGACACTTCAGGTTCTGAACTTAATGGGTACCAATAACACAAATCTATTGAGTTAGGTTCAATAAGCTCTGTATTAAATAAATCGACTCCAGCATTTGCGAATATATAGGGATATAAGTAGGTTTGAACTCTTTCTCTTAGAACTGGCAGGGGAGGTTTCTTGGGAGAGGTTTTCCAATCTACGATTAGATATTTCTCATGAAGCTGGACTATAAGATCAAACTTAGCAATAAGCCTGTGGGTTAAAAAAGGTACATACAACAATTGCTCAAAATATAATTGATAGTCTTTAAGCGAATCCGCATAAGGAACAAATGCATCCCACATTTCCAACAAAACGGAATCGTTGAGTGATTTCCTGATCAGGGAAGGTGAAATCCCCGTAAAATATTGTTGACAAATTTTATGAAAGCGATTTCCCTGTTGGATTGAATGCTCGATAGCAGAAAGTGGGCGTGTCGGAGCTGCTGGCCAGGACTTATCGCGCAGAACGTTTAACTCAAACCGTCTGGGGCAGTCCAGAAAATCCTGAAGATCGCTTTGATTGAGCTGAAGAGAAAATGTCTTATTGTCCATAAGAATTATCTAATGAAGATACCGGTTAAAAGCCCTGATCATTTTTATAGTTAATTAAAGATTTTAGCACTAATGCAGGTGTTGACTTGCCAGTTCGGCCGGAATTCCAGGTAATGATAAGTTCCTTTTTTGCCCTGGTAATTGAAACGTATATTAACCTTATGCGCTCTCGAATATATTCAAGCCTTGAGTCCAGCGAGGCTGAGCCTTCAATGTATTTAATGGTTTGGCCGGGAATGATAGCTGATAATTGCGATAGGGATTCAGCGGGAATGTTCAAGTTGTTCCGAATGAACCATTTTTCAGCGATGTAAATATCCTCATCTGACCCTGATGGGAAATTGTAATTGTTTGCAGACATTAAATAAACCCTATCCCATTCCAATCCTTTAGCTTTATGCGCTGTGGTGACAACTATTTTCCCTTTATGATCATCAGGGTTGAATTGGGGATTTTCGGCACCAGAAAAAAATCTTCGTTCATTTCTTGCCAATGCTTTCAATTCGTCTAATAAGGCGGGCAGCTTCCAATCAGGATGTTGAGTAAAAAGATTTTTTTCGTAATTCGCTAATCGATGGGACAAAGATAACTCTTCTGGAGTAGAAAAAATATCAATTGCGAGTGTAAGGATCAGCTGATCGATAGGCAGAAGCACAGCTTGCTGCCATTTCTGGATAATAATCGCAAAGTCAATTAAACGGCTGACGGTATCATCGCTCTGGTCCTGAAGAGAGCCTAACCAATCTGGACCAGAACCTGGCGAGATGAACAATTCAGGTTTCTTTATAGATGCAATTAACTTAGCGTCAATTGCCACTTTCGCCCAGGCAACAGGATCGATTTGAAGATCTCTTTGCCAAACCTTAAACACTGATGAAAGTTTCTTAGAAGATCCAGGATCAACCAGGTAAGAGAGAATAATCACCAACGCACCAGTAGTTTTTCTTGTAGCCAGAGTTGTATTTAATAACTCTATTGGCTCAACATTAAAATCCGTCCGAAGCATTTCTGAAACTTTTTTCCCCCTCTCATTTCTTGGAGCTAGAATTGCAGCAGTTTCATCCGGATGGAATTTTAGCCATTTAGCGGCAGATGATGCTATCAGCTGTACTTCTTGGTCAGGGGATAGAGACTGTTCGTACAAATGAACTTGATCAGGTTTACTGGGGGGGTTTTCCTGAAAATCTCCAACTGGAGTAGGTTGAATAAGATTAGGATATAGGGCAGTTCGAATTTCAGGCAAAGGATGGTGGTGGATAGTCCAAGTAACAAGGTAATTGGCTAAATCGATAATTGTCTCAGTACTTCTTCCTGAATTTGGAAGAACGTAATTATGATCTGCATTTTCTATGAAGTCAATAAGAAATTTGGGATCTGCTGTGGTGAATGATTCATAAATAGCCTGATTTGGGTCTCCAACTCGCACCCAATTGTTACGAGTAGGGGAATTGGTTAAAAGTGTCAATATTTTCTGCTGCATCAAACTGCTGTCCTGAGCTTCATCTTCTAATACATAGGGCCATTTTTCTTGCAGCCTGTTAAGAAGAGAATTGTCTTGAACCAGGATTTTATAAGAATGATTAATCAAATCGTCAAAATCAACAGCTCCGAGATATTCCAAGTTACGCTGATAAACACGATAAATTTCTAGACCCATTTCAGCCAGCGGAAATAAGCCTTGTTGAGGTTCCATGTATTTGGCAAGGACAAGAGGTGTCAATTGAAGATTTTTAGCAGATTTAATGAACTGTAGGGCGGTTTGATCAAGAAGCGTTGGAATTTGTTTTTGGTAAAGAGATTCTTTTTTATTTGGATTGAGATTCCCAATTAGGTACGAATCTATCCGCTTTGAATTTTTACTTAACCAAGAAAATATAGCTTCGGTGCGAATCCTTTCCGCTTCACGGTCATCAATTATTTGAAAACTAGAATCTAACCCTGCAAGATCCGGACGTTCTTTTACAATATCGTGAGCAAGGCCATGAAGTGTTCTGACCCGGTAACCGAGTGACGGGACAAGATTAAAGGTTTCCAAAAAATGACTAATCCTGATTGAAAAATTATTTACAGCTGAATTCACAAGGGTAACAATTAGAACCTCTTGGTTGGCTTTTAAGAGACCCTCTTTGATTATTTCAGCTGCCAATAAAGATAATGTAAACGTTTTTCCACTGCCCGGCACGGCAGATATTCCCATCCTGCCTTGTCGATAGGATAGAATATTTTCTTGAGCGGGCCGGGGTTCAAATTGATAATTCATATCAATAATGGGAAGTTCCTGTACCAGGTTTTGCAGCCAAAATAACCCTGTTAATAGCCTGGATCAATAAACCATTCTGTTCAAATCCTCTTTCGTCAGTGTCAGTTATACAGAAGAAAATCCTATTCTTGCATCGTCTTATCAAACCGGTCGATAGGTTACACAGGCTTTTAATGCTTTGGGAGTGTTCCTCAGAATCTCTCCAGACACTATTCGAGTCCCAGTAACGCTGAAGCACGTGAGGGTTAGTAAGAGGTTGGTAGATCCTTTCGTACCATCCTTGAGATCCGACATCGAGCCAAAATTGATATTCAACAGGATAATTGCTTAGCAGAAACGTGTAAGCTGGAGCTAGATATACATGATCGGATGGTCGTTCGGTCCAGGAGCGGAGATATTGATTTGCCAGAATCCCGGTTTTTACCATTTTGTAATATTCGGATCCAAGGCCAAGGTTGTCAAATCCATATATTAGACCGGCAGATTGACGGAATTTTCTGATCGAGTCAACAACCCGGTCGGTTATCTCTGCTTTGGAATAATCATCATGAAAACCAAAGCCAGGCTGGGAGAGCAACTCTCCGAAAATACGGATCAGAAAATGATCTAAGGGTAAAACGGGTTCACTTTGATAAATATCTATCCAATCTTTGAACATTTGGTATTTTTTACCAGCAAAGAATGTAATCCTTTCTTGGGCTTCACCCGGTATAGAATCGAAATCAAGGATTAGGTTTGAGGTCCCCCTGTTGGAAAGTGCCTGTTTGGATAAAATAAAAGCTCTTGTCAAATCCAAATTTCCAATAACTTGCATTAAACATAGCGCTAATTCGTGTACAGAAGGCAGTATTTCCCAACCCCGGTGAGCTATAGCTGCCAAAGTAAGCAGACAGTGAGTGGCTGGTTCGTCCCGGAGAGCCCGTGATGGTCGATGAGTCGAAACAGGAATCAATCGATTTTGAAGTTCCGAAGTTAATAAAAAACGAAGAGAATCGCTCAAAAAAGGCGCCAGGACAACTATTTCGTCAGGAGATGTGCCTTTGTCCAGAAGTGTGCTAATTTGTTCTGCGACCCAGCTCGTCATTTGAGGAAGATAGGGTTGATATGTGATGGACACATGACTGTGAACATCGCCAATGCTTTCTGGTTTTGGAAGATGCCTTAGGTTCAAGGCGGATTGTAGGTGATCGTTGAACTCTAAAAGCTCAGTAGGCGAAGTGAAGATCTCAGAAAATTCAGATGTGACTTTGCATAAGTCAGACAGTTCGCTAGCACTCTCTGGTGAAGCGCCAAGAAAATGACGAAACCCGGCATCCTTGTCCGTTATCAACAAAGCAGAATCTAAACTTGGAAGAAGAAATTTAACAAAATCATGTGCGACCGGGACATCTTCTTCGATATTATCGTAAATAAGATGTGAAAATTGTTTCTGAATGTGGGATTTTACAAGTGAACTTTCAGACAGCATCAAAGTGAATATTTCTACCTGAAGCGAAAAATCAAGCAAATTATTATTTAAGCAATAATCTCTGAATAAATTGGCAGAAAATTGGGCGTCGTCGAATATTTTCTCTTGAACAGAATCACCTATCCAGGATGCCTTCAATTTTTCGGAAAACTCTGTATGTGGAAAACCATTAACAGCGGCTTTATTAAGGTTATCTAAAATCTGGCTGTAAAGCCTATTACGCTGAATAGTAACCGATGAAAACAAACCTTTATCAAGAATTAGAGGCTCTACTATCCTGGAGAGGAAATATAGGGTTGATTCTAGAGTTAGAAAAACAGGAGGTGATTTGGCGGCAAAATGCGGAAATTCTTCCACAAATAAAGGCCAGAAAAGGTCGATACTCCTGCGTGCCAGGCCCCCATAGGTGACTGACACCGGAAGACTATTGCCAGGGAAATCAAAAGAGGTGATCGATTCTTGGTATGGTAAGCTAAGAGTCCTTTGAGGGAATAGAAGCAGGATTTCTCTACCAGAGGTTTCCTGTTGGGCAAGATACTTTAACCGTTCGATTCCAACTGTCGTTTTCCCGCTGCCGGCTGGACCGGATAAACTAATAGAGGTATTAAATTTTGATTCAATTATAGAGATTTGAGATGGATTTAGGATCATGATAGTCTCAATCTTCACCCAGAACTTCTACCAAGGTAATAAATGAATCAACAAGGTAATTTGACCTGGGTAGCAGATCGAGAAATATTCGCCTTACCTCGGAGATGCTGCTTTCAAACGAATTACTTGATTTTTTGTTTGATCTTGTGACGCTCCTATGATTTAGAAGCATTAAAACCATTGTTAGATCTAAAAGCTCTTCAAAAGATTCCTTGTTAAACCAGGATTGCCCCTGAAACTCGTGAACATCTATGAAATCTGATGCAGCTTGATTATTGAACCAGTAATTGATTAATGATACAGGGTTACGAGACAGGGATCTTAGATTCTGAGTGATATCGTGAATAATCTTGAATTTGTTCCATATAATTGGCTCAAGATCAGGGAACGATTCGCTTATTCTTTTATTGATCAACCTGGTCATTGTTTGTAAGAATTCATCAGATATTTCAACCCAGTAATCCCTGAATAAAATATAAAATATCAGTTCTTTCGCCAGGGATCCAATCCAGGGCGCGATCCCAATAATGAGATTGTAAAGATCGATAAACTGATCTATTTTGGTTTCGTTTTTCACTCCAGTAATATCAGGGTATAACTCAACTAAACTGATTTTAATGGAACTAACCAGGCGTTTTAGTGGATCCGGTTTAATGGTTGGGAATCCAGAAATATGGGGAGCAAGATCGGTTCCTACAGGGTATAGTCCCATCAATTCAATAATGGACGTGACTAGAGAATCGTGTTTTATATCCAATAAATCATCCTGGAGATTAATAGTGCCAAAGCCTTTTAATGATTGATGTAATTGGCTATAGGGACCTTCGGATGAATGGACTAATTTGAAGTCTAGGAAAACCTGGTATTGGTAGGCACCGAGAGAAATTTCCAATCCCCTGGTAAGAAGTTCTTCTACTGGCCGTATGAATTCTAGCCCAGATATATGCTCTCTGAATATCTCGGTTCCTACAGGGTATAGTCCCA
>PVMK01188541.1_pt1:0-22500 | contig 61291 bp, 52 predicted proteins | sample 1853481 | NCBI WGS metagenome assembly PVMK01 (sample SAMN08533507, study PRJNA380276) | Marine sediment metagenome, whole genome shotgun sequencing project.
AAATCCGGGTGCCTGCCCGGCTCAAACCGGGTGACACCATTGGAATCGTAGCCCCGGCCGGCCCGTTTGATCGGCAAACGTTTTTCCGCGGAACGCATATTATTGAAGATATGGGGTTTAAAATTTTTATACCCCAGGGATTATTTGAAAAAAATCGTTATCTTGCCGGTTCTGATAAACATCGGGTTCAATTTGTAAATCAGTTGTTTGCGGATAAGTCCATTGATGCTGTCATTTGCGCCCGGGGCGGGTATGGCTCAATGAGAATTTTGCCCCTGTTGGATTATGACGTCATTAAAAAAAACCCGAAAATTTTTATCGGATTTAGTGATATCACCATCCTTTTGTCTGTTTTGTTCACCCGCTGCAATTTGGTGACTTTTCACGGCCCCGTGGTCACCAGCCTCGCCGATGCATCCGAAGAAACAAAGCTTTCCCTGTTTAGCAATGTTACCTCAGACAGCAACCTTGAGATCAAGCTGTCCGGTGGAAGAACAATTAAACCCGGGGTGGCGACGGGAGAGATCTGCGGTGGCAATCTGACAATGTTGTGCCACTTGGTTGGGACCCCTTTTGCGCCCGATTTTGAAAATAAAATTTTGCTGCTGGAAGATCGGGGGGAAGCCCCTTATCGAATCGACCGGATGCTTGTTCATATGGAGCTTGCCGGTTGTTTTAAAGGACTTTCAGGAATCATTCTGGGGGCCTTTGAAGAATGCGGACCTATCGAGAGTGTCATAGAAATCATAGTGGAGTTATTTGAGAAATACTCCGTACCGATCCTTGCCGGGCTTGACGCCGGCCATGGAAGTCACAATCTTACGATTCCTCTGGGCATTGAAGCGACCCTGGATGCGGATAAACATTGGTTGATTTATCACCGGGCGGCAACCACCGGATGACAGAAAGCAGAGGACAGAGTTTTGAATTCGGAAATCGGAATGCGGAATTCGGAAAGAAAGACGAGGATGGGGGTCGGAAAACGGAGGGCAGAGGACGGATGACAGAGGACGGAGTTTTGAATTCGGAATGCGGAATGCGGAATGCGGAATGAAATAAATAGAAGCTGGGAGGCTGGGAGGCTGAGAAGCTGGGAGGCTGAGAGGCTGAGAAGCTGGGAAGCTGGGAAGCTGGGAAGCTAAAAAGCTAAGAAGTTGAAGGCTGAAAGCTGAAAGATCAAAGAAAATGAGGTTGGCGCAAAATTAAATTGTGAAAGCGGAACGACGGAGCATAGGGCATGGAGCAGAGGGGGGTTTGAATGCGGAATTCGGAATGCGGAATGCGGAAGGCGCTCAAAGCTGAAAGCATGGAAGCTCAAAGCTGAAAGTTCAAAGCTGGAAGCTGAAAGTTGAAGATTCGAAAAAAACCAGCCGGAGGCTCTAACTACAGACCTCGTTGAATAGTTTACTGGTTGAATGGTTGATTAGGTAAATTATGGTCATAATTTCGAAATGTTACGATTGTTGAAACATGAAGTGTCTAATTATTGTGCAAATACGGGTTAAATCCATAATTACAACCACTTAACCATTCAACTAATCAACCAATCAGCGATATCCAAACTATCCAAACGAACCCAACGTTCTTAACGATCTAAACCATCTAAACCATCTAAACGAACATAACGATCCAGCATGGGCAAACAAAAAAACAGACAACACCCAACGGACAAAGAACAACCCAACATGACCCAGGTCGACTCTCTCATGCGACAGGCCGTATCCGAACGTGTATTTCCAGGCGCGGTGCTGCTCATTTCCAGGGAGGGTTCCATTGTCGGTCATAACGCCTATGGGTTCGCCGATCTGTTTTCCCGACGCTCGGTGACCACGGAAACCTTCTTTGACCTGGCGTCTTTGACCAAGCCCCTGGCCACCGCACTGGCAGTGATGATTTTGATTCAACAGGGCGACATCGGGATGGAGCAGAAACTCGGTGATATACTACCGGCTTTTAAAAAAGGCAAAAAGTCGACAATAAAAGTCAGGCATTTACTTTATCACAATTCCGGATTGGCGGATTACAGACCTTATTATAAAGAGATCGAGCATTTGCCGACGGAGCAACGTAAGCAGGCGCTGCGGAATTTACTGGTGATCGAACCGCTCATTTATTCGATCGGTAAAAAGGTGAATTACAGCGATCTCGGGTTTATGATTCTGGAGTGGCTGGTTGAGCATGTCTCGGGGAAACGGCTTGATCGTTTTGTCTCTGAGATGATCTATGGTCCTCTGGGACTTGACAACCTCTTCTTTGTAGATCTGAATGCAAAAAAGCCCCGCGGCGTATTTGCCGCGACGGAACAGTGCTCCTGGCGAAAAATTCTTTTAGCCGGTGAGGTGCACGATGAGAATGCATATGTGGTAGGCGGTGTTCAGGGCCATGCGGGCCTTTTCGGCACCGCTGCCGCCGTGCATATGCTGGTCAGCAAGCTGTTGTCTGCTTATCAAGGGACCAGCCCGGACAACCTGTTTCAAACGGAAATAGTTCGTTTATTTTTCAGACGATTGCCGAATACCGACAAAGCCCTCGGCTTTGATGCGCCGGCTTTGAAGAACTCAAGCGCCGGCAGCTATTTTTCTGCAAACAGTGTGGGTCATCTTGGTTTCACAGGAACCTCTTTTTGGATGGATCTCGATCGTTTCATTATTGTCATCATGTTGACCAATCGAGTCCATCCGTCCCGTGACAACATGGCGATTAAAGCATTCAGGCCCAAACTGCATGATGCGGTGATGAAAAGCCTTTTAGCAGGCGCCTGCGGGTGTACTGTGGATTTTTCTGTCGATGTTGAATAAAGGGTAATTCCGGTTTACAATTTGAAACCGTTTAACGCCTTTTTTTTAACGACATCATTTTTTTAATGATTATTTTTTCTTGAAATGGTATGATCATCTTTTGATAGTAATTTATTGATATATTTCTATTATATTGGTTTTGCTCTTTAAAATCCGAAATTCTTTTACAGACTTGTAAAAGACTGACTCCCGGCGAACCAAATAATTGCCGGAGAATTGACAATGCACAAACCGGCACATCCAAGTGCGCGATGATGAGGTATTATGAATCTTTTTTTAGATGGAATTTTAGGAATGTTTTCAAATGATCTTGCCATTGACCTGGGGACGGCCAATACACTGGTGTATGTAAAAGGCAAGGGTATCGTTCTAAGCGAACCGTCTGTTGTAGCAGTCAGTACAGGAAACCGGTATAAAAACCGGGTCCTGGCCGTCGGACTGGAAGCAAAAAATATGCTGGGTAAAACCCCGGGAAACATTCAGGCGATTCGACCCATGCGCGACGGCGTGATTGCTGATTTTGAGGTAACCGAGGCGATGCTCAGGCATTTTATTCACAAGGTCCATAACCGACGAGCATTTGTGCGGCCCAGGATTATCGTGGCGGTTCCTTCCGGAATCACCCAGGTTGAAAAGCGAGCGGTGAGAGAATCGGCCGAATCTGCAGGAGCCCGGGAAGTATTTCTAATCGAAGAGCCCATGGCTGCCGCCATCGGAGCGGGTCTTCCCATTGCGGAACCCACCTGTAACATGGTGGTTGATATCGGAGGCGGTACCACCGAGGTGGCCGTCATCTCGTTAAAAGGTATTGTTTACAGCCGATCCGTGCGGGTAGCCGGGGATAAAATGGATTCCGCCATTATTCAATACATTAAACGCAAATATAACCTGTTGATCGGTGAACGGACGGCTGAAATGATCAAGATAACGATCGGAAATGCTTACCCGGATCCGCAAAATTTAGAAACCATAGAAGTCAAAGGGCGTGATCTGGCTTCGGGTATCCCCAAGATCCTGTCCATCGATTCGGAAGAGATCCGCATCGCCATTTCCGAGCAGATTGATGCCATTGTTGAGACGGTAAAAATCGCTCTGGAACAGACGCCACCGGAATTATCCGCCGATATTGTCGATCGGGGAATCATTCTGACCGGTGGGGGTGCTCTTCTCAAAAGCCTTGATCGCCTGCTTCGAGAAGAAACCAGCTTACCGATCACCGTAACAGAAGATCCTTTGTCCACCGTGGCATTAGGTTCGGGAAAGGCATTGGATAATCTCGAGATGTTAAGGGAAGTCGTCATCACCTGAACTTGAATCCTGAAGTGTGAGGATGGGCGCAGCAAAGCATATCTATGTTCTCCAGAAAAATGGTGCTTATCGTCGGCTTCATCGTTTTGATTGCTGTTAATATAATAGGCTTGTCAGTTACCAGCAGACGCTCCACGGCATTCGGCCTTGAGCGAATCGCAATCTCGGCTATTGCCCCTTTCCAGGAACTGGTTACCCGCTCGCTTCGTTTCACAAGAGAAATCTGGCGACACTATTTTTATCTTGTAAATGTCGCCGGAGAGAATCATGTTCTGATGCATCAATTGAGTCAGGCTGTCGAAAACAAAAACCTATGGCATGAGACTGAACTGGCCAACGCCCGCCTGCGCGATTTGATCGACTTTCAAAAAAATATCTCTGAACGGGTTGTAGCGGCGGAAGTTATCGGCATAGATCCTTCGGCCTGGTTTAAAACTGTCATCATCGATAAAGGGGAAGCCGACGGAATAACCAGAGGGTTGCCGGTGGTGATACTCCAGGGAATTGCCGGACAGGTGATTGAGGTATCAAACCACTATTCCAAGGTCATGTTGATCGTCGATAGCAACAGTGCGGTGGATTCTTTGGTGCAAAGAACCAGAGCACGGGGGATTATCAAGGGCGAGTCGACCGATCAATGCCGGTTGGACTATGTGCTGCGCAAAAATGACGTTCGCATCGGAGATACCATTGTGTCATCCGGTTTAGACGGTGTATATCCGAAAGGGCTGCGTATCGGGTACGTGTCGCAGGTCATTGAACATGACGCTGACATCTTTCATGAAGTTATCATTACACCCTTTGTCGACTTCGAAAAACTAGAAGAGGTTCTGGTGATCCTGGAAGTCCAAAAGCATGATTGGGCGAGTCGGCAATGAGCTATTTCTTTAATATCAGTGCCTGTCTTTTTCTTGTCATCCTGCAAACCACGGTAATGCCCTATTTACCTCTGCTGAACCAATTTTATGATCTTTTGATACCGTTTATTGTTTATCTCGGCCTTTCCCGTCCTGTCCGTGAAAGTTTACCCTTTGTCTTATTTTTAGGTTTCATCATGGACAACTTTTCCGGGGGGCCTTTCGGGCTTTACCTGACCACCTATTTCTGGTTGTATGTCGGTGTGAAAGGGATCACCGCGTTTATTCAGGTTGGAAATCGCCTATTTATAATAACCCTTATTGTTGCCGGCGGCGTGTTGTTTGAGAACCTCATTTTATTAGGGTCGTTTGCCATTTTGGGGTCCAGACAGCAGTTTGCCGGCGATGCTGTAGAAATCATCGCTATCCAGGTTCTTTGGGCCATTTTCACCGGAGCTTTGTTTCTGTTATTTTTTAGAAACGCGCAAAGATGGCTTGGTGCCGGTTTCAAAGCGATTTATGCCCGCACAAGGGAGCAGGGCTGACTGATTGACGATCGAAGAATGAATATTGTAACCGTTTTTTAGAAACCCCGTGGACAAATATTTAAAAACTGCAGATAGCGATTGGTACAAACAACGCGTTACCGGAGTCATGATATGTGTGCTGGTGGCCTTTATCGTTCTTGTGCTGCGGCTTCTTTATCTCCAGATCGTAATGGGGGAAGAATACCTGATCCTATCCCTCAACAACAGAATCAGACTGCAGAGCATAGATCCCCCCAGGGGGCTGATCTATGATCGCAATAATCAAGTTCTGGTGGAAAATCGTCCCTCTTTTGATGTTACTATTACCTTAAAAGATGCCCGTCCTGTAGAAAAAACCATCGACAAACTGGCCGATTATCTCGATGTACCCCCTCAGGAATTATTGCAAAAATTATCCTCCAGCAAAGGCATTTCTGCCTACAAACCCATCCTTGTACAACAGGATATCGGTCGAAACGCTCTGGCCTCCATCGAGGCCCATAAATACGATCTTCCCGGCATAGCGATCAAAGTTAAGCTGTTAAGACATTATTTGAATGTTGAAAATGCAGCGCATCTGATTGGATATTTAAGCGAAATTAATTCCACGGAGCTTGCCGGCGGAAAATATCCGGGATTGCGCAGAGGTGATTTCATCGGCAAGTTCGGCGCTGAAAAATCCTTTGAAAACTATCTCCAGGGAGCACGCGGTGGGCGGCAGGTGGAGGTCAACGCCAACGGTCGGGTGGTGCGGGTGTTAAAAACGGTAGCGGCCAAACCCGGGCAAAATATTCATCTAACCATTGATCAGGTTTTACAAAAAAAAGCCGAATCGCTTCTGCAAGGGGTTGCCGGGGCTGCAGTGGCCATGGATCCGGGATCGGGCCGCATTCTGGCGTTAGCCAGCAGTCCTGCATTTGATCAGAACTATTTTGCAAGCGGTATGTCTCATGAGCAGTGGGATTCGCTGATATCCAATCCATTTCGACCCATGGAAAATAAAGCTATCCAGGGTGAATATCCTCCCGGTTCCGCGTATAAAATTATTACCGCACTCGCCGGTCTGGAGGAGGGCGTCATCGATGAATCGACTGAATTTTTTTGCCCGGGGTATCACAGATTCGGTAATCGCATATACCGGTGCTGGAAAAGAGGTGGCCATGGAAAGGTAAACATTGTCAAAGCGCTGGCCCAGTCCTGCGATGTTTATTTCTATCAGGTTGGCCAGCTGTTGGGGGTTGATCGACTGGCCTGGTATGCGAAAGCAAGTGGTCTGGGATCTCGCACCGGGATCAACCTGGGTAAGGAGGGCAGGGGATTGATCCCGACAGCAGCCTGGAAAAAAAAACGTACCGGAATTCCATGGCAGAGAGGCGAAACCCTGTCGGTTGCCATCGGCCAGGGGTTTAATCTGGCAACCCCGCTGCAGATGGTAGAATTGACCTCGGCGATCGCCAACGGTGGGACGAGATACAAACCCATTATTTTAGAATCAATCACCACGGCTGACGGCCGTATTGTGTACCAAAGCAAACCTCAGGTTATCGGCAAGGTGCCTTTGAGTGCGCCCAGCCTGGAATTGGTGAGGAAAGGGTTGTGGGAAGTCGTAAACGGAGACAAAGGCACTGCCAGGGGCATCCGGCTGGCGGATATTGAAATCAGCGGGAAAACAGGAACCTCCCAGGTCATTAGCCGTAAAAAGGATGACCCCAGATCCGAAGAAGAACGGCCGGCGCATCTGAGAGCCCATGCCTGGTTCATCGCCTATGCACCATCTGCGGCGCCTGAAATTGCAGTCGCTGTGCTGGTTGAACACGGCGAGCATGGCTCCAGCGCAGCGGCCCCGATTGCAACAGAATTGATCAAGACTTTCTTGAGAGATGGGCGACCGGTTGACCGGGCAGCAAAAGGCCAAGATCGGGTTGCTGAAGAAGGCGAAAGCGGTTAGATAAATAGACCGAAAATGAGCTAAAATTTTTAATTTTAGTTCATTTATTGCGTTAAAACACAACAATTCAATCAACATCAACCAAAATTGTCAATCCAGAACAACTAAGTGCATATAATCATGTTTGACCGACGACTTTTACAATATTTTGATTGGGGCCTGCTGGGTCTGACAATTCTGATCGGAGGCTCCGGTTTGTTGGTATTGTACAGTGCGGTTACTGCCGAAACCCCCGCACCGCAAATGACCATTTTCTATAAGCAACTCATCTGGTTTTCAACCGCACTGATTGCAATGGTGGTCTCTTTCTCCTTTAACTATAAACTGCTGGATCGTTGGGGTCAGATAATTTACATAGGCTGTATCATTTTGCTGGTCTGGGTCCTTCTTTTCGGAAAATCCGCCGGTGGTTCCAGACGCTGGTTGGCGCTGGGTCCTATTTCCGTGCAGCCTTCAGAGCTGGCTAAAATTGCGATTATGATTGCGCTTGCGCGGTATTATTCAAAGGATGCCCATACCAGAGGGTTTACCCTGCGGGAGCTTTTCAGACCTGCCATCCTAACCTTTATCCCCTTTATTTTGATTTTGAAACAGCCCGATTTAGGTACGGCGGGATTACTTTTACTCATCGCAGGCTCTATTACTGTTTTTGTCAAAATAGAGCGGCGTTCGTTTATTTATCTGTTAATGTCCTCTGCCGCGGTCGTTCCCATGGTTTGGTTCTTTTTAAAAGATTACCAGAAACGGAGGATACTGGTTTTCCTCGATCCGGACCTCGATCCATTGGGAGCCGGCTACCATATTATTCAATCTAAAATTGCAATCGGTTCGGGCATGATTTCCGGCAAAGGATTTTTAAAAGGGACTCAGAATGCTTTGTCTTTCCTGCCGGAAGAGCATACCGATTTTATATTTTCCGTTCTGGCAGAGGAATGGGGTTTTGTTGGATCGGTGATCGTTGTACTTTTGTTTCTGATGCTGATTTTCTGGGGGCTCAACATCGCCCAAGGCTGCCGGGAGCCATTCGGGACCATTTTGGTGGTGGGGGTTACGAGCATGTTTTTCTGGCAGATAATTATAAACATCGGTATGACCATGGGTTTGATGCCGGTCGTGGGTGTGCCGTTGCCGTTTGTCAGTTACGGGGGATCATCGGTTTTAACCACTGCGATCGGTATCGGTTTGTTGATGAATGTCAGCATGAGGCGGTTTATGCTTAAATAACACATAGGCGTTAATCGGATTCTTTGTGGAGGATAGGCAATAACAATGAAAAAAGAAAAAAATACGGATCGAATATCAACTTTTATCGGCGCAGATGCCAGCATTGACGGCACTATTGAGTTTAAGGGTACCATACGGGTGGATGGCAGGGTGAAGGGAAATATTTCCAGCACCGGCGGTACGGTCGTCGTCGGTGAAAAGGGAGTTGTCAACGCCGAGATATCCGTTAATGTGGCGGTTGTGATGGGCGAGGTCAACGGATCCATTGAAGCCAAGGAACGCATCGAAGTTTATCCCCCCGGACGTCTGAGCGGTGATATCCAGTCTCCGATCGTTTCTATCGAGCCGGGCGGTATTTTTAATGGAAATTGTGTGATGAAGCCCAATACGGAGTCAGCGGGCAAATTATCCCTTTTCCCTAAAAGACAACCCGTGGCTGCCGAATCAAAAGAAAAAGAATGATTTAAAAATTTTCAAAAAACCTTTGACAACTAATCATGGCTGATGGTATAGACCGCCCCAGTTGAATCTAGGCCACAGGGGAATTTGTGAAACAAATGAAGCAGTTGCCGTGAACTGGTAGACGGGGGCTTTTTTATGAAGATTTCTGGTGTTTTCCGGAAAGGTTTTCCGGTCCTTATTATCTTGATTGCACTGATTTGCCTTGTTTTTCCGCAAATCGTGCTGGGATCATCCGGAGAGTCAGGCGGCGGCGGGGTGACGGTTACCCCTGACGGGTCGATTATCATTCAAATTATCAATTTTCTTTTTGCCATATGGGTGTTGAACGTTCTGCTGTACAAACCCATACGTAAAGTTTTGACCCGGCGAAAAGAAAAAGTAGACGGCCTTGAGCTTGCCATCGCAACCTCCAACAATGATGTCAGGGAAAAAGATGGCGCCTTTGCTGTGGGTATGAAAGAAGCGCGGGCAAGAGGCTTTAAGGAGAAAGATGCCTTATTGCAGCAGGCGGCTGATGAGGAAAAATCGATTATCGCTGATATCAATCGCAAAGCCCAGGCGGAGTTAACCAAAATCCGTGGACAAATAAAAAAAGACGCTGAGGCTGCCGGAGAAAGCTTACAATCAGAAATTGATGATTTTGCCAACCAAATCAGTCAAAAAATTCTGGGGAGGGCTGTTTAATGAAGATTTCCGGTTTTGGCCGCCGGCATCGTTTTAAGAAAAACACAACGATAATTTTGTTGCTGCTGTTGCTTTTTTTCGGTTTTTTGCTCCCGACAGCCCTGAGTGCATCCGGCGAAGATTCCGGCGCAAAGGGGTGGGCCGCAACTGACTGGTTTCGAGTGATGAATTTTTCAGTTTTAGTGATAGCGCTTGTTTTCGTTTTACGAAAACCGTTGTCCCAGGCACTCGGCGACCCGTATCACGGGCATTAAAGACCAGTTGGAAGACTTGGAAGCCCGTAAAGCCGAAGCTGAAAACCAGCTGGCTGAATATAGTGAAAAACTATCCCGGCTGGAAAAAGAGTCGGCAAAGATTGTTGAGGATTATATCAAGCAGGGAAATGAGGCCAAAGCGAGGATTTTAAAGGAAGCTGAATCAGCAGCTGAAAAGCTCCAGACCCAGGCTCGCCGAAATATCGCGCATGAATTCAAACAGGCAAAATTAAAACTGCAGGAAGAAATTTTCGAAACATCGCTGGTCAAGGCCGAGGAAATTATAAAAGGCAGAATTTCGGGAGAAGATCAGGACAGACTGGTTGATGAATATCTGAGGAAGGTGGAGGCAGGATGAAAAATTTGGCGATTGCACGGCGTTACGCCAAAGCACTATTGCTGATCGGAAAAGAAGACGGTCAAACCGAAACTTACCGCAAAGAGCTGGCAGAGTTTAGTGAATTGATTGAAAAAGAAAAATCGCTCGAGCAGGCAATCAACAATCCTCTTTACAATGCCGCTGGACGAAAAAAGGTTTTGGCAACCATTACCGAAAAGGTTGCTCTTTCGGCTATCATGAAATCTTTTTTAATCCTTTTATTCGAGAAGGGGCGCTTTATTTATTTGAGTAGTATCAATGAGTTATATCAGAATCTCGCCGATGAGTTAAAAGGCATCGCACGAGCCAGTCTGGTTTCGGCCACCGAACTTTCATCGGAAACCGTTGAAAAAATTCGTAAAACCCTGTCGGAAAAGACAGATAAAGATATCATCCTGGAAGTTGAACAGGATCCGAGCCTTATTGGCGGGATTGTTACTCGAATCGGCGATCTTGTTCTGGATGGCAGTATTAAAACACAATTACTCAATATGAGAGAATCATTAAAAAAGGGTGAAGGTGTGTAATGGAACTAAGAGCAGAAGAAATCAGTCAAATTATTAAAGAGCAGATTACGGATTATGACAAGAAAGTCGAATTGAGTGAAACCGGTGTTGTTTTGTCCGTCGGAGACGGCATTGCCCGTATATTCGGCCTGGAAAAAGCCATGGCACTGGAGCTTGTGGAATTTACCGGCGGCATCATGGGGCTTGTGCTGAACCTTGAAGAGGACAATGTGGGTGTCGCCATTATGGGCGAGGATATCCACATCAAGGAAGGTGATATCGTCAAACGGACCGGTAAGATCGCCGAGGTTCCGGTGGGTGAAGCGGTTCTTGGCCGGGTTGTCTCCACAGTCGGAGAGCCTTTGGATGGAAAGGGTCCCATCGAAACCAAAGAAATTCGCCGGGTTGAAATGGTCGCCCCGGGTGTTATCGACCGCAAGGGTGTCCATGAGCCCTGCTATACGGGGCTCAAGGCTATTGATGCCATGACACCTGTGGGACGCGGACAGCGGGAACTGATCATCGGCGATCGGCAGATCGGTAAAACCGCTATTGCCGTTGATGCCATTTTGGCCCAGAAAGATACGGACGTTTTCTGCATTTATGTGGCTTGCGGGCAGAAACTATCGACGGTGGCCCAGGTTTACGCCGTGCTGGAAAAAAACGGGGCCATGGAATATACAACCATCGTATCCGCCTGTGCCAGTGATCCGGCCACCCTGCAGTATATTGCACCTTATGCCGGTTGTGCCATGGGAGAATATTTTCGCGATAAAGGCCAGCATGCTCTGATTATTTACGACGATCTTTCAAAACAGGCAGCTGCTTACCGGCAGGTCTCACTTCTGCTGAGACGCCCGCCCGGGCGTGAAGCCTACCCGGGAGATATTTTTTATAACCATTCGCGCCTTCTTGAGCGGGCGGCAAAGATGAATGACAAGCTCGGCGCAGGGTCCCTCACCGCGCTTCCCATCATCGAAACCCAGGCCGGTGACGTTTCCGCCTTTATCCCGACAAATGTTATTTCCATTACAGACGGCCAGATTTATCTGGAGCCTTCCCTGTTTTTTTCCGGTGTCAGGCCGCCTATCAATGTCGGGCTGTCGGTTTCCCGGGTCGGCGGTGCCGCCCAGGTAAAAGCCATGAAGCAGGTGGCGGGCACCTTGCGCCTGGATCTGGCCCAATACCGCGAACTGGAAGCATTCGCCGCTTTTGGCAGCGACCTGGATGCGGCAACCCAGAAGCAGTTGACTCGCGGGGCAAGGTTGGTTGAAATCCTTAAACAACCGCAATATCTCCCCCTGCCCATGGAAAAACAGGTCACAATTCTGTATGCAGGCACAAAGGGATATCTCGATGAGTTTGCAGTGGATGTCCTGGAAAAATACGAGGCCGGGCTTTACACCTTCGTCGAAGACAGGTATCCGCAAATTTTTTCTGAACTGAAAGAAAAGGAAGAAATTTCAGACGATCTGGACAAGCAAATGGCTGAGGCCATGAATGCTTACGGTGAAGAGTTTAGGGATACGATCAAATAGAACGAGGTACGGGTTGCGGGTTGCGAGAAGGTTTAGAACGTTAGGGTAAATCTTAGATTAAATAGACGGCATTAAAACGATTTCAACGATCCTAACGATCACAACGATCCTAACGATCAGAAGGTTGAGTTTATGGCAAGTTTAAAAGATGTTCAGAATAAAATTGCTGCGGTTAAGAAAACAAAGCAGATCACCAAGGCCATGAATATGGTGGCTACCTCAAGATTACGGGGTGCTCAGGCTAATATGGAAAATTTTCGTCCCTATGCCGGTAAGTTTGCAGAGGTATTGGGCAGCCTGGCTCAGAAATCCGGTGAGGAAGCCAGCCCTCTACTGGTACCCCGTGAGGAAGTAAAGAAAATTCATGTGGTTTTATGTACTTCTGACCGGGGGCTGTGCGGCGGCTTCAATGTCAACCTGATTGAAAAGGCCGAATCCTTTGTCAAGGAAAAAACCGGTGATGATATGGAGATATCATTTACGAATTTTGGCAAAAAGGGACGGGCCTGGTGCCGCAAGAGCGGTGTGACCATAGAAGACGAGTATATCGGTGTCGTCGGGACTACTTTTGGGTTCAGTGTGGCGGCAAATGCAGGACGCAAGTTGGTGGAAGGATATCTGAACGGAGACTACGACGAGGTCTATTTAGTCTATGCTGAATTTTTAAGTATGGGCCGACAGGTTCCCACCTTAAAACAACTGCTGCCGATCCCACCGATTGAAATTGACGAAGATGAAACTGAAAATGAGGAATACCTGGCTGAACACATTTGCGAACCTTCGGCAGACAGCCTTTTAGCGGAGTTGCTGCCGAAAAGTGTTGATGTGACGCTGCACAGCGCACTGTTGGAAACTTCCACCAGCGAACATGCTGCCCGGATGGCCGCCATGGACAATGCAACCAAGGCATGCAATGATATGATCGAAAATTTGACCCTGTCATATAACAAGGCCAGGCAGGCAGCCATTACCGCGGAACTGATGGACATCGTCGGTGGTGCCGAAGCACTTAGGGGTTAAAAAGGTTAATAGTTAATCGTTTATTGGTTATCCGTTAACTACTGACGATAATCCAGCACGAATAGCTAATAACCTATAACGAATAACGAAATATTTTTTGGAGGTCTTTCGATGGGAGAAAACATTGGCAAAATTATTCAGGTCCTGGGCCCTGTGGTGGATGTGGAATTCGAACAGGGTAATCTGCCTACAATTTATACGGCATTGACGATCAGCAACCCTACCATCAGCGATGAAAAGGACAACCTTGTCATTGAAGTCGCCCAGCATCTTGGGGACAACGTGGTCAGAACCATTGCCATGGATGTTACCGACGGTCTGACGAGAGGACAGGAAGTCAAAGATACCGGCAAACCGATCATGATGCCCGTTGGCGAAGCAGGCTTGGGGCGTATTCTCAATGTTGTCGGAAAACCCGTTGACGGACTCGGTCCGGTAAGCCAGGAAAAGATGCTTCCGATTCACCGTCAAGCGCCGGCTTTTACCGAGCAGGATACGTCGGTACGCGTTCTTGAAACCGGTATCAAGGTTATCGATCTGCTAGTCCCGTTTCCACGCGGCGGAAAAATGGGTCTCTTCGGTGGGGCCGGCGTCGGTAAAACCGTTATTATGATGGAGATGGTTCATAACATTGCTATGGAGCACGGCGGTATTTCGGTATTCGCAGGAGTCGGGGAACGGACCCGTGAGGGCAATGACCTGTATCATGAAATGAAAGATGCCGGCGTACTTCCCAAAGCAGCCCTGATTTACGGACAGATGACGGAACCGCCCGGAGCAAGGGCCCGTGTTGCACTGTCGGCCCTGACAGCCGCTGAATATTACAGGGATGAAGAAGGACAGGATGTTCTTATTTTTATTGATAATATTTTCCGTTTTACCCAGGCCGGTTCCGAGGTCTCAGCCCTATTGGGACGAATGCCGTCCGCTGTGGGTTACCAGCCGACACTGGCTGTGGACCTTGGTGAGCTGCAGGAACGGATTACCTCAACAGACAAAGGATCGATCACGGCCGTTCAATGTGTCTATGTTCCCGCCGACGACCTGACCGACCCTGCCCCGGCGACCACATTTGCACATCTTGACGGCACCGTGGTCCTTTCCCGTAAGCTGGTTGAACTTGGCATCTACCCTTCAGTGGACCCCCTTGATTCAACATCCAGAATTCTGGATGCCGCCTATATCGGTGATGAACATTACCAGGTGGCCCGCCAGGTACAGCAGATCCTTCAAAAGTATACCGAGCTCCAGGATATCATTGCCATTTTGGGAATTGATGAACTGGCTGATGAAGACAAAATCACCGTTAGCCGTGCGAGAAAGATTCAGCGTTTTCTGTCACAACCATTTCATGTCGCTGAAGTTTTTACCAATACACCCGGATCTTATGTGAAGATCGAGGACACGGTCAAGGGCTTCAAAGAGATCGTTGAAGGCCAACACGATGATCTTCCGGAACAGGCGTTCTACATGGTCGGGGGCATTGAAGATGTGGTGGAAAGAGCCAAGCAGATGGCCGAAGCAGACTAATTAAACGTATCGGAATTTCTATAATTTTTTGGCCTCCGGCTCGTAGGGTAGCGCCTACGCCTCGGAGAGAATCACAGTTCTTTTTGTGGTCATTCTTTTGGTAAGCCGCGGGGCGAAGCCCCTAACTTGGAGGTGTAAGCATGGCTGGGAATATTAATTTGGAAATTGTTACACCCGACAAGGCGGTTGTAAGCGAAGATGTGCAGATCGTCATGGCGCCGGGGTCACTGGGTGAATTCGGCGTGCTCGCTGGGCATACTCCTTTTCTAACTACTCTAAAAAGCGGCATTATTCGTTATACCGATGCACAGGGAACTGAACAGTATGTCTTTGTCAACGGCGGATTTGCCGAAGCGTTGCCGGACAGGGTTACGGTATTAGCGGAATCGGCTGAAAAAAGAAAAGATATTGACCTGAATCGGGCCAAAGCAGCCCAGCAACGGGCTGAAAAACGGCTTGAAGAAGCCCGCACCAGGGAAGATATCGATGCCGACCGTGCCAAAGCGGCCCTTGCACGGGCGGTGGTGCGGATAAATCTCGCTGAACTTGGTTGACAATATCCGGTATTTTTTTCCGGAAAACTTATTTTCCGTGTTTACACCAAAAGGTATAATATCTAATAAAGGGTAAACCAATTTGTTGGTTTACCCTTTTTCATGCACCGGGAAATTGTTAGGTCAATGTTTGGGTCATTGCAGATTGGAATTTGAGATTTACCTGCCCTGTTAAATAGGCACTTTGGACTTTACAGTAGATGTAGCGAATGCGAGCTTAATAACCAATAAGTTCCCCCTATCAGTAACAATTTAACAGGGTAAATAATTTGGCGCTTGTAGTTTTGGATTTTAATATGCAGGTGGCGTTTTTTCGGGGAAACGGTTTATGGAAATAGATGAATAATTACAAATTTAAGGTTACCAAAAGAAACATCAGGTAAAATCGATGAGAAAAAATATTGCTGTTGTTATTCTCGCCGCCGGTCTGGGAACCCGCATGAAATCGGATAAGGCCAAGGTGCTTCATGAAGTTGCCGAGAGACCCTATGATTGTCTATGTGGTCGAAGCTGCTCGAGAAGCGGCCGGTGATGACGTCATCGTGGTGGTTGGCAACCAGGCGCAAAAAGTACGGGAAAATCCTATCCGAAACGGCTCAATTGCATTTTGCCTATCAGGACAAGCAACTCGGGACGGCACATGCGGTATTGTGTGCGTTGTCCCACATTCCTTATCATTGCGATGAAGTCGTTATCCTGTGTGGTGACGTGCCGCTTATTTTACCAAAAACCATAACCGGGCTTGTCGAGGATCATTTGGCATGTTACCGTGATATTTCACTGTTAGCCGTGGAATTGAAAAATCCTTATGGATATGGCCGGGTTTTGCTGGATGATAATGGACAAGTAACAGAAATAATAGAAGAAAAAGACGCTACTGCCGAGCAGAGAAAAATCAAACTGGTTAATGCCGGCATTTACTGTATCAACAAACATTTTTTGCAGGATGCGCTTCCTAAAATTCAATCAAACAATGCTCAGGGAGAATTGTACCTGACCGATATCATGGCCATCGGGTATAAAGAAAAAAAGAAAATGGGTGTCATGGTCGCTGCCGATTATCACCAAATTTTGGGCGTCAACAACTGTCAGGATTTGGCAGAGGTGGACAAAATCATGAAAAAGCGGATGCGGAATATATCTTGACTTTTTGATATATTACAGACTATATTGAATCTAAATTACAATGAGGTAGCCAAAGTGGACAATGATTTCGTATTAAAACAGTTTGGGGAGATAGAACATAAAGTTGAAAAATTAATTGAAAATTGTAAAGCCCAAGCGGTCGCCAATTCAGAACTTAAAAATAAATTAAAAAGCTTAGAGGAGGAGATTCAAGGTAAGGTTGAGGCGGAAAAAAATTACGCTGAGGAAAAGGCCTTGGTCCGATCAAAAATCGACGGTTTGCTGGCCAGACTTGATGATATTTAAGATTCATAATGTTTAAGGCCGGCGAGGTATGGGATAGGAAAAGTAAAATTCAATAGCTAATGGAACAGATTGTAACCATAGAGCTTTTTGGACAACCGCATACGTTTAAAGCTGATTCGGATGTTACCAGAGCAAGGGAGGTTGCTGATCTTTTGGTCAAGGAAGTGGCTCGGGTTGAAAGTCAGCAAATCGATCCATCATTAAATATTTCGAGACAAAAAATTTTAATATTAGCTGCCCTGAACATCGCCAATGAAAATATGGAATTAAAAAGTAATCATTCTAAATTGTTGCATGATGTAGCACAACGGACGACGAAACTGATTGATACATTGGATGACAGCGTGCAGTGAATGGTAACGTTTTTTTTAATTGAAATCGGACATATGCGATCTGTTAATAATCCATGGCACTTTTCCTTTAACCTATACTGACTTAACCGATCCGACTATTTCAGTGGTCTTTCCGGGATAAATACGATAGGTGAAGGTTGTTTTTTGCGTTACAGAAAATATTGTTGCCCCTGCCATGCTCGTGATTGGAAGACATTCTTTGACCCAACAGCAATTATATCGGGAACCTTCCCTGGTTTCGGTGTGCATGTTCTGTTCGTTCGGAAAAGCCTAAAGAAGCTAAACGGTGCCCACTTTGAACTCCAGGTTCAAAGACCTGACAACACGGCATTGTGGCAGGGGTTCTCCCTTTCCCGGATATAACCGGATGGCTGAATCCACCCAGCTGCACACCCCTCACAGTTAGCCCATAGATACCTTATCCCCCGATTAACGCATTATTGACTGACACAAGCAAATTGGTGATCAAAGCGGTTACTTTAAATCTTTGATAACCGGGGAGAGATATAATGAATGAATATGTTGTATTCATCGGCATTTTTTGCTTTTTTGCCGGTTTTCTGATCGCCTACCTGATACAGGGCAGAATCGCGTCCCGAAAGATAAGGGAGGCTGAAGCAGAAGCTGATCGATGTATCAAAGAATCTGAAAAAAAGGCGGCAACCTTATTAAGGGAAGCCGATTTGGAGGTAAAAGACAGACTTTTCAAATTAAAAATCGAATTTGATACTGAGACCCGCGAGACCCGGGCGGAACAAAAAAAAAGAGAAACCCGGTTGATGCACAAGGAAGAAAATTTTGATAACAAAATTGAACAGTTGGAACGTCGGGACCGCGAGTTTCTTCGCAGAGAAAGGCATCTGACCAAGAGAGAGGGAAAGCTTGAGCGCAAGGAACTGGAGTACAATGAACTGCTTGAGGAGCAGAAGCGGCAGCTCGAAAGGATATCCGGTTTAACGGCTGACCAGGCCAAGGAACTTCTGATTCGGGCCATGGAAAATGAAGCCCGCTACGAAGGCGCTAAACTTATAAAGCGGATAGAGAATGAAACCAAAGAACAGGCGGATAAAAAAGCCAAGAAGATCCTTGCCACTGCTATTCAGCGATATGCCGGTGATTTTGTGGCAGAAAGAACTGTGTCGGTGGTTCAATTGCCCAGTGATGAGATGAAGGGTAGAATTATCGGACGTGAAGGGCGAAATATCCGGGCACTTGAGGCTGCCACCGGTATTGATCTAATCATCGACGATACTCCCGAAGCGGTCATTCTTTCCGGATTTAATCCGGTCCGTCGTGAGGTGGCACGTATTTCACTGATGCGATTAATATCCGACGGAAGGATTCATCCGGCGCGCATAGAGGACATCGTCAAAAAGGTAGGCAAAGAGGTCGATACAACGATAAAAGAGGCCGGCGAACAGGCTGCTTTTGACCTGGGTGTCCACGGTATTCACATCGAATTAATTAAATTTATAGGACAATTAAAGTTTCGAACCAGTTATGCCCAAAATGTCTTGCAGCATTCCGTTGAAGTGGGCTTCTTGTCCGGTATAATGGCCTCGGAACTGGGACTAAATGTTAAACTGGCAAGACGGATGGGGCTGTTGCATGATATCGGAAAGGCGGTTGATCATGAGGTCGAAGGGCCCCATGCCCTTATCGGCTCCCGGCTAGCAAAAAAATTTGGCGAATCTCCCAAAATCGTTCATGCCGTTGCCGCCCATCATGAAGATGTGCCGCCGAATTCCGTTTACGCATTGTTGGTGCAGGCTGCCGACGGGCTCTCCGGTGCAAGACCCGGTGCGCGTAAGGAGTTGCTGGAAAATTATATAAAGCGTTTGGAGGATCTTGAAAATATAGCGAATTCTTTCAAAGGTGTTGCCAATACCTATGCCATTCAGGCCGGTCGGGAGTTGCGCGTGATTGTTGAAAGCAACCAGATTTCCGATGAAGAATCCATCCTGCTCAGCCGGGATGTTGTAAAGAAGATTGAAGAATCCCTGACTTTTCCCGGTCAGATAAAGGTAACGGTGATACGGGAGACACGGGCTGTGGAGTATGCCAATAAATAGGTTTCAGGTGTCAGGCTTGAGATGGAAGACCATGACACGGCGATAATGGCGGCAGCGTAAGATGACATGGCGGCAGCGTGAGGACGGTGCTGGAAGGTAGCTAATAAACGACTCGGAATTTCAGTGTTTGGGTTCCTGCGTCTGGGTTACTCGTCCAAGACATTTGAATCCACTTCTGTCCTGACACCAGAAACCTGACACCTGAAACCACCCAAAACTTTATATAGATAAGCAATTCTATGAACCTATCGAACCTCAGCTAATACAATCCCAAGATCAAGGTAATATTTTATATGTCAAATGTAATTGATGTCTTAAAACAGCGCGGGTTTATTGAACAGACAACCCATGATCAGGAGTTGGATGAATATATCGACCAAGGCAATATCACCTGTTACATAGGTTTTGATCCTACAGCATCCAGCTTACATATTGGAAGCCTGGTTCCGATTATGTCGCTGGCACATATGCAACGACACGGACATCGGCCCATTGCCCTGATTGGCGGTGGAACCGGTCTAATCGGAGACCCAAGCGGCAAGACCGAAATGAGGAAGATGCTGACAACGGAAACTATAGAAGAAAATGCGTTGGGTCTAAAAAAACAGCTTTCCCGATATCTTGATTTCAGCGACGGACAGGCTTTGATGCTCAACAACGCCGATTGGCTGACAAAGCTGGGGATATGTATCTTTTTTAAGGGACATCGGGCGCCATTTCTCTGTTAACCGCATGATCAAAGCAGAAAGTTGCAAAATGCGGTTGGATTCCGAAGAAGGCTTGAGCTTTATTGAATTCAACTACATGGTCTTGCAGGCCTATGACTTCCTGGAACTATTCAACAGTCACGAGTGCAGGCTCCAGATGGGAGGAAGCGATCAGTGGGGCAATATTGTGTCGGGGATTGAACTGATCCGCAGAATGAACCAAAAGGCTGCTTTTGGGATAACTTTTCCCCTGATTTCGACCAGCAGCGGGGAAAAAATGGGAAAGACCGCTAAAGGGGCGGTGTGGCTGGATCCTGCAAAAACTTCTCCATACGAATATTATCAGTACTGGATTAATACCGATGACAGGGATGTTTCCAGGTTTCTGCTGCTTTTTACGTTTCTACCCTTGGATGAAATCCGGGAAACTGAACAGCTTCAGGGTGCCGATCTGAACGCCGCCAAAGCCGTTCTTGCCTTCGAGGCCACGTTGCTGGCCCATGGCAGGCAAGAGACGCTCAAAGCGGATCAGGCGGCTATCAGCATGTTCGGCAACAGAGATATTGCCGGGCATATCCTGCCATCGAGCTCAATTCCCAGGGGCGGTTCGGAATTTGATGATGTCAGTGTACCCCAGTCATACGTGGAAGCAGATAAATTAAGAGCAGGGATTCCTGCCTTTAAGTTATTTCATGCCGCAGGGCTTGCTTCTTCCGGGGGTGCCGCCAGAAGACTCATTGGACAAGGCGGCGCTTATGTCAATGGGCAGCGTATTGATTCCTTCGATGTTTTGATCTCCGATAAGGATTTGAACGATGCCAATGCCATCATTTTGAGATCAGGAAAGAAGCGATTTCACAAGATTAAATCTTGTTAAAAAAGCTTCAAAATCTTGAAATATGAGTTGACAAAACTCATCCATCGTTGTAGTTTCTACGCGCTATTTGTGAGCCGGGAAAGCCTGTTGGAAAGCGTTTTTTTGCGGCTAAATATTTTTAAAAAAAAGCATTATTTTGCTTGACACCAGCAGTGAATAAATATATATACTTCGTTTTGTGTCAATCATTTTGAAAACGCCTAAATTTTGTGCGGAAGCAAAAAAAAGGTTGACAAAAAAATATATGTGAGTATATTAAGAGAGCTTTTTTGTAATTTAAATGCGCATCCAGTTATGATGCCATCCGCCATCACTAACAATGGCGGTCATTTGATCTTTGAAAACTAAATAGTGGAAGTGAATGAGTTGGGTCTTAAATTACAATGCTGTGAATCATTAACAGCATTTATTAGTTCAATTGGAGAGTTTGATCCTGGCTCAGAATGAACGCTGGCGGCGTGCTTAACACATGCAAGTCGCACGAGAACACTTCAGCTTGCTGAAGTAAGTAAAGTGGCGCACGGGTGAGTAACGCGTGGGTAATCTACCCCCGAATTGGGGATAACCCGCCGAAAGGCGGGCTAATACCGAATAACATCTTGAGAACTTATGTTTTCAGAATCAAAGGTGGCCTCTACATGTAAGCTACTGTTTGGGGATGAGCCCGCGTACCATTAGCTTGTTGGTAGGGTAATGGCCTACCAAGGCTACGATGGTTAGCTGGTCTGAGAGGATGATCAGCCACACTGGAACTGACACACGGTCCAGACTCCTACGGGAGGCAGCAGTGAGGAATTTTGCGCAATGGGGGAAACCCTGACGCAGCAACGCCGCGTGAGTGATGAAGGCTTTCGGGTCGTAAAGCTCTGTCAAGTGGGAAGAACTCATATGGTGTTAATATCACCATATGTTGACGGTACCACTGAAGGAAGCACCGGCTAACTCCGTGCCAGCAGCCGCGGTAATACGGGGGGTGCGAGCGTTATTCGGAATTACTGGGCGTAAAGAGCGCGTAGGCGGTCTTTTAAGTCAGGTGTGAAAGCCCGGGGCTCAACCCCGGAAGTGCACTTGAAACTAAGAGACTTGAGTATGGGAGAGGGAAGTGGAATTCCTGGTGTAGCGGTGAAATGCGTAGATATCAGGAGGAACATCAGTGGCGAAGGCGACTTCCTGGACCAATACTGACGCTGAGGCGCGAAGGCGTGGGGAGCAAACAGGATTAGATACCCTGGTAGTCCACGCAGTAAACGGTGAACACTAGGTGTAGCGGGTATTGACCCCTGCTGTGCCGCAGCAAACGCATTAAGTGTTCCGCCTGGGGAGTACGGCCGCAAGGTTAAAACTCAAAGGAATTGACGGGGGCCCGCACAAGCGGTGGAGCATGTGGTTTAATTCGACGCAACGCGAAGAACCTTACCTAGGTTTGACATCCCGGGAAAGCTGTGGAAACACGGATGTGCCCTTCGGGGAG
>PVMK01188541.1_pt1:27500-61291 | contig 61291 bp, 52 predicted proteins | sample 1853481 | NCBI WGS metagenome assembly PVMK01 (sample SAMN08533507, study PRJNA380276) | Marine sediment metagenome, whole genome shotgun sequencing project.
GCAATTTCAGCAATTGCTGCAGACGTTCGGTATCCGGTGGGCCGATCAACCGGTCGTAAATAGATGCAATGAGATCAAAATGATCGAGCATATGGTAAAAGCTCCTATACGCCAACGATTCGAGGAAATTTGATAATACTTCGCAGTGCGCTGTGTTGCAAGAATAATTCTTTATTCAATATGTTGTCAGAAAAACCCCGCTAAGGGCCTAATGAAAGGCCTGGCTCATTGTCATTGTGGTATTGATCTTATGGAACATATACGATATTCTAGCCATATTTGCAATTGAACTGGGAATTCCCTCATTTTGGAATAGGAAGAATTCAAAACATCAAAATAAATCAAATTGTAGAATGAGGTTGGAATGAAAACTATTGTTATAGGAACCGGATACGTTGGGCTTGTCCATGCAGCGGTATGTTCAGAATACGGCCATGATGTTTTTGCACACGACATAGACCAGGAAAAGATCGAGGCTTTTTCCAGCGGTCAGCCCGAGCTCATTGAAAAATACGTCAACGAGCCCGGTCTGGTGCATATCATTCGGGAAACACTGGGAAAATACCTGCATTTTTCCCATGATCTGGAGACCATCATTGAAGGGACGGATGCGATTTTTTTGTGTTTGCCCACGCCCTCGAATATCGACGGATCTACCAATCTCACTTTTTATGATGCCGCGGCTGAATTTATTGCAGAAGTCCTTGCCAGAAGAAAAGATAAGCGTCGGGTCGTGCTTGTGAACAAAAGCACCGTTCCCATCGGTACGGTACGACATGTGGAAGACATCATGAAATCGCATGGGGTCGAAAATTTCGGCGTCGCATCCAACCCCGAGTTTCTGGCGGAAGGAACCGCAGTGGTGGATGCACGCCGGCCCCATCGCGTCGTAGTGGGCTGTGACAGTGATGAAGATTTTACCATCCTGCGACGGGTATACTCTCAGTTTGTCCATCATGTGCGAATAAAATACATTGAAACCACACCGGAGACCGCTGAAGCCATCAAGTACGTGGCCAATACCGTTTTGCTGACCTACATTTCTTTCTGGAACGGTGTGGGGGCTAAAATCGGTGAAAGAATGCCCAATGTTAATATCGATGACCTCCGACTCGGTGTGACCTCAGACGACCGTATCAGCACATGGGGTTCTTTTGTGAGCAACGGCGCGGGCGGAAGTTGTTTCGGCAAAGATATCGCTTCTCTCATTTACCAGCTGCGTCGGGTGAACGTGAGCACCAAGATGCTGGAGGCCTCATTTGAGGTCAATGAGCATCAAAAGGTATACCTTATAGACCGTGCGATCACCGAAGGCGGATTCGAGTTCAACAACAAAACCGTGGCGGTTTTAGGGCTGGCTTTTAAAAAGCACACCAGTGACATGCGAGATGCTTCGTCGATAAAAGTTATCGAATCCTTGCTCGGAAAGGGTGTGGCGGCTATCCATGCCTATGATCCCCTGGCAAATGAATCGGCCGCTAAAGTATTTGATCCATCGAAAAACATCTTGTTTGAAAAAATCAGCTATTTTGATTCCGCCAGGCAAGCCATCGAAAGCTCGCACGCCTTATTTATATCATCGGACTGCGAAGAATTCAGAGGTTTCTCCCGAACCATCGAAGATACGGTGAAACCTCCCTACCTTGTGATGGACGGGAGACGGATGATACCCGACTACAATGAACTGGTAGCCAAAGACTTCACCTACCTTGCGGTGGGATCGAGGGTGATGACGCCAGCGTGATCTAATCTGATTTTTCTAGCATTTTACGAAATCTTAATTATCCACCATCCAGCAGGTAGCGTCGGAGATGCGATATGATGAAAGGCATTTTACTGGCAGGGGGATCGGGTTCCAGGCTGTATCCTCTTACCCTTGGCATCAGCAAGCAACTTCTTCCGGTGTATGACAAACCCATGATTTACTACCCGCTTTCCGTGCTTATGGAGGCAGGAATTCGGGAAATTCTCATTATATCCACGCCCCACGATCTGCCCTTATTTCAGAAAATTCTCGGCGACGGATCTCACCTGGGACTGTCGTTTTCCTATGCCGAACAACCGCGTCCCGAAGGTCTTGCCCAGGCGTTCATTATCGGGGAATCGTTTATCGGCAAAGATACGGTTTGTCTGATCTTAGGAGATAATATCTTTTATGGCCCGGGCCTTTCCGAAATATTGCAACGTACCGTCAAAATGACTCAGGGGGGACTGATTTTCGGTTATCTCGTGCGGGACCCCGAACGGTACGGTGTGGTTGAATTTGATTCAAACGGCAGGGTAACGGCAATTGTGGAGAAACCCGAACATCCCCGATCCCAATATGCGGTACCGGGCCTCTATTTTTATGATAATCATGTCGTAGACATTGCCAAGGGTCTCAAACCTTCCGAGCGGGGCGAACTGGAAATCACCGATATCAACATGGTATATTTAAGACGCCGGGATCTCAGGGTAGAACTTCTGGGAAGGGGATTTGCCTGGCTCGATACCGGGACCCACGAAGCACTCCAGCAGGCGGCAAGCTATGTGCAGGCGATTCAGGAAAGACAGGGTCTGAAAATTTCTTGCCTGGAGGAGATTGCATTTCGCTTGGGCTATATTGACAGGGAGCAGCTCAGAAAACTGGCCGCAAATTTAATGAAAAACGATTACGGACATTATTTGATGGAATTAGCTGATGAAACGGAGAGTGGCTGATGTTAACTAATTTTTTTGCCTGATTCAGTTGTCCTTGTCGAATTGGATGCGGATGTTCGTTGCTCGAGTATCGATACTCGATACTTGATGCTCGATAAAAATGGCTGAGGGTTTAAGGCTCAAGGTAAATGGTTTAAAATGGATGACATCACTCTTTAATCTCCCTATTACACCGTTTACCTTCAACCCTGAATTTAATTCCGCCTTCCCTCCGGGACGTAGGCCTCCTTCCCATTTCCGAATTTAACTATCCCCCGACTCTCAAATCCTCAGTTTAATTATCCCAAGCAATTTTATACTTTCAGCCTTCAGCTTTGAGCTTTCTGTCAAAATTGCAATACAGTACTCCTGATTTTTGAGATCGCTCAATTAAAATCTAAAAATTAGAACTGCTGAATTATCCGCTATTTTCTTGACAGGACACAGGATAGAGAGTAAAAATCCAAGTTTAATTAAAATCCGAGATAGGGGGGATCAATGAACTATAAAAATACACTCAACCTTCCAACTACCAAATTTCCCATGAAAGCCAACCTGGCGAAACGGGAACCGGAGCAGCTGAAATCATGGAATGAAACCCGCCTGTATGAACAGATCCGCCATACCTCCAAAGGAAGGGAGCCGTTTATCCTCCACGACGGGCCCCCCCTATGCCAACGGTTACATTCATATCGGAACGGCGCTGAACAAAATACTGAAAGATATAATTGTACGCTCAAAACAGATGTCCGGCTTCGATGCCGTATACGTGCCGGGTTGGGATTGTCATGGCCTTCCCATCGAGCACAACGTGGACAAAGAAATCGGTGATAAAAAGAAAAATCTCAGCATGGTACAGGTTCGTCGTCTGTGCCGGGCCTATGCCGAAAAATTCATCGACATCCAGCGGGAAGAATTCAAACGCCTCGGGGTGATGGGGGTTTGGGATGATCCTTATTTGACTATGAACTATGGTTATGAAGCCACCATCGCCAGAGAATGCGGCAAATTTGCCAAAGACGGCAGTTTATTTCGCAGCAAGAAACCGATCCACTGGTGTTTTACCTGTCAAACTGCTTTGGCAGAGGCTGAAATCGAATATTCCGACGATTCCACACCGTCGATTTACGTCAAATTTGCTTTGAAAGACGATCTGAGCAGTGAATTGCCGTCACTCAAAGGCAAAGACGTTTTTATCATCATCTGGACAACCACCCCCTGGACGCTTCCGGCAAATCTGGCCATCGCACTTCATCCTGATTTTGAATATGTGGCCGTGGATGTCGGTGGCGGTCAGGTGTATATTTTAGCCCGAGAACTGGTTGAAGCCTGCATGCAGACCTTCGGCATTACCGAATATTCCTTTATCGGGGAAATCGAGCCGAAAACCCTTGAAAACAAACGCTGCCTGCACCCGCTGTATCAACGTGACTCCCTTATTATCCTGGGGTCCCATGTAACCCTGGATGCCGGTACCGGTTGTGTACACACCGCCCCCGGCCACGGGAGTGAGGACTATGAAGTGGGGTTGCAATATGGCCTGGATGTCTACTCGCCGGTGGACAACAAGGGTTGTTTTACCGAAGATGTCGAATATTTCAGCGGTCAATTTGTCTTTGATGCCAACAAAAACATCAATGCCAGATTAGAGGAAAGCGGGGCCCTGGTCCGGGAAGAAACCTTTGAGCACTCTTATCCGCACTGCTGGCGCTGCAAAAAGCCGGTAATTTTTCGGGCCACTCCCCAGTGGTTTATCTCCATGGAAAAGACCGGTTTGCGGAAAAAATCGCTGGAGGCTATCGACAATGTCAACTGGATACCCGACTGGGGACGGGACAGAATTTACGGCATGATTGAAAATCGACCCGACTGGTGCGTTTCACGGCAGCGGGCATGGGGCGTGCCGATTACGGTTTTTTACTGTGAAAAATGCGATGCCCTGCTGCTCGACGAACAGATCATGCAGGGGGTTTATCAGCTGTTTGAGGAGTACGGCGCCGATATCTGGTTTGAAAAGGACATATCGGAATTCTTGCCGGACGACATTACGTGTAAAGCATGCGGCAGCAAGCGTTTTATTAAAGAGACCGACATCCTTGATGTGTGGTTCGATTCCGGTGTGAGTCATGCTGCCGTGCTGGAGCAGCGATCGTATTTAAGATGGCCGGCCGATCTTTACCTGGAGGGCAGTGATCAGCATCGCGGATGGTTCCACAGTGCCCTGTTAACAGCCGTGGGCACCCGGGGACGGGCACCCTACGATGCGGTCTTGACCCATGGCTTTGTGGTGGATGCCGACGGTCGGAAGATGTCCAAATCCGTCGGAAACGTGATCTCACCCAGCGAGGTGATTAAAAAATACAGCACCGAAATCCTGCGCCTCTGGGTTTCGGCATCGGACTATCGGGAGGACATTCGAATTTCCGATAATATCTTAAAACAGCTGACCGACGCCTACCGGCGCATCCGAAACACAAGCCGTTTCATGCTGGGAAATCTTTATGATTTCGATCCTGAAAAAGACGCGGTTGATTACAGTTTGATGCCGGAAATCGATCGATTTGCGCTGCACAAGCTGCAACTCATCGTCGAAAAGGCGCGCGCTGCCTACGAGGCTTATGCATTTCATGTTATCTACCACACGCTCTATAACTATTGCACGCTGGATTTGTCGGCCTTTTATCTTGATATCCTTAAAGACCGGTTGTATACTTCAGCGCCGCAATCCGTTGAGCGCAAAAGCGCCCAGAGCGTTTTGCACATGGTGCTCGAGTCCATTGCGCGGTTGATGGCTCCGATCCTACCATTTACGTCCGATGAAATCTGGCAATACATGCCGGCGAAAAACGGTCGAGAATCCAGTATCCATCTGGCCTCATTACCTGAAATAAATCCTGCTTTCAAAGATGATGCTCTGTTTAAAAGATGGGAGTTCCTGCTGAAAATTCGCAGTGAGGTCACCAAAGCACTGGAGGCGGCCCGGGCAAAGAAACTCATCGGACATCCCCTGGATGCCTCGGTAACCATCTCAGCAAAAGAGGATGTGTATGGTGCCCTGCAACCTTATGCCGACAAGCTGAGGTCGCTGCTCATTGTTTCCCAGGCTACCCTGGTAAAGGATGAGGCCCTTAACGGTGCGCTTCAGAGTGAGGAAATAGAAGGCGTGCTGATTCGGGTAGAGCCTGCACCGGGCGAAAAATGTGAACGATGTTGGGTGCATGACACCTCTGTTGGGAGTCATTCCGAACAGACGACTATCTGTGATCGTTGTCGGGATACGCTGGCCGTGATGGGGTGATTTTAGCCGGGCAGGTGGGTGTTCACGGCTGTTGGTAAATGGCAGTAATTCATTCCTTTTGATTGGAATTTTGTATTTTGTTTTTTTTGACATAAAATGGCGTTTTGGTGAGAAAGAAATTCAAGTTTTAGCTCATATGTTACCAAACAAATATACCAAACTGGCAATCGTGGCCGGACTCGTGGTGCTGGCCGACCAGGTTTCCAAGGCCTTCATTTTAAAGTATCTGCCGTATCACCAGAGTATTCAAATCATTAAAGGTTTTTTTGATATCACCCATATTCGTAATCCCGGGGGAGCTTTTGGCCTTATGGCCGATATGAGCCCGACCGTTCGCACCGTGGTTTTTTTATTTATTTCATCTCTGGCCGTCGGCTTGATTTTATATTTTTATAAAAAAACACCCAGCAGCCACTCTCTTCTTGCCACCGGTTTTGCCTTGATTTTCGGAGGTGCCATCGGGAATCTGATTGACAGGATCCGATTTGGAAATGTTGTGGATTTCCTTGACATTTACCTCGGCAACCTTCACTGGCCTGCCTTTAACATCGCCGACAGCGCGATTACCGTCGGTATTTTTATTTTCATATTTCATTTGCTGTTTAAAAAAATGCCGGAGTAGTCAGTTGCAGCCGGGGCTTTTTAGCTAAGGGCTTTGGAAATATTTCAAATAACAAATCACAAATACCAAACAAATCACAATGACCGAAATTCAAAATTACAAACAATTGGCGTTTGATCTTATTTGAGATTTGGATATTGTAAATTGGAATTTATTTGTAATTTGGTACTTGTAATTTGTTATTTCCGGTTTATCCTGGTCAGCTATGTGGAACCGAGTCTAACACCATGCCTGTAGTCAACTATAAAGAATTAAAAAAATATTTAAGTGATCGGGGAGACGATCCGTTTTTCCCTGTGTACCTGATTTACGGGGAAGATTTGTTGACCAAAGGAGCATTTGATGCGCTTTTAAATGCTTTGATACCGGCCCCAGAGCGCAGCATCAACTATGAACCGCTGGACGGAACCTATGAAAATATTCACGAGGTTATCGGTCGGGTCAACACCTTTTCGCTGCTGCCCGGTACAAAAGTTATCGCCCTGCGCGAATCCAGGATTTTTTATGCCAAGCAGGACAAAAACCAATTGCTTGATAATGCCAAAAAAGCATTTGAGGAGGGCAATATAAAAAAAGCTGCCGGACATCTTCTGAGTTTGATGGGAATTTTTAATCTCTCCTTTGAGGATATGGACAAATCCAGCAGAAAAAAAACCCTGGGTACCGGCAATACTTCCGGAATCGATGACGTATGGTTGGATGAAATCATTGCATACTGCCGACAGCACGACCTGGCCGTTCCCGTTGTCCGGGATGACAGCCGCATTTTACAGCAGGCTGTGGAAAAAGGATTCCCCAAAAGCAACCATCTGATCATCACAACGGATACGGTGGACAAACGGCGGGGTTTGTTTAAAACTTTAAGCAGCAAAGGGATGGTTGTTGATTGTTCGGTTCCAAAAGGTGCGCGCCGGGCAGACCAGATTGTTCAGGAGTCCGTTTTGGTTGAAAAAATGGAATCGATTCTCGCAGACGGCAGTAAAACCATGGACCAGGCAACTTACCTGGCTCTATATGAAATGACCGGCTTCGATTTGCGAACATTTTGCAATAATCTGGAAAAATTAATAAGCTGGGTCGGAGATCGAGTCGAAATTACCATTAAAGATGTGGAGTCCGTTTTACAGCGCACCAAAAGGGACCCGATCTATGAATTGACCAATGCTCTGGCGGATCGCAGCGTTGATTCAGCGCTGTTTTTTCTGAATTCCATTCTGTCTTCCGGTATTCATCCTCTGCAGGTGCTCACCGCCCTGGTCAACCAGGTCAGAAAGCTGCTGCTGGCGAAAGGCTTCGTTAAAAGCCCCCAGGGAAAGGACTGGCAGAGCGGTTGCCCCTATACCTATTTTCAAAAGCAAATTATACCGGCCATTGTCGAGTATGATCGCAAGCTGATGGACCAATTGGACAAGTGGCAGACCATGCTGAATACAGAGGCAATTTCGCAGAAGGCCGGGTCACCGAAAAAAGGTAAAAAGAAAAAAAGCAAAGCGACGACGGATCTTTTAATCGCCAAAAATCCGAAAAATCCCTACCCGATCTACCTGCTGCTCAAAAAATCGGACGGATTTTCTCAAGATAAGCTTATCAGCGCCGTAGAAGTCCTGGCTGAGACCGATAAAAAACTTAAAACCAGCTCCCAGTATCCGAAGCTGGTTTTGGAAAAAGCAATATTGAGTATTTGCAAGTTGTAGGATGAATTCGGGTTGCGAGTGTCAGGAATTCGGAAGTTGGAATGCGGAATGCGGAAAATAAGAAAGGGCGTATGCATGCGATCTAATCTGATTCTTTTTGTCCTCGTGCCTGTGAATCAGAATTTTATAGGGGACGATGAGGAAGTAACTGCCGCGCTGTTGCTCAAAGAGCTAATACGGCTCATCTGACCTCTGTTCTCTGACTTCTGACTATTAATCGGAGATTTGGTACATGGGTTTTATCAGACAGCAGGAAGAAAAACTTACGGTTCGATTCTTAAGTTGGCAGTATGAGAAATTGAAAAAGCCGATTCCCGATGGAGCGGAATTGGCGAACCAGGCAGCTAGAATTGTCGAGGAAGCCCACCGGATTGCCCGTGAAAGAGGGCGTAATGTCGTATCCATCATTAAAGACCTCATCGTCGATATCAAAAAATAGCGTCTTTTCAACCCGGAACGTTGAACTCTGAACCGCTTAACCTATATATTATTAAATTCAACATAAAGGGGGACCTGAACATGCCGGACACTTGGGCAGAAAAACTATCCTGTGCGACTCATTGCCATCGGTGCAATCAGAAAATGGCACCGGAGAACCCGCGAATTCTCTCTGTTTTCGATCATGAGGCCATTTGCATGGCCTGCAAAGATCAGGAGGAAAAGCGGGCTGATTATGAGCAAATGTCTAAACAGATGATCGGGCAATGTCTGATAGACACTGAAATGCAATGGGGTGATCCACAGGGATACTGCTATCACCATTTCTATCCTTTCACGTGCTGATTTAAGACTTCCACATAACCGGATTTTCATCCAGATAATCCGTAACAAGTCGTCCGATTTCATCCAAACGGGTCAAATCGTTTGCGGACAAAGCGACTTCAGCTGCCCCGGCATTTTGAATCACCTGGGTGGCATTGCGGGCTCCGGCAATAGCGCACGTGCCGAAATGGGAAATCACCCAGGCCAACGCCAGCTGCCCCAGACTTATCGTATTTTTTTCTGCAATCGGCCGGAGCCTGTCAAGTGCCTGCCGGAGACGCTGAAAATTTTCCGGCTCAAACAGTTTGTTTTTTGCGCGGTGATCTCCTTTTTCAAATTCATGGTCCTGGGCGAATTTTCCGATCAACAATCCTTGGGCCATGGGCGAATACGCCAGAATGGATATATTGTTTTCCCGGCAATAAGACATGCTATCCCTTTCAATATGGCGCCAGAACAGGGAGTACGGGGATTGAAGGCTGTCGATCGGGGCATATCGGGTAGCTTCTTCCAGTTGAGCGCATGAAAAATTGGATACACCAATTGCCCGTATTTTTCCCTCCTCTTTGAGCTCATTCATGGCGGCCAGGGTTTCTTCAATGGGAACGGCCCGGGTGCCGAAGGAGCCCGCCGGCCAGTGGATCTGGTACAGATCAATATAATCGGTGTTCAAATTTTTCAGGGATTGATGACAGGAATCAATGACCTGGTTGAATTTAAGACGGTTGGCAAAAACTTTGGTGGCCAGGATGACCTCGGTGCGCACCTCTGTTAAGGCTGCGCCGAGGATACGTTCCGAATGGCCTTTGCCGTAGGCCGCTGCGGTATCAAAGGTGGTCACGCCGGCCTCAACGGCCGCACGAATGGCGCGAGTGGACTGCGCATCATCGATTCCGACCCACATCTCTTTACCGGCCTGCCAGGTGCCCATGAGAATAGGTGAGATTTTCAAATCAGACATGCCCAGCGTGCGAAGCTGCATAGGTTCCTCCGTGTTAGTCCCTTAGTATTTTCTTGCATTTGGTGTTAAAAAAATTGGATTGAAATATTTTTACCATCTTCAAATGATTGAATATTGTCGATTGCATATTTGCGGAATGCTGTCGATTAAAAAAAGACAGAGCATAGCGATTAAATTGTATTATGACTTTCTCAGCGATCTTTGCGATCTCTGAGTTGAACTATTACTATTATCGTAGACTGGGTTAACGTAATCACTAACAAGTGAAAGACAAGCAAGGTTTTTATCGGTAACATGATGAAAATCGAATAATTGAAAGTATCGACGATCGCCATATTTTCCTTTTGGGGGAGGGTGAATTACGGGCATGGTCTTAACTTGGGCCATTAGATTTCTCACAGAGTCCGCAGCCTACGGGTTGGAGAGTAGAGCTTACAGGCCGGCTTCCGGCTCGCGTTCATCGAGGATGAACAGCTGGTGAAAAAAATCCTTAAATCCGCCGGCGGATGGAATGTCAGGCGAAAAAACTAATATTGACAATTAAGCCCGCTTTGGTTATCTGGATGGTTATAGTTGCCGTTTAATTGGCGTCTCAATATGTTGGGCTGCAGCCAAATCCGATTCACAATTCAAAATTGTCGCCAAATCCGCTCCCCAAATGAGAGTTCTTGATAAATAGCAGCGGATAGAAATCAAATCGAACGAGCCTTGACGTTTCGCGTCAGGCGTATCATCCCCCCGGAGGAATGAAGGATGCGACGAACACTATCTGGTCCGGCAGGTTATTTTGCCCAGGCGTTACACACGACTCTCAACTCAGTGCTCTACACCCTGAGCTTCGGTAACTACCTTTGGCTCGAAGGCCGGCGCTCGGGGAAGAATTGGCACAACTGGACACACGGACAATCGCACCTCGTCGAGCCTTACCTGTTGCCGGCCAGCGAGCAGGAGATTATCGAGGCGGTCCGCAGATACCCGCGCCTGCGGGTGGTTGGAGCGGGCCACTCCTTCAATGCGGGTGTCGTCAGCGAGGCCACGCTATCGCTCGACGCCTACACCGGCATCGTCGAGGTCGACAAGGCCGACAAACGAGTGCGGGTGCGGGCCGGTACCCGGGTGCGCGATATCAGCCGGACACTTCTTGAGCAAGAGCAACTCGCCGTGGTCGCCCTTCCTTCCCACGACGCGCAGAGCATCGGTGGCATTCTTTCGACCGACGTCCACGGTACCGGGCGCGATGTCGGATTCGTCAGCCAATCCGTAGTCGGATTGCGCATCGTCGACGGCCAGGGAGAAGTGCACGACGTCGGTCCGGAGGATGATTTGTTCAGAGCCGCGATCGGCGGAATCGGGGCAGTCGGCATCATCGTTGAAGTCACGCTCTGTTGTGTGGCTGCGTTTCACATCCTCCAGCAAACCAGACGGATGACCCGGGAGCAGGCCGAGACCGAGCTTGACCGCCTGCTGGCTGAGCACGATCATGCCAGCCTCTACGTCTTTCCTTTCGCCAAGCATGTTCAATTACACACCTGGGACCATACCCAGAAGGACAAATCGTTTTTTAACCGTCTACGCGAGTACATTAACATCAGCTGGACCGCGCTCGCAGCCGCGTGGATCGGCGACTTTCTGGCTCTTACCAAGCTACTTCCCAAACTAAATGGCCTCGTTCTCCGGACTCAGCGCAATACGAATCTCGTCATGCAATCGCATCTGGGCTTCAACCGAACGATTTACCACATGCACCAGGAGCTTGAGTTTGCGGTTCCGGCGGATCGTGTTTGGGTGGTCACAGACCGTTTGCTGCGAATCTATGAGGATATGTACCGTCGCCGGCGGATGCCTTTCACGCTCATCGAGCTTCGCTTCACGCCGGAGCACCCGCACAGCACGATAGGCCCCGGCGCGGGCAACCATCGACACGTTTTCGTGAATCTCGTTTGCAACCAGTCCGGGGATTTCGCCAAGTACTATCGGGCCGCCGAGGACTACATGCGGGAAATCAACGCCCGCCCGCACCTCGGTAAGTGGTGTGAGACATGGGCGCACCAGGACCTCGCCCGCGTCCACGGTGAAGCGTTCGATCTTTTCCGAGCGTCACGTCGCCGCTACGATCCCGAAGGCCGGTTCAGAAATGCTTTCACCGACCGCGTCTTCGGTCCTAGCGACAAGGACGTCGTAAAAGATCCCATCTTCGAGCCGCTCGAATTTCGGAATCTCACCGTCAAAAACCGTGTCTTTCGATCGAGCGTCGGTGGCCGCTTTGACAATTACGACGGCACGGGAAGCTACGCTCGACTCAATTGGGAGGAGCGCTTCGCCCGGGGCGGGGTAGGCGCCATTGTTTCCGCCTTTTGCCCGGTCACCGCTGAGGGTGCCCATGTCCCCGGCTTCGCCACGATCGAAGACGATGACCGTATACCCTTCTGGCGTGAAGTCGGCCGGCGGGCTCACGCCCACGACTGCAAGTTCATACTTCAGCTTCATCACTGCGGCCGCCAGCGTGACGTAGCCGGTGTCAGAAACACCGGCAAGGCTGCTCTCAGTGCCACAAACCGCCGTGATCCGCTAAACGGCTTTCCCGCAAGGTCCATGAGCAAAGCCGAGATCCAGGAGGTCGTCCGGGCCTTCATCGCCGGTGCTCGTCGCGCCCGCGAAGCCGGTCTCGACGGTGTCGAGCTGCATGGCGCGAACGGCTATCTGCTCACCCAGTTCCTGAGCTCCGCCATCAACGACCGCAAGGACGAATACGGTGGCTTTGTCGAGAATCGTGCTCGCATCCTCGTCGAGATCCTTGAGGGTATCCGCAATCAGGTCGGTGACGACTGGCATGTCCAGGTCAAGCTCAACGCCGAGGATCGGGGCGCCGCCGTGTTCCCCTGGCTTCAGGCTGGGAACGGCATCGATGATGCGATTGCTATTGCCAGGCTCGCCGTGGGGGCAGGCGCAGACGCCCTTCACGTCTCCGCTGGCAACGCTTTTCCGCACCCCGACAATCCCCCGGGGCCACTCCCGCTGAAACTCCTGAAGTCGACCTTCGACACGATGATCTCGGAGGGCAGCAAGACGTTTTTCAATTATCTTCTCATGCGTTACCGACCAACCCGCTGGATCTACGGCAAGATATGGGCACGAACGCAGTCTTTGGATTTCCACGGGGAACTTGCGCCTCTCGCCGCCAGGATCAAAGCCGCCGTAGATGTCCCGGTAATTGTCACCGGTGGATTTCAACGCGCCTCATTGATTCGGCGCGTCCTCGACGAAGACCTGGCGGATGCGGTCTCGATCGCCAGACCGCTGGTGGCGAACCCTGACCTGATTCAATGGTTTCTGCGAGAAAAGGAGCTTCCGCCGCAACCCTGCACGTTTTGCAACAAATGTCTAGCGAATATGCTCGAGCATCCCATGGGTTGCTACGAACTGGAGCGTTTCGAGGATGACCGCGAAAAGATGCTGGCCGAGGTGATGTCGGTGTTTCAACCTGCGCCGTGGGGCAAAGATACATGAGTCCTTTCGAGTTGTTTGTGCTTTCTTTCGTATACGGCACCGTGCATTTGTTAGTTTATTCTGTTTCAGCGCAATCTGTAAAAATAATATTGATCTTAATTCAATACATTATAAAAATCCAACATGGGTTCTCAATAAGTTCGGGCAACTTTGTTTTGTCCTCATGCGGTTCGGATACGATTGTTGGTGTGTTCAGGTGTCAGCCCAGCTGCAAGTTAGCCACTGAAGGGGCCAGTTTGATCAAATAGGAAACTGAATGTCTTATCTTTTTCTTTTCTTTTTTTATCTTTCAATGCATCACGATATTGTTCCAAAATTTCTTCTGCCGTTACACAAGAATTCATTGCTAAGTGACTAAGTTGAGCGATTGTCGAGGTCGCAGATCCGCTTTTGCGTATACCAAAGGCAAAATCCCGCTATCATTTACGAGAAGCGGGATTTTAATCTGTCTGAATTATTATAATGCTGCCAGGCGTGGAGATTGAATTTGTATCTTGCTCTTGAAAAAGTAAATGGTAAAACCCGCTATTTCATCAGGGAATCGTATCGGCAAGTGGATCATTTTCTGAGCCGGGATCTGCTCGATTTAGGCGCCGATCCCGGCAGCTATATCGTTTATCCCGGGGGCAATTCGTTTTATATCGATATGGTTGTTGAAGACCGGCTCAACGACATGGGGAGTCACGCAGACCCGGATGAACTCGAAGACATTTTTTGGCCCTTCGTCCATCCGGAAATCCGAAGAATCCTAGAGCCGTTTCGCGGCAGGCAAAAACGGCATCAGGCCAGCCGTCGAAAAAAAAGGCCGGAAAATATTATAGGTACTCAGCTTCATATTTTTGACAAACGCAGGATGCATTATTTGAGATTCGGTCAAATGGATCAAAGCGATATCGGTCGGTTGCCGCTAAAATTTTTCCGGATACTGCATGACAAGTCCAGGGATGAAATAGAACAGGCGCTCATGACCATGGAAACCGTGCTGACTCCCCGGGAATATAAAGCCTATACATACGTGATTTTTGATCTTCAGCAATTTTTTTACGAATCATATGCAAAGAACACTCCGCAGATGTTGCGCATAGACAAAGTCGATGAACATTTTATCGAGCGGGTCTGCCGCTTGAATACGGACCGCTCTTTCTGGGCCGGTATGAAAACCGGTGACAATTTGCACGATTATCTGGTCAGATATGTTCTCATGTATTTCGACCATGACTTTACGTCCGGGATCTTTGATGGAAGATTACTTGCGTCATTTTATCAACAGCCGCAGAGATTATCGTGTGCCGGACGCAACCGTTGGGTTTACCTTGCAAAAAGCAAGCACCGCGTTTGGCGAAACCGAGGAAATGTTAAAGAAAATGAGCCGCAAAGAGTTTGCGCGGCTATACCGGCTGAAGGCATTGGAACTGCACCCGGACAAAGGCGGAGATCATGATGAATTTGTCAAATTAACCGAAGCCTATCATGCCTTGTTGAAAACAAAGAAATAAGATAAATAATGCGACTTAATCTGCGGTTACATGTATTCTTACTTTTGCCGATTCTTTTTTTTACAGGCTGTGCCGCAATCAGCATGAATCGGCAGATTGTCAAATTCCAGCGATTACCTGAATGCGTCCGGTTTTTCGAATTGCTCGATCGCACTGTGGCGGAAGCCGGTGTGCGGGATGCCGCCGTTTTTGCAGTTCGCGGCTTTCCCTACCTGCGTACCAATCGGTTTTTGACCGGATTAAAAGACGATCTGACTAACGATGCCCGCAAAGAGCAGTGGGTCCGCCGGATGCAACAACTGGATCTTGAGGCACGGCAAAAAGAAATTCATAACCTGCCGGCCGCTGCCCTCAAAAATATGGCCCGTCAGCTGAGCGAGCCAACCGGGCGGCAAATGTTGCAGGAACGAGCCGCCTTTTATTCGGAAAAGCTGTTAACCCACGATCAGCGCCTGCCGGACTTTTATAAGGTCTTGCTGAGGGCGGTAACCGATCCGAGCGAGTATTCAACTGCCATGCGGGTTTTGGGAATTTATCCTCTGACATCGATGCTGGTGACGTCCATGACCCGCAGGGCGCAGGATAAATTCAGAAAGTGGCATTTTGCCCCGGTCGATCAAATCGAAACGCTGGGTGAACTGACAGCTTACAGACCTTCACAGGGCACGGAATATTCCGGTCACATCGTACGTCTCATCTTAGATCGAGCTAGACAAAATCCGCTCCGCGTGCCGCGGCCCTCCACTGTGGATCAGCAAACATTGTTGACAATGTTTGCACCGGTGATATATCAGGATGTCGCTGCAGATTATGATAAGATCGGCGAAGTCATGTGGCAGGATAATAAAGTGAGCATTAACGCGGCGAAACCGACGGTCTATTATTATTTTTCCCATGCACGGTTAAAGGGTGTGCCGGTTTTACAGCTTAATTATGTATTCTGGTATTCGGCCAGAAACGGTCAGAAATCGCCCTGGATTGAGAGAGGTCCGGTTGATGGAATAACCGTACGCGTGTCCCTTGATTATGACGGCTATCCCTTTATGGTGGATATAATGAACAACTGCGGTTGCTATCATTTTTTTGTGCCTCATCTTAAAAAGATCGGAAAGATGATTCCAACGCCTGATGGGATCGATGCCTTTGTGCCCCGTCGACTGCCGGAATCTTATCCGCGAAAGCGTTTAAAGCTGAGAATCATATCAGGCTGGCACCAGGTGGTTCATATGGATGATGAAATGAATGCAGCCAGGTTCTTGCCCTACCAGTTGACTGCCTATGAACAGCTCGAAATGCTGCCTCATGACGATCAATCTTTTGAGAGTGTTTTTAATCCAGCAGGAATCGGCAAAGGCTCCGGGCGGATCGAGCCGCTTATATTATTTCCCATGGGCATTTTCGACATCGGCAGCATGCGCCAGCGGGGACATCATGCCACCAAGCTGGTAGGGCGGGAACATTTTGATGATCCGGATCTGTTTGACCGTAATTTTGAAATTGAGTAAGATTTGAACGAATTCGATTAGAACAATATATAGAATATAGGCTCTCAGGTCTTAAGTATATTTTTTCCGTATTTCAGACCTCCTAATTTCCTATGAAAATAGCTCGTTTTTTTGGACATTTTCGGGCGTAGTGAAGCCTTTTCGGAGAATAGGTTTCAGGTGTCGGGTGTCAGGTTTCAGGCCGGCTCTCACTTTTTTACTACTGACACCTGACACCTGACACCCGACACCTGAAACCTAAGTGACAGTGTCCAATTATTTTGCAAATGTGGGATAAATCCATATTTATAACCACTTAACCAATCAACTAATCACCCAGTAAACAATATCTGTATTTCAAATGAAAAAAGTATTTTAACTTTAAAAACCTAATGTATTAAAGGAATTATTATTAGAAATGGCCACAGGAAAAAATCAGGTATTTGATTTTGATACACCGGTGGAACGACGCGCTACGGCCAGTCTGAAATGGGATAAATACAGCCATCGGGATATCATTCCCCTGTGGGTCGCCGACATGGACTTTCAATCCCCCCCCGCCGTCATCAGAGCCTTGCAGCAACGGGTCGCTTACGGGGTATTCGGTTATACCATTGCCCCGCAGGAATTAAACGATGTGGTGGTTGCCATGCTTAAAAATCTCTACGGCTGGGAGGTCGAATCCGAATGGCTGGTATGGCTGCCGGGACTGGTAACCGGGCTCAATGTGGTTTGCCGTGCTTTGGGTGAGGAGGGAGATGACGTGATGACGGCGGTGCCGGCCTATCCGCCGTTTTTAACTGCCCTCCCGAACATTTCCGCCGCAATTTAATTAAAGTACCGCTTGAGGAAAAAAACAACCGGTGGCAATTCGATTTTGATCGACTTGAAAAATCGATAACCGCCAAAACCCGGGTTTTCATTCTCTGCAATCCTCACAACCCGGTGGGACGCGTTTATACCAGGGATGAACTGGAAACCCTTGCCGCCATCTGTAAAAAACACGATATCGTGATATGCTCCGATGAGATCCATTGCGGACTGATTCTGGACAAAGACAAGCCCCATATCCCGACCGCCACACTGGACCCGGACACGGCCGCACGCACAATTACCCTGATGGCCGCCAGCAAGACATTCAATCTCCCAGGATTGGGATGTGCATTCGCCGTGATTGGTGAAAAGAACCTGCGGCGGCGATTTAAAGAAGCCATGGCCGGAATTGTTCCTATGGCCAACGCGCTGGGTTATACGGCCACAAGGGTGGCTTTTGAGGACGGCAGCGACTGGCATGAAGCGCTGCTTGATTATCTGAGGGGCAATCGTGATACGGTTCAGGAAGCCGTCAACCGGATGCCTCATCTTTCAATGGCTCCTGTGGAAGCCACCTATCTTGCCTGGATTGATATACGGGCTGCCGGGATCAGGAATCCGACGGCCTTTTTCGAAGATGCGGGGGTGGGTCTTCAAGATGGGATTGAGTTTGACGGACCCGGTTTTGTGCGGCTGAATTTTGGATGCTCCCGAAGTTTACTGGAGAAAGCCTTGCAAAGAATGGCAGGGGCGCTGGAAAATCATTTTAGGTAAAACAAGGCACGGATTATACTGAACAGACACAGAAAAAGATTAATTTAATACATTAAGGTATCGCCGTAACAAATAAAAATTATATAAAATTATATTATTGGATTATATTATGCTTCGAATTGATATCCCGGGTTTTAAAACACTACAGTTAAACCACCTGGTTTTGGACTATAACGGCACGATCGCCTGTGATGGGGAGCTGTTGCCCGGTGTGAAAGAGGGCCTGATTGCCCTGGTAGATGAGATTGGCATTCATGTGCTGACGGCCGACACCTTTGGTCGGGCTCACTCCTTCCTTGAGGGAATTCCCTGTGAATTTTCTGTTATTGCCAATGAAAATCAGGAATTGGGTAAGCTTGATTATATCCGGGGGCTGGATGCCGTGCAAACGGTGTGCATCGGCAATGGCCGCAATGACTATTTAATGCTCAAAGAGGCGGCACTGGGCATCGCCGTTATCCTGGAGGAAGGAGCGGCGGCACAAACGCTGGTATCTGCGGATGTCGTTTGCGCCAGTATTGTCTCGGCACTGGATTTGCTGCGGAATCCGCTGAGACTCACAGCGACCCTGAGATCCTAACCCGTTAACCCTGAACCCCTGAACCTGTGAACGGTTACAACCCCTACTGCTTGTATCCGATTGTTCGCAGCAAATCTTTGCGGGCATTCATATCTTCCTCGGTTTCGATTCCTTTGGACGAAAAGCCGTCAATGACACCGAGAATGCCCCGTCCCTGTTCAGTTTCAGCAATAATGACTTCCACGGGATTGGCGGTAGCACAAAATATGCGACATACTTCCGGTACATTTTTAATCGCATTCAAGACATTTACGGGATACATATCTTTCATGAAAATAATAAAACTGTGACCGGCTGAAAGGGTGTAAGCATTTTTTTTTGCCAGTTCGAGCATTTTTTTGTCGGTGCCGGTGTGCCGTACCAGACATACATCCGAAGCTTCACAGAACGCCAGGCCGAATTTTGCCATGGGAACCGTTGACACCATGGCCTCATAGATATCTTCAACGGTTTTAATGAAATGAGATTGGCCTAGAATCAGGTTTAAGTTGTCTGGATTTTCGATTTTGACTATTTTAATTTCCATCTGTTGAGTCTCCTTTTTATTCGGAAAACACGCCGTCCGGCCGGGAAAATACGAAAAAAAAACACCGGCAGCAAAAAAAAGCTTGACCTGCTGTTTGCAGCCTGTTAAATGCCTAATTTTTTTAAACAGCAAAAATAGCGCCCATAGCCACTGAGCGCGAAATGATGAAAGTGTTCATGAAGATATGATATAGTTAGCCTGAGCCGTATTCTGATTCTGTGCGAGTACATGTTGCCTCCCACCGCTGCGGCTCAGGCTCTTTTTAACCGCCAATGGAACTCATCTGGCCGCAGACCCTGGATGGATTCTGAATAGCCAGGTTATGATCGGATGGCTTGTGGCGCACTGCTTTAAAGAAAACTTCCGCCAGTTGTTCGTCTGTACCCCCGGTTCTCATAATACCTCTGACGTCCTCATGATGATCGGATAAAAGGCATGGCCTGAGTTGGCCGCGTGCAGTTAATCTGAGCCGATTGCATCTGTCGCAGAAGTGATGACTCAATGCGTGGATGAAACCGATTTCTCCGGCAGCTCCCTCAAAGTGATAGCGCTGGGCAGGACCATCGTTTTTTGTATTGGGAACGGGGATGAGCCTGCCCAATACACTGATGCGCCTTTTAATTTCAGGAGCCAGCAGAAGAGGACCGTTGCCTATTTGAGATTCGCCCATGGGCATGTATTCAATAAAGCGAATATGCAGCGGATAATCAAATGATAAACGCGCCATGTCTGTCAGCTCATCATCATTGATTCCCTTTAAGGCAACGATATTCAGTTTAATGGGATGAAATCCCATTCCCAGAGCCATTTCGATGCCCTGCCAAACCTGATCAAAAAGATCAAGCCCGGTAATGTGCTCAAATTTTGTCCGGTCGAGCGTATCCAGACTGATATTTATCCGGTTGATACCGGCGGCTTTAATCTTATTCAGGTTGGTTTTCAAAGAAACGCCGTTGGTGGTCAGAGACAGGTCCGCAAGGCCGTCAAGCCCGCTTAAATCGGTCAAAAAACCGTACACCCCTTTTCTCACCAGAGGTTCTCCGCCGGTCACCCGGATTTTTGAGATCCCCAGTCTTATCCCGATTCGCACCAATCGCAGGATTTCTTCATAGGTCAGGATTTCATCGTGTGAAAGCCGTGGAATTAGATCACGGGGGACGCAATAGATGCATTTCAGGTTACACCGGTCGGTGATGGATATACGCAGATAATTCAAATGACGATTGTAGGGGTCGATCAGTTTTAAATCAGCCAATTTCAGACATCCTATTAAAAATAAATCTGATTCCAGCAATCAGTTTACCTTCGGTTTAAATTTTTCGCAATACTCCGGAATTTCAATCATGGGCGGCCGTTCGAGACCTGCAATTTTTGAAATAACCGGCTGGTAGTCGTTTTCGACCAGATTATACTGGATAATTTCATCAAAAAGATTGTTTTTTAATTCAATTAGACCCAATTTTTTCTGACGATTGATAAAGGTTTTCAAGATGGCAAAGGACATTCTCCCCAAGGCTTTGGTGTCCTGATTACGGTGAATCCGACGGTCCAGATCCACCTGGGCTATGACCTCCAAACCCCATTTTTCGTAAATATCAAGGATCATGCTTGTTTCGATGCCGTATCCGATGGGAAAAGGGATTTTCTCGAAAATTTCCCTAAAGCCGGCATATTCGCCCGAAAGAGGTTGAAGGATCTGGGTGAGTTCCGGGAAAAACAGGGAAAACAACGGCCGGACAACCAATTCCGTGACTCGTCCCCCCCCCCGTGGGTCTGATCCTGTTTTTACCTATGGAAATCGGTCTGTCATAGAAGGCTTTGACGTATTTGATCTTGTCATACCTGAGCAGCGGACCGATAAGACCAAAGGCAAAGCGGTGATGAATATTCTTAATATCCGCATCGATGTAAACAATGATATCACCCGTGGTAATGTAAAGGGCCTTCCACAGATTTTCACCTTTACCCTTAAACTTTTCAAGATCGGGAAGAATCTCGTTGGCGTCATAGACATCCGCACCGAAAGATCTGGCGATTTCCACGGTGTTGTCAGTTGAACCCGAGTCGATGACAACAAGCTCATCCACCAGCGGGAAGCGGGTCATGAGCTCGGACTTCAGGATGATAATTTCTTTTGCGATGGTTTTTTCCTCGTTTAGGGTCGGCAGGCACAAAGAAATTTTAAGGTTTTTTTTCTGCTTTTCTTCAACCAGCTGCGAAAGGTCCCTGAACTCCGAATAGTGAAAGGTATTTTCTTTGAGCCAGTTATTGTTCATCGCAAACCCCGCTGTCGATGGCTTTTAGTATGCCGATGATCTGAGCAATCCCTTTGAACATGGGCTCGATTTCCATGGTGGCATTATGGGTGTAATAGTTTTCTCCATGGGTGATTCCCAGGGTCACCGCCGGAATCTTCCGAGAGAGAAAAATGGACAACGTCGATTCGGTTGATTTGCTGACCGGTTTAATGCCCAGCGTTTTCATAACTTCGACAGTATTTTTTACCAGGGGATGGTTGAATTTTAACCTGGCGGCCTTTAGATTACTGATGGTTTTCATATCCAGGCCGACTTCATTTTCATGCCCGATTCCGTCGACAATATCTTTGAGGTCATTGTGAATAGATCTGACCATTTTGTAAGAATCGCTGCGAATCTCAAATCCCAGGGTGGCATCATAAGCAATTTTTCCATGGTTGGCACCTCCGGTGATTTTGCCGATGACGATGCGTGCCCGCGGTCTCTGTGAAAGACGCAGGCTCAAGATTTCGTTGATGACTTCATTGAGTATCAATATCGCATTCGGGGTGAATTTATACATCACGCCCTTTTCCTCGGGGATGCTGCAGACGATCTCCCCCCTTATCATTCCGTCTGCGAAATAGTTGAGCCGGCCGAGTTCAACGCCCTCTAAGCAGATGGCTCCCCGTATCGGGGTCGGCCAGGTTTTTAATAGATGCCGGATCCCGCGCAAATTGCCTTTGCCGATGGACTGGATGGGACCGGCCAGTACAATATCCGATTCAAAACGCAGGCTCAGTCGCTCGAATATGATCGGCAGAGACACCAGAACGCCCACCCCGAGGGAATTATCCAATAGTCCCGGTCCGGTGATGGTGTTTTCCCTGATGGTATAATTGTGAACGATGTCCTTTTCAAAAAATGTATCCAGGTGGGCCACAACGAAAATAGGCGGTTTTTCCGGGGAGGTCCCTCTAATGATTCCAATGGGATTGCGGTAACCATCGGTTGTCACTTCATCGACCCCGAACTCAGCCAGTCGCTCCTGGAAGAGATTGCTGCGTCTTTTTTCTTTAAATGTAGGTGCGGGGACCTGGCCGATTAAAACGATGTTGGTTATGATCGTATCGCTAAGGGCTTTTATTTCATCTACCACCGCTGGCAGATTTTTAAGGAACTCGTTCATTTTAATTACCTGAATTTATTTGGGACAATCAGCGCCGAAACTTTTTAATACAGACCTGGTCATCAATCATCAAAAAATCGCGGCGAGCCCTTATGTGACGCAGGTTTGCATAAAAGTTGGACACTGGCACTCAGGTTTCAGGTGTCGGATGTCAGTAGTAAAAAAACGAGAGCCGGCCTGAAACCTGGTCCGCCTCCGGCGGAACACCTGAAACCTATGCTCCGAGAAGGCTTCACTACGCCCGATAATGTCCCCCCAAAAAACCTATTTTTCTAGCATTTTACGAAATCTGTAATGTATATCAGAAGTCGTAATGTTTTACAATCGCGTCGCACAGCCCCTGGGATGGTATATGATTTTGCAGTGATCGGAACCTCAAAGCCTGACTCTATGGCCGTTTCGGTGGTTATGGGGCCGATGCTGGCAATGGTGATGCCTTTGATGAGCGGTTTAAAGCTATCCGGAGGGAGAAGATCTTTAAAGTTTCGAACAGTGGACGAACTGGTGAAAGTAATTAGATCAATGGTCTTTTCTTCGAGCCGATCAATGAGTTGATCGGCGTTTTCCCGGACTTTCTCGGTGAGATAGGCGGGCACTTCATCGACTTCGGCTCCCATTTTACGCAGTTCCACCGGCAGCACCGGTCTGGCTTCTCTGGCCCGGGGGAGCAATATTTTCTTGCCCGCTAATGATTTTTTTCGAAAAGCATCCACCACCGCTTCTGCCCGGTAGCTTTGCGGAATGATGTCGCTTTTCAGTCCATATTCGAGCAATTTTTCAGCGGTGGCCGGACCGATGGCGGCGGTGTGTAGATGGTTTGAATGCGCGAACATCCTTGTCCGTGCCAAATAGATGATCGAAGAAAAATTTGACACCATTGACGCTGGTAAAAATGATCCAATCATAGGCAGATAGATTTTGAACAGCATCATCCAGTGGGGTAATATCATCGGCCGAGACCACTTTAATGGTTGGAAATTCCAGGCACTCAGCGCCCAGATCGGACAATCGCCAGACCAGATCACTGGCCTGTTGCCGGGCACGGGTGACAACGATCCGCTTGCCATGCAGGGGTCGTTTTTCAAACCATTTGAGTTTCTTTCTTAATTGAACGACCTCACCCACCACGATGATTGCAGGTGGTTTGAGATCGGCTTTTTTAGCCCGTTCGGCAATGTTGTCAAGTGTTCCGGTCACGGTTGTCTGGCCGGGCGTGGTGCCCCAGCGAATCAGGGCCGCCGGAGTCTGGGGTGATCTGCCGTTGGCGATCAGTTTCTGGGTGATATCGGGTAAGTTTTTCACCCCCATGAAAAATACCAGAGTTCCAATGCCTCTGGCCAGAGACTCCCAGTCGATGCTGGATTCTTTTTTGTGGGGATCTTCATGACCGGTGATAAAAGCAAGGGTGGCTGTAAGTTTGCGGTGGGTCAGGGGGATACCCGCATAGGCGGCGGCGGCGATGGCGGATGTCACTCCCGGCACCACCTCAAAGGGGATTGCCTTTGACGCTAAAATTTCAGCTTCTTCTCCGCCCCGGCCGAATATAAACGGATCTCCGCCTTTTAACCGGCAAACCGTGGAACCCGCCTTGGCCTTTTCCACGATGAGGGCATTTATTTTATCCTGAGAAAGGGTGTGATCCCCGCCTTTTTTCCCGACATAAATTATTTCCGCGTGATTTTGGGCATAATTTAAGAGGGCCGGGGAGGCGAGATAGTCATAGATGATTACATCGGCGTTTTCGATACATTGCTTGCCTCTTATGGTAATTAAACCCGGGTCCCCAGGTCCGGCGCCGACCAGATAAACTTTAGCTACCATAATTTGCAGATTCCATTGATTGCAATTGTTCCAAAATTTTATCGGCTCCCCGGCCTAAAAGCTGTTGGGCGAGGCTGATACCGATGGTTTCAGTCGCATCGGTGGGACCCGACAAGGTGGCTTTGAGTATTCGGGAGCCATCGAGTTCGGCAACCAGACCGGTGAGATTAAATGTGTTGCGGCTAATTACACCATGGCCGGCAATGGGCACTTGACAGCTGCCACCCAGCTGGTTTAAGAAGGCGCGCTCACCCGTTACAATGGCATGGGTCTGCGGATCATCCAGCGCTTTTATCATGGGCTGGACGTCCAGATCATTTTGCCGGATTTCAATGCTCAGAGCGCCCTGTCCGACTGCCGGAAGCATGATATCGGAATTCAGATACTCTGTGATCCGATGCTCGAGATCAAGGCGTTTGACACCGGCTGCAGCCAGCACAACGGCATCCAGATTTTCAGTTTGCAGCTTTTTCAGACGGGTTTCTACATTGCCCCGCAGCGGCACGATAATAATGTCCGGCCTCATATGACGAATCTGGGCGCCACGGCGCAGACTGCTGGTTCCGATGACACCGCCTTGCTTCAGTTCCGAAAAATGAAGATCGTATTTTGAGATCAGAACATCCGCTGGATCTCCCCTTGTCGGGATGGCGCCGATGCAAAGACCGGCCGGAATTTTCGCCGGCATATCCTTCATACTGTGCACGGCGATATCAATCCGGCCATCCAGCAGGGCCTGCTCAATTTCTTTGACAAAAAGCCCCTTACCGCCGACCTTGGCAAGGGGCACGTCGAGGATTTTATCCCCTTTGGTTTTGATGGTAACCAGTTCGATATTTTGTTGGGGATATGCTTCGATCAGGGCTGATTTAACCCAGTTGGCCTGCCACAGTGCAAGCTTGCTGGCCCTGGTTCCGATTTTAAGAGATACCTGCATCAGTGACTGCACCCTGCGCAGCTGGTGGCCGCACAATCGCCACAGGATGAGCCGGCCGACGACGACACGGTTTCGCCGCCTCCGCTCTTGCTGACAAAACCGCAGGCAGACATGAGTTTTTTTACCTTTTTGCTGGTGCACGAGGAGCACTCAGGAGCATCATTTCCAATGATCAGGCACTCAAAATTCTCACCGCATTTTTCACAGTGATACTCGTAAATCGGCATGAGCGGGTCTCCTTATTATACGTCATATAGAAACCCTATACTATAATCATCAGGGGCGCAAAATCAAGACAGCGCAGAGTGCAGAGAGCATGGGTACTGGGTATTGGGTACTGGGTACTGGGTACTGGGTACTGGGTACTGGGTATTGGGTATTGGGTACTGGGTATTGGGTACTGGGTATTGGGTAGTCTGGGTATTGGGTATTGGTGTTTATCGAAAATCAGCGAAAATTTTATATATCTTCGTATAGTGAAATACAAAAATCGGAAAAAATTCCCCGATGCCAGTACCTGATACCCAACCCGGACAAGCCGAAATTGACGAATGACGAATGACGAATGAATATTTGTGGATGTCGCTTCGCTCAGTCATTTTTATAATCGTTTTTTATAATTGATCCGCCTGGAGGGCATCGTAGATCCGCCTCTGGAGAAAAAAATACTTGTAGCAGCTCTGCAATTAAAAGAACGAGTTATTTTGCCCACTATGGATATCGCATAAATCATGTGCAAACATGATGTGATTTCAATAAATAGGCACTATGCTTTTTCCGAGACTGCGCTCGGAAAAAGTGGCTCCTGCGCGGCAGCAGAGGCGCTGAACATCTGGCGGCGCATGTTACAGGTTTCAGTATTTAGCACCTCCACGCCCTGAAACCTGAAACCGTGTGTGAAACTCCGCCTGCCCGGAACAGTGAAAAGATTGAACGTCGAACATCGAACGCCCAACATCGAACGTCCAATATTGATGACGCTACGCTTTATCGATTTTAAAACAGGCGAACCGCAGCCTGCGACGAGCTCCCCTCGACGAGCTCGGGGCCTGCTAAATCGAATTTCGAAGGGTAGCTTCGATTTGCTCAGTCTTTTTTTAAATTGACAGAATACATTATTCGATGTTGGACGTTCAATGTTCGATGTTCGACGTTCATTTTTTAGTTAACCCGTTATATAAAACTAGCCAAGGGCAGAGTTTCTTTTTCGATTAGACTGGCCGCTTTTCAGGCCAGCGGCGCCGCTGAAACCTGACACCTTCAGCTCTTTACAACATGTTGTCAGAAAAACCCCGCTAAGTGCCTAATACCCAATACCCAATACCCAATACCGAATCCCCAATCCCTGATACCAACTATCTTTTCACCAGACAGGCACCGATCCAGACAGGATCAAGTGCCTAATCTATCTCTTCAATAATCCCCGCTGCGATCAGGGGCAACAGGATTTCGTGATGACCTACCAGGTTTATTCCCCGACCGCCTTTGGCGGTGGGCCGGTTGATTACGTTGGTGAGGGGGCGATAGTGCTTGATGAAATCCAGGTTGACCGTTGTAAAGTCTTCCAGAGTATACCCTAAATTTCTTACCAGGGTGGTGGCCTTTAAAAAAATTTCCGGCAAAATTACCGCAGATCCCACATTTAGATAAACGCCTTTGTCAAGCGCGGCTACAATGGATGTAAACAGTCGAAAGTCGTGGTGAGTGGCAGCACCTGCTGCTTGGGGGTCAAATCCGGGATGCATGTGGATAATATCTGTGCCGATGGCAACATGAACCGTCACGGGTATTCCCAGGCGGGCTCCCGCTGCGAGAATGCTATTTTGCATCAACGGGAGTCGCCTTTCGAGGATGGTCCGGCCAACGGCTTCGCCGAGTCCCGCGGATTTGTCCCGGGCTGATGTGATTGCCTCACTTAAAAAAGTACAGGTCTCACGGGCCATGCCGAAGGAACCGTCGTCTAGGGCAGCGGCCACATCTTCTGATGTCCGGCCGACCATGGCAAGTTCGACATCATGGATGATACCGGCGCCATTCATAGCCACACCGGTGATGAGCCTGCGTTCCATCAGATCGATTACGATGGGATTGAGGCCGACTTTGATTACATGGGCGCCCATACCGAACAAAATTGCGCGCTTATTGCGGTAAGCCTTGACGATGGCGGATATGACGCTCTTTAATTGACCGCCGGCCAGGATGTCAGGCAAATTATCCAGAAAAGTCCGGTAGGAGGCGCCTTTCTGCCAGGTTTTGGCAAAATCCTCCGCAGTTACCTTGCTTTTTCGATCGGAAAGATTGTAGGTTTTTACCCCACTGAGGTCTATAGGATTGAATTTTTGTGGCATGATATTTTTTTGCTCTCCAGAGTTTTACCGTGACTTGAGCCTAATTTTGTTCAAAATCGAAGACCTGGTTCTCTGGGCCAGGTCAGAGATAGTGGGCTCAGCCAGTAACAGTTTCAAGGAGTGATGGAGGATTGGAGTACTGGAGTGATGGTCTATCGCTCGTGAACTCTATGTATCAGAGAATCTCGATGGCCTCTGTATAAAGTTACAGAAGATCGGTGTTGGGTTTTCGTTTTTCCAATACTCCATTACTCCAACACTCCATAAGTATGTTGAGTAGAGCAGAGTCATGGAGAGCCCCCTTCCAGGGGGCAAACCAAAGCCAGGTCATTTGGGCCTGGATTCTTTACTACATCCGCTCATTTGAATTTTTCCGGGTATAATTTTCTCTCCAGAAGATCGCACATTATGTGCCCTAACATGATATGGGTTTCCTGAATCCTGGCAGTGGTATCCGACTCCACAGAGAATACGAGATCGGCACAGGCACCCAGTTTACCTGCCCGGCCGGTCATGCCGATGGTTGTAATCCCTATTTTTTGAGCGGCTGTAACTGCCTTGAGGATGTTGGGGGAATTACCGCTGGTGCTGATACCCCAGGCGATGTCGCCCTTTTTCCCAAGCGCTTGAATTTGTTTGGAGAAAATATCATCGAAATGATAATCGTTGCCAATGCTGGTGAGAATGGATGTATCGGTTGTCAGGGCAATGGCTGCCAGGGGAGGGCGCTCAATTTGAAAACGGTTGACGAATTCGGCTGCCAAATGCTGCGCATCTGCGGCGCTTCCGCCGTTGCCGAAAATAAGGACTTTATGGCCGGATGCGATACAGGAAGCCAGCATGCCTGCCGCCTTGATGATATTGTCGACATTTGTTTCGATGCAGCGGCGTTTTGTCTCGATGCCGGCTTCCAGAATGTCGAGGATAATATCTTTCATTTTACAGCCTTTGTTTATTAGGGTATGGTCTATAGGCCCCTATCTGGTTTTATCTGACAACATGTTGTCAGATAATGAAGATATTGTGCTGGAGAGACTCATCTCGCTGAGAAACAATCCAATCGGCATTTCAAGCGTTTGCCACTTGAGTCTTTGCTCTCAAATTGCCCCGCAGAGGCCACTTTTTCCGAGCGAAGTCTCGAAAAAAGCTTAGTCCCATCAGGAAGATGTTGCAGCCAGCCGGTTTTTGATTTCTTGAATATCCCGGGCGGCATTATAGCCAAACTGTTCTGCTTTTTGATACTCTTTTAAGGCATCGTCACAGCGATTCTGTTTAAAATACAGCCGGCCCAGCCGGTAGCGAAAAAGACCGTTTTCAGGTGAAAGCCCGACACTTTCCCGACAAAACATCAGGGTGATTTCCGGATTTTCGTTCTGGTCATCAAATAGACATCCCAGGGCCGACAAGGAAGCTGCATCATGGGGGTTATGCCTGATGGCTTTTTTATAGGCCGAGATGGCGTCCAGGGTCAGATTGGCGGCAGCATAGCATTCACCCAGATAGCGATAAACCGTACCCGAATCCGGATCGAGTCTTGCCGCACGCTCTAGAAACGGTTTCGCTTTTTCCAGATCGCCTGACTCAAAATAGAGTTTCCCGCTTTGAAAGGCGACCTCATACACATCGCCATTGATTTTATCGGCGTTGAGAAAGAATTCAAGGGCCCTGGCGGGATGCTTTCTCTGGGCGTGGACCTGCCCCAGATTGAACATAGCCATGTACTCTCCGGGGTCTATGGAAGCAACAGTATTAAATTCCTCAATCGCCGATTCATATTCGCCCTGCAGACCATAGCAGACACCGAGACTGTTATGGACGTTTACATTGGCAGGATCTATTGAAAGGGCGCGCTTAAATTCGTCGATGGCCGCCTGAAAATCTCCATTTTCATACAATTTGTCACCGCTGATATTTAAACTTACCGCATCAAAAGCCACCGCGCTGCCGGGTCCAAAAAAGGCAGCATGGTCAAGTGCCTTTCGGGCATTGTCGATAATATCGGATTTTTTAAAGTTGATGATTGGATAGCAGGCAATTCCGATGGTAACCGTTTGTTCGGCTTTATCAGCCAGGCGGTTTTGAATGTCACGGGCTATTTCAAGACCCTCCGATCCATTTGTTTCAGGGAAAATACTGGCGAATAATCCGGATTCGAGGGTACCCCACAAACCGTTTTTTTCCTGACAAATCGTCTCCAGTATTCCGGCAACTTCAATGTGCTCGTCAAGCGCACAGGGGTTGGAATATTTTTCTTGCTCCTGTCGGGTCTGATCCACTCCGATGGCAAGGGCTGCGAATTGGGCGACAGAATCCAGGCGTTGCACGGCATGGTCGATAAAACCCCTGCCGACAAGCATATCCGGGAAAACAGATTGCAGCACCTCGTTGACACCCACAGCCTTTTTTCTTTCCACGTCCCTGATACGTCCAGTGTCCGTTTTTGAAAACAAAAAGTTTTGTGCAGATCCGCGGCTCTGAAATACTGTCTTTGCTTTATTGGTCATGTTTAACTCTTTTCAATACGTGTTCAAATGCCGATTCAATGATCGGCAAGTCGTCATCCTGCAATGTTCTGGGGTCTATGATAAACGCATCATCTTCTATACGCCCGATAATAGGCGGCGAATTTTTTCGCATGTTTATTGCCAGAGTATTGGCGGAAAGCCCCTCAATTTGTATCCTCAGGCATTTACTCGGTAGTTCCAGCAGCGGTAACGCCCCGCCGCCGGCTTTTGAGGAAAGTTCAACGATGTCGATTCGAAGCCGGGATGCGTCTATGTCCTTCAAATTTTCCATCAGCTTCGATGCTTTTGGTCCAATTTCATTTATATCCATCGTCAACATTCGCAGGGTCGGTATCCTGCGAACTGCTTTTGCTTCATCACGGTAGAGGCATACAGTGGCCTCAAGAGCGGCCAAGGTCAGCTTGTCAATGCGCAGGGCCCTGGCAAGGGGGTTTTTCTTGATTTGTTCCAGGAGGTGCTTTTTACCTATAATAATTCCTGCCTGGGGTCCCCCGAGAAGTTTGTCGCCGCTGAATGTCACCACGTCAGCGCCGGCGGCTACCGATTCCTGTACGGTGGGTTCTTTAACCAGACCGTAATTTGAAAAATCGATGAAGGTGCCGCTTCCCAGATCTTCCATGACCGGCCTGCCATGCCGATTACCAAGTTCAACCAGTTCTTTTAATGAGACCTCGGCCGTAAAACCAATAACGCTGTAATTGCTGCGATGCACCTTCAGCAGCAGGGCGGTATTGTCATTAATGGAATTTTCATAGTCTTTCATATGGGTGCGATTGGTGGTGCCGACCTCTTTTAAGATACCGCCACTTTTCGCCATAACATCCGGGATTCTGAATGAACCGCCGATTTCCACAAGCTCACCCCGTGAGACAATCACTTCTCTGCCCCGGGAGATGGTGTCCAGGCAAAGCAGAACAGCCCCGGCATTGTTGTTGACCACCATGGCTGCCTGTGCGCCGCTGATTTCGCAGAGGATATCCTCTATATTGCTGTATCGAGAGCCCCGCCTGCCGGCGTCAAGATCATACTCCAGATTGGAATACCCCCCGGCAATGACTGCGATATTCTCAATCACCTCCCCCGGGAGCAGGGACCGGCCCAGATTGGTGTGCACCACCACACCTGTGGCATTCACCAGGTGTCTTAGATTCAATGCCATGACTTTTTTGACCGCTGCCTTGATCAATTCGATGATCCTGTCATCCGACAGACCCTCTTCACAGAGGCTCAGATCTGCGGTAAGAATACTGTTTCGTCGACTTTCCAAGGTTTCACGGATGGAATTGATGATGACCGTTTTCGGAATGTTTTCAAAGAATAGCTGTGTTCTGGTAAGCTCCAGAATGTGATCCACCCCGGGAAGCATTCGTAACGCCTTTTGCTGGTTTTCGGATAACTTCATCTTAATTATTCTTGGACACGGATGAATATAGAAAAACGGATAGAACGAATTGTAAATACAGATATCGTTGATTGGTTGATTGGTTAAGTGGTTATAAATATGGATTTATCCCATATTGGCAAAATAATTGGACACTGTCACTCAGGTTTCAGGTGTCAGCCCAGCCGCCGGCAAAAAAAACGGCCGGTCTAATCGAAAAAGAAACTGATGAAGTTTCATATAAGCAATTAAAAAATCTCAAATAACAAATCACAAATACCAAATGGTTCGACAAGCTCACCACCACCCTGAGCCAGGTCGAAGGGCAAATCACAATGACCTAAATTCAAAATCCCTAACAGTTGGCGTTTGATCTTATTTGAGATTTGGATATTGTAATTTGGAATTTATTTGACCCAATTTTAAGATCAGGTGGTGCTTGTAATTTGTTATTTCCAGTTTATCCGGATATAAGCCCTTATCGGGTTTTATCTGACAACATGTTGTAAGAAAATGAAGTTTCATACGAGCACCGCCTCTGACCAAAAAAAACGGCCAGTCTGATCGGAAAAGAAACTTTCGAACGTCGAACATCGAACATTGAACGTCCAACATCGAATAATGAATTCTGTCAATTTTATTAAAAGAACTGAGCAACACGCGGTGCAAGCGCCTGCGCCTCCGGCCTGTAAGCATACGGGATAGAAGCCTACGGGCTGGAAGCGCTGCACGAGCGAAGCTTCCCTTCGAAATTCGATTCGGCTGCTTTCGACGTGCTCAAGCCCTGAGCTCGCAGAAGGGTTCGTTGCAAGCTGCGGTTCGCTTGTTTTAAATTAGATAAAGCGTAGCGTCATCAATATTCGACGTTCGATGTTGGACGTTCGATGTTCGACGTTCAATCTGTTTGCTGTTTAATCCAGGTCCGACCATCGAAGCGGCCAGTTTAATCATCAAGAAAACCGTGCCATTTTGGCGTATTTTATATAAGGTGTCAGTAGTAAAAAGTGAGAGCCGGCCTGAAACCTGACACCTGAAACCTATTCTCCGAAAAGGATTCAATACGCCCGATAATGTCCAAAAAAAAGAGCTGTTTTCAGAGTAAATTATGAGGTCTGGAGTATATTTATACCTATAATGATTGATTATTTCAATAGATTTTTTTAGATGACCTGAGAAAATTCTTTATGATTAGCAGAATTTAAGATAAGGATAGAATTTCAGCCATTAAGACGCGAAGGCACAAAAAAAGGAGGTTCCATGAAAAATCTCTTGGTCACCGGCGGATGCGGGTTTATCGGAACCGGATTTATTCGCTACCTGCTGTTGGATTCCGATTATGACGGGCGCATCATCAACGTCGACAAGCTTACCTATGCCGGCAATCCCGACAACCTGGCTGATATCGAAAAATTGAATTCCGAGCGTTACGTATTCATAAAAGCGGATATATGTGATCCGGACGCAATGACCCATGCATTCAAAGCCTATGAAATCGATGCCGTCTGCAATTTTGCCGCGGAATCTCATGTGGACCGGTCGATTGTTGCGCCGGATGCCTTCATTAAAACCAATATCCAAGGGACATTCAATCTCCTGGAGGTTTCCCGTCAGAATTCGGATCGCCTGGTTCTCTTCCACCATGTGAGCACCGATGAGGTTTACGGTTCTCTGGGACCTGACGGTTTTTTTACCGAGAAAACTTCTTATAAACCAAACAGTCCGTATTCGGCATCCAAGGCCGCCTCGGATCATCTCGTCCGGGCTTACAATAAGACCTACGGACTGCCGGTGACCCTGTCCAATTGTTCAAACAACTATGGACCTTACCAGTTTCCGGAAAAATTGATTCCTTTGATCATACTAAACGCCCTGGAAGATAAACCCCTTCCGGTTTATGGAGACGGCAGTAATGTGAGGGATTGGTTGTTTGTTAAAGATCACTGCCGGGCCGTCTGGGAGATAATGAAGGGGGGTACCCGGGGGCAAACTTATAATATCGGCGGCCGGTGTGAATTGGCTAACATCGACACGGTCACTATGGTGTGCGATTTGCTCGATGAAATGGTTCCGAAAGCAGACCGGACGTCTCGCGCGGACCTGATTACCTTTGTTAAAGACCGTCCCGGCCATGATTTGAGATATGCAATTGATTGCAGC
>PVMK01163412.1_pt1 | contig 61283 bp, 48 predicted proteins | sample 1853481 | NCBI WGS metagenome assembly PVMK01 (sample SAMN08533507, study PRJNA380276) | Marine sediment metagenome, whole genome shotgun sequencing project.
TCGGTGTGATCGGCGCGAATGGCGCGGGTAAGACGACCTTGTTCCGGATGATCATCGGCGAGGAAAAGCCGGATTCCGGCACGCTTCGTCTCGGCGAGACCGTCAAGGTCGCCTACGTGGATCAGAGTCGCGCATCGCTCGATCCCGAGCGCAGCGTCTGGGAAGAGATCAGCGGCGGAAGCGAGCGGATGTCGATCGGGCGCCGCGAGATCAGCACGCGCGGCTACGTGAGCTCCTTCGGCTTCAAGGGCACCGACCAGCAGAAGCGGGTGGGCATGCTAAGCGGTGGCGAGCGCAACCGCGTTCACCTCGCGAAGGTGTTGCAACAGGAGGGCAACGTGCTGTTGCTCGACGAGCCCACCAACGACCTCGACGTCGACACCCTGCGCGCGCTCGAAGACGCGCTGCTGGGCCATGCGGGTTGCGCGGTCGTGATCTCGCACGATCGCTGGTTCCTCGACCGCATCGCGACCCACATCCTCGCATTCGAAGGCGACAGCCACGTCGAGTGGTTCGAGGGCAATTACCAGGAATACGAGAAAGACCGCCACCGCCGGCTCGGCGCCGACGCCGACCAACCCCACCGCATCAAATACCGCCGCATCGACGCTTAGCGAGGAGCGCCGTCCGCCGAACTGGAGCCGCTCAGTATGCGGGTCGTCGAGTCAAGTTCCTCGATTAGATTGACGAAACGACTCGCATGGAGCACTTCTTCGTCGACGTGTGTGGCGCGATATCAAGGATCTGCGATGTGGCGAGTAGTGCGCCTCCTCTTTGAGATCGGAGACCGCACGGTCCGGCAAATGAAGCGAAGAAATTTTTGCGTCGTCGGCGTAATGTTTCTATATGGTGCTTGGTTGGCTGCATTTGTCGGGTGCAGCGCAGACCATCGCCTCGCTGATCCAGATCCCGAACCGTTCAACGTAGTCCTCATCTCGATCGATACGCTGGCCGCAGATCATCTCGGACTATACGGTTACTCGCGAAACACCAGCCCGAATCTCGATCGCTATGCGGAAAGCGCGATTGTCTTCGAGAACGCGTATAGCACGGCACCCAAGACGCCCGAATCGCACATGTCGATGTTCACATCGCTCTATCCGTCCGTGCATGGGGTCTTCACCATCAACGATCCTGGCAAGCTTCACGTACTCGACAACGAGGTTCGGACTCTTCCCGAGATTCTCAAAGAGGATGGCTACACCACCGCCGGATTCCACGGTGGCGGTTACGTCGATGGCCAATTTGGATTCGGCAGGGGATTTGATGAGTACCGCCGGGGTGAGCAGAGAAGGGCCGAGGAATGGCTTTGGAGGAACGGGAAGAAGGGAAAGTTCTTTCTCTTCTTCCACACCTACCGGGTCCACGACCCCTACACGCCGACGCCTCCATACGACCGCCGCTTCGATTCGGACTACAGCGGCCCGATTGTTCATGACATGGAATCACTCATGAAGATGGCCGAATCGACGGAATGGATCGACTACTCGACAATCTTCTGGAGTCAGGTCGATAAGAGTGATCCCGACGAAGTTGCTCATGTCGTCGCTCTTTACGACGGGGCGATCGCGGAGATGGATGAGAATCTCGTCGATCTGCTGAGCGCGATCGATCGCCACGCGCCGAGAACGATCGTGATCATTCTCTCCGATCACGGAGAGGAGTTCGGCGAGCACGGGATGTTCACGCACAGCCAGCTCTACGATCCAATCCTGCACGTGCCGTTGATCATCCGGCATCCAGACCGTCACGCCGGTGAGCGGATCACCGAGCGCGTCAGCTTGATCGATCTTGCGCCGACGATTCTCGAAATGCTGTCGATCGCACCCAACGATCAGTTTCAGGGGCGCTCGCTGCTCGATCCAAACGACCCGGTTGGGGACGCACGGACGGTGTTCAGCGAGTTTCCTCTCGGAGAGAGAATGGCGTTGGTGAAGCGCCACCGAAAACTGATGTTGACGAACGGACACGAAGAATTCTATGACCTGCGCCAGGATCCCGAAGAGCAGCGCGATCTTCGTCTCTCCGAAATCGAGCGCTCCTCGAATGATTCAGCGACCGGGCTGGACGCTCTGCGGAAGGAAATGGCGCAAGTGACTCGGGAGAACACATTCGTCCGCGATAGGCTCGGATTGCGGGAATCCACCGAGGCGCCGGAAGACGAAGTCCTCCAGCAACTCAAGGCGCTCGGCTACCTCGAATAACCACAACGCCTGCGCTGTACCCCTGCCATCGTTTCGGGCAATGACCAGGAATACGAAAAGAACGGCCGCCGACAGCTCGGTGCAGACGCCGATCAGTTCTACCGCATCAAATACCGACGGATCGACGCCTAGCCTTTTCGCAGGACTGGCAGGCGCTTAGCACCTCGGCACAGGAACTCTTTGGACTGGATCTTCCCACTACCCGGGTAGGCGGTGGGAGGGTCGAGTGGTTGAAGGGTACGACGAGGGGTACGGATGGAGGTACGTCGTTCGGTCTGCCCACGGTCGGAACGCCGGCGCAAATCTGGATCGTAGACGGGAGGTCTGGCGGTATCGTCGGACGTTGCCCGTCGACCTTCGGGGCCGTGCCGGGCAGGTCGATCAATTCACCGTCTCTGCCCTGTCCGCACCCTCGTCGACTTTGATTCGCGCATGACGAACTGGATTTGAAGCCAGTTGGCCGGGCTTGTGGTCACTACTCGTGACTTTCTTCAGAAATTCAGACAAAGGTCTTGACAGGATTTCGCTGCACTTTTTCAGCGTGTCGCGATGGTTCAGACTTTTCATTCGATTGCGGGTTAGCCGCGCTTCTCCGCGCACTTCGGCTCGATCGCGATCGCGGAAGAATGATCGGCCTGCGATTGGCGCTCCTGGTGCAACGTCGAAAGCCATCGGAGCACATGTTATGCTTGGATTTCATCACCCGTCGGTCCCGACGAGGTCATCACATGAACCGTTCTCTCGAAGATCTTGGTAACTCGGATCTGCTGGCGGCCACGCATGCATTGGTTCAGCGCGGCTGCGCGGTGGAGGCCGATCTGTTATGTCACCTGGGCGAGGTCGACGCGCGTCGGCTCTACCTCGAAGAGGCTTGCTCTTCCATGTTCGTCTACTGCGTGCGGGAACTGCATTTTTCGGAAGCGGCGGCGTACAAACGGATCCGCGCGGCCCGAGCCGCTCGGAAGTTTCCCCAGCTGCTCGCGGCACTGCGCAGCGGCGATCTGCACGTGACGGCGGTGAGTCTGCTGACGGCCCAGCTCACGGGCGAGAACTGTGGTGGTTTGCTTCGAGCCGCGCGGCACAAGACAGCGGAAGAGATCAAGCGGCTCTTGGCCGATCGTCAGCCGAAGCCGGATCTGGCCGATTGCGCCCGTCGAGTTCCTACGCGCGCGCCCAGCGGGAACGCGGCGCCCGCTCCATTGTCGGAGCGCGCAGAGTTTCCGGTTCTGAATGCGAACGAGGCAAACGGGGCGGACGAGGCCGGCCTGGGGACCGTGCCGGCACCGGCTTCCAATCAAGCTGCGCAAGCGCTTGGCCCCGGGCTGCCTCAGCCAGTGAAGCCGGCCACCACCGCTCCGCTCGGTGGCGAGCGCTATCGCATTAGCTTTACCGCCAGCGGGGAGTTGCATGGGCAGCTACAGGAGCTCCGCGCGCTGATGCGCCACCAGATCTCGGATGGTGATCTCGCCAGCATCCTGGGACGGGCGGTCGCGCTGCTGCTCGACCAGGTCCGCGAACGGAAGTTTGCGGCGGTATCGAAGCCGAGGCACGCCTCTCCTGCGAGCAGCTCGGCAAGCGGAACGCCGTCCCGGCAGATTCCGGCGGCGATCCGGCGGGCGGTCGCGCGGCGCGACGGAGGGCGCTGTAGCTATGTCTCGACGCGCGGCCTGCGGTGCGGAGCTAATGAATTTCTGGAGTTTCATCACGTCGAGCCCTGGGCTCGAACCCCAGTGCATTCGGTCGACGGCATCGCCCTGCGTTGCCGCGCACATAACCAGTACGCCGCCTGTCTCGACTTCGGAGAGGAACAGATGGAGCGCTTCCGGAGGCGGCCGGAATCTCGGTTGGCTGCCCCGTGAACACTCAACCCGCGGAATCGCTATGACCAACTGGCTTTGAAACCAGTCGGGGCAGGTCTCTTGGGGTTCCGATCGGTCTTATCATGAATCCCCGGATGAGGAGCTTGACTGGAGTTCGCACGATTGACTCATTCGTGATCGAAAGCGGAACTGTAGCGAAAGTCATCTTGTGCGGATGCGATGAGTCGGGCTTCGGAGTGGCGAAAAGCATGGTAGGAGAGCGCCAGTGATCGCGTCGGGACCTTTGGAAGACGGACGGCCTGCATACACCAGAGGTCGGTAATTGGTCGGACGTGAAGTACCGGCTGATCTCAAACTACGCCGAGATGTTCTCCACCTCGATGCGAAAGAAGTGGGACAAGCGGGTGTACACCGATCTCTTCGCCGGGGCTGGGCGGGCGGTGATCAAGGACACCAGGGAAATCGTCGAGACTTCCTCCCTGCTGGCGACGGGCGTGACGCACCCGTTTGATCGGTATGTCCTCTGCAATTCCGAGGCGCAATGTATCGACGCCCTCCGAACGCGAGTTGACGACCACTACCCGAGTCACGATGTCGCCTACCTGACTGGCGACTGCAACAGCGTGGTCGATGAAGTGTTGGCGCAAGTTCCACCTTTCCGCGAACTCGAACCGTTGAATGTACGCGAACACGCTGAAACCGTGAACGAGGGCCCCAGAAGAGTGATCCCGGGTCCTCTATGAATCACTGGGGGGTCGAGGCCGGGACCGTACCGAGCGTTCTGCGGATGGTTTCGTAGCTCGTCCGGGTTTCCAGCAGCTCCAGGTCGGTCGCGCCGAGTTCGCGCTCGAGAATCGCGAGCGATTGCCCGAGCGTTCGCTCGGCGTCGGTGAGGTTCTGCTGCGCGGCGTAGATCTGACCGAGATCGCGCAGCAGCAGCCCGTACTCCACGCCAGCGGCATCGGTGCTCGACTCCATCAGCGGCATGGCGCGCTCGTAGTGGGTCTGTGCGTTGCGGTAGGAGTCCTGTTTCTGGAAGACGGCTCCGAGATTCTGGTGGCTGCGCGCGAGTTCGAGGCTGTTCGGGGTGCCGCTCTTCTCCTGGATCTCCACCGACCGCCGGAATAGCGACTCTGCCCGGGTGTACTCACCGCGTTCGAGCAGGATCTTGCCGAGCCCGTTGAGCGGCTCGGAGAGACCCGGGTGGTCGGGGCCCACCCGCTCTTCGCGGATCGCGATCGTGATCCGGTAACTCTCCTCGGCGTCGACCTTCTTGCCGAGTTTCTGACGGGCCTCCGCCAGCTCGTAGTTGACGCGCGCGACGACCTCGTGCTTCGACCCGTATCCCTGGATGAGCACCTCGAGTGCGCGCTCGTAGAGCGATTCGGCTTCGGCCGTTCTGCCCGTCGCGCCGTAGATCGACGCGAGGTTTCCCATCAGTGCGCCGATTTCCCGCAGGTTGACGCGCGGCTGCTCTTCGAGCATCGCGATTGCGCGCACGTAGTGGGGCTCGGCTGCGGTCATGTGACCCTGCTGGATCAGGCACTGGGCGAGCCCGCCCAGGCTGAACGCGAGCGCGCGGGTCTCGATCGGCTGGTTGTTCTCGAGGATCGCGATCGCTTGCTCGTAGTATTTCTGGGCGTTGCCGTAGAGGCCCATTTCGAGGTGGACGGTCGCGAGCCCCACGAGGGGTTCTGCGATCGCGGGGTTGTCTGGGCCGCGCTGCTCTTCAATCTCGAGCACCTTCTGGTAGAGGGTGATCGCGGTGCTGTAGTTGCGCTGAGCCGCCCAGCTGGAAGCCTGGTTGTAGCGGGCCCGCGAAGCGCTCGCGCTGTGGACGCCGAGCCCCTGCTCGAAGATCGGAATCGCCCGGCCGTAGAGCTCGACCGCGTCGGAGTGTCGGCTCTGCGCCTGGCGAAGCAGTGCGAGATTCGAGAGTGCTTCGGCCATGCTCAGCGGTTCGTCGGGCGGCGACTCGACCCAGATGTTCAGCGCTCGTTCGAGCGCCTGGCTCGCCGCCGCGTACTCGTTGCGCGACAGGTAGAGGGTGCCCAACGCAGCGAGCGTCTCTGCGACGTGCCGGTGCTCACCTCCGAATGCGATCTCTTTGTTCGTCAACGCCCGGTCGAGGATCGGGCCGGCCTGGTCGTACTTCTCCTGGAAGAGCAGTACATCGCCGAGATTGTGGAGCGTCATACCGGTTTCGGGGTGCTGCGCGGGCAGGATTTCGTTCTGGATATCCAACGCGATTCGGTGTGAGGCTTCAGAGGCTGCGTAATCACCTCGCTGTTTGTGAAGCACGCCGAGGTTGGTGTGGACCGCCGCCACCTTTCGATGGCGCGACCCGAGCAGCTTGGTGCGGATCGTCAGTGACTCGTTGAAGTAATTCTCGGCTTCGTCGTAGTTCTGCATGTACTGGTGGACGAGCCCGATGTTGTTGAGCGTGGACGCCACGGTCCGGCTCTCGTAACCATAGGCGTTCTGTCGGATCTCGAGCGCCTTCGTGTGAAGCTCCAGGGCGTCTTCGAGCCTCCGCTGGTTGGCCCAGATGGCGGCGATCTCGTTGATCGTCTCGGCGGTCTGGACGTGGTTCGCGCCGAGGTTGCTCTCTCGGATCTCGTTCGCCCGCTCGAGCAGCGCCAGTGCTTCGTCGTACTGCCCCGTCATCCGGTACAGCGAGCCGAAGTTGGTCATGACCTTTGCGGCCCTCAGGTCCTTGGCACCCGTCTCGACGTCGAGAATGTCGAGCGAGCGCAGGTAGAGCTTCTCGGCCGCGACGAGGTGACCGCGGTCGTGCTTGACGACCGCGAAGTTGTGCAGGCTTTCCGCGAGGGTCACGTCGTAGGCGCCGAGCACCTCTTCGCGAATCTGGATCGCGCGCTCGTAGAGCGGGGTCGCGTCTTCGCGCCGACCCTGAGCCTCGTAGGCGTTGGCGAGCTCTTCGAGGTTTTCTGCGAGCGCGAGGTTGTCTTCGCTCGTGTCGTTTTGGCGGATTTCGAGCGCTCGTTCGTAGAGCTCCGAGGCCCGGGCGAAGTTGCCCTGGACCATGAAGATGCCCGCGAGCGCCTCGACGCCATCGGCAAAAGTTTCGTCGCCGATCTGGTGCTTGCGCTCTTGAAGCTCCAACCAGCGCTCGAGCATCAGCTTGGCGTCTTCGTAGCGCTGCTGGTGGATCGCGAGGTTCGACAGTACGAAGAGGCTCTGGGTGAGCCGAGGGTCTTCTTCTCCCGCCGCTTCGCTTTCGGCCAGGGCTTCGAGCCAGATCAGCTCTGCGTCCGAAGTGCGCCCCTCTCGATAGGCGGTGACACCGTCATCGAGCGAATCCGGCGGCGTATCGGACGCGCAGCCTACGGCCAACGCGATCCAGACGAAAGACGCGACCAGCCAGCGGCCCCGGAAATCTGCTGTTGAGAATCGAACCATGCTCTCCACCCCTCGATCGAAAAGCGCGCTCGCAAATACGCTCGGTCAGCGGGCTCTAGAACACCTAGATCCGCCTCGTTTGACACGTAGTTGCAGCTGGCTTTTCGGGTGACCTCCGCCCCATCCTTAGGCTGCAGTGGGAATCAGTTGGGGAGCAGTCATAATCTGCGGGTGTCGAGTGGCGAGAGATCGCGTGAGGTCGGAGAGTTCCGCTGGCGTCGCAGCCGTCGGCTGGGTTCCCGCTGGTTGCCCGGAATCACGAATATGGGCCCCGCTGGGGCGGGTCGGCGAGATCCGGCTCGCCAGTCGACACTCGGCCGGAATGCGACTGATCTGCTAGGGTGCGCGCCCAATGAGTGAGCAGCCCCGCAAAGACCTCCGGAACCTCGCGATCATCGCGCATGTCGACCACGGCAAGACGACTTTGCTCGACGGTCTTCTGCGCCAGACCGGCGCGTTCCGCGAGAACCAGGAAGTCGCCGAGCGGGTGATGGACAGCGAGGATCTGGAGCGCGAACGCGGCATCACGATCCACGCCAAAGAGACTTGCGTCACCTTCGAGGGGGTTCGGATTCACCTGGTCGACACGCCGGGTCACGCCGACTTCGGCGGCGAGGTCGAGCGCGTTCTCGGAATGGTGGATAGCGTCCTGCTGCTGGTGGATTCCGTCGAGGGTGTGATGCCCCAGACGCGCTTCGTGGTCGGCAAGGCGCTCGCACGCGGCCTGCGCCCGCTCGTCATCATCAACAAAATCGATCGAGTCGAGCAGCGCTCCCAGGCCGTGATCGACGAGGTCTTCGACCTGCTCGTCGAACTCGGAGCCGATGACCAGCAGTTGGATTTTCCCGTCATCTTCGCGTCCGCCAAGCAGGGGAAGGCGACCCGCTCGCTCGACGAGCCGATGAAGGATCTGCGGCCGCTGCTCGAAGCCATCCTCGAATTCGCCCCTCCGCCGGTAGTCGACGTCGAGGCGCCGCTTCAGTTTCAGGCGGTCACGCTCGGCTACGACGACTACATCGGGCGGTTGGTGATCGGGCGCGTCCAGCGTGGAAAGCTGGTGCGCGGCGCTCGCCTCGTGCGGATCCCCGAGTCGGGCCCCCCGCAGCCCTTCCGGCTGACCAAATTGTTTGGCGCCAAGGGGCTCGAGCGGGCTGAACTCGAGGTCGCGGAGGCGGGCGAGATCGCGGTCATCGCCGGCATCGATTCGATCGACATTGGCGACACCATCTGCGAGCCGGACTCACCCGAACCGCTCGAGCGGATCGAGGTGGATCCGCCGACCGTCCGGGTGCGTTTTTCGGTCAACAATTCCCCGTTCTGCGGCCAGGAGGGCAAGTTCGTCACGAGTCGACAACTCGGCGATCGCCTGCAGCGCGAGGTGCTCGGCAACGTTTCGGTGAAGCTCGAGCCTTCGGAGCAGCGCGACACCTTCGTGATCGCGGGCCGCGGCGAACTGCTGATCGCCGTGCTGATCGAGACCCTGCGCCGAGAGGGATACGAGTTCAGCGTATCGCGCCCAGAAATCATCCAGCGCGAAGTCGATGGCAAGACCTGCGAACCGGTCGAGGACGTCGTGATCGATGTTCCCGAGCCCTACGCGGGTGTCGTGATGGAAAAACTCGGTGCTCGCAAAGGGCGGATGACGTCGATGGAGCACCGGGAGAGCCACGTTCGCTTCCTGTTCACGGTTCCGAGTCGAGGCCTCTTCGGTTACCGGAGCGAATTCTTGTCCGACACGCGAGGCGATGGGATCCTGTACCGGACGGTGAGCGGATACGAGCCCTGGGCGGGTGACCTGTCACGCCGCGGTGTCGGCGCCGTGATCTCGACCGCGCAGGGGAAGACGACCCCCTACAGTCTCTTCCACATCCAGGAGCGCGCGAAGCTTTTCGTCGGCGCGGGCGTGCCGGTCTACGAGGGGCAGATCATCGGCGAGACGCGCAGAGGCAGGGATCTCAGCGTGAACGCGGTGCGTCCGAAGAAACTCACGAACGTGCGCGCCGCGGGTAAAGATGAGGCGACGGTGCTCACTTCGGCGACTCCGATGACGATCGAGGCGGCACTCGAGTGGCTCGAAGACGACGAACTCCTCGAAGTGACTCCCCTATCGCTGCGCCTGCGCAAACGCATTCTCGCCGCCAACCTGCGCAAACGCGCCTAACTACAATCGACCATCCTGCTCACTGAACGATTTGGTGCCGGTTGCTTTGGCGCGCGGCGCCGAGGGCGAGGGGCTATCGCGCTCGAACCCCATGTCGCGCGATAGCCCCTCGCCCTCGACACCGCGGTCCGTTGGTTTGCGTGACAAAATCTCCAAGATCCGATCGCGGTTTTCATCGCATTTCAGAAAACGCTCGCAAGGAGCAGGAGGCGGGGGAAGGGCATCGCGCGACATGGGGTTTGAGCGCGATGCCCTTCCCCCGCCTCCTGCTCCGCAAGGCAACCTCGCGCAATCGTGATCAATAACTGCCAAGCAGCTTTCGGTAACCGTCAGGCAGGGCTTGGCGCTCAGGAGAGTTTGATCTTGCCTCCCAGGGGTGCCGCGCCCGGGACGATGATTCGGGAGGCTTCCTGGCGTTGCATCTCTTTGGCTTCTTCGACCATGCGCTCGATGGCCTCGGCGATGGCTTCGGGGAATTTCTGCATCGCTTCTTCGAGGCTGGTGGCTTCGATCGCGCAGTTGACGGGAAGCGGCCCCATTTGCGACATCAGCTGGGTCTGGGCGTGGAACAGGACCGGGCGCGTCTCGTCCGGAGAGCCGTCGGCTTTGACGGGAGTGAGGCGGCGGAGCGTCGCGACCTTGAGGTCCGTAAAGACTTCTTCCAGATAGAGATTCTCGCTATCGACCTGGATCTCTTCGAGCGGGGTCGATGTGGGGCTACTCAACTTCGAACTCCTTTCCGTCGGGTGCCCTCTTTGCCGTTGCGGGCCCGGGTCGTCATGGTGCGTTTCGTCTCGGCGTGCGCCCGAGACTAGCAAAGCGCGGTGCGCTGGTGGCGGGCCCGGAGCCTCCGGCGAGAGCGAGCGGCCGGCCTCTCCTGGCGCTGAGTTTCCGAGACCCGGCCGCCCATCGCTGCGGATTCGGGTTTCGGTGCCGAGGGGCTGGCGAGATCTCCCGGTTCGCGACAGCCTACTACCGATATGGACCCGTCCCGATTGAATCCCGAGCAGCGGCGTGGTGCGATCCAGCGGATGGCGGACGAGACGTTCGACATCGCCATCATCGGGGCCGGCGTGACCGGCTGCGGAGCTGCATTGGATGCGGCGTCCCGCGGGCTTTCGGTTGCACTCATCGATCAACGCGATTTTGCGTCGGGGACCTCGAGCCGCTCGAGCAAATTGATTCACGGCGGTCTTCGCTATCTCGAGCAATGCCACTTCGGCCTGGTTCGCGAAGCCCGGCACGAGCAGGCGTTGTTGCTCACGCATTTGTGTCCGCATCTCGTGCGGCCCATTCCATTCCTGTTCCCGCTCACCCACCGGATCTGGGAACGGCTCTACATCGGTGCGGGGGTCTGGCTCTACGACCGGTTGGCGGGGCATCCCGTTTTGCCCCGGCACCGCCATCTATCTCGCTCCGCTGCGATGCGCGAGTTCCCCGCGCTGCGCAGCGACACGCTAGTTGGCGGGATCCAGTACTACGACGCCCAGGTCGACGACGCGCGACACACCATGACCCTCGCGCGCACGGCAGCGCAGCACGGTGCGGCAGTCGCCACGAGTGTTCGGGCCGTGGGCTTCGAGAAGGCGGACGGCCGGGTCTGCGCGGTTCGCGCGCGCTGTCTCGAGACGGGTAGCGATCTCGAGATCCGGGCGCGCCAGATGATCAACGCGAGCGGGGTGTGGACGGAGCGCGTGCACGGGATGGCGGGTGGTGGTCATATGCGGGTGCGTGCCTCGAAGGGGATCCACCTGTTGGTTCCGCGGGATCGAATCCGCGCGGAGGGTGGCCTCATCTTGCGAACCAGGACCAGCGTGCTCTTCGTCATCCCCTGGTACGAGCACTGGATCATCGGCACCACCGACACGAGTTGGGATCTCGATCTCGATCATCCTGCGGCCAGCCGCGCGGACATCGATTATCTGCTGACGACGCTCAACGAGTCGCTCTCGGATCCGCTCGGGCACGACGACATCGTCGGTGTCTACGCGGGATTGCGACCCCTGCTCTACGGCGAGGACGATGCCACCAGCCAACTCTCGCGAGAGCACGCCGTCTCGACCGCGGACACGGGTTTGATCAGCGTGGCCGGCGGGAAGTACACCACCTACCGCGTGATGGCGAAGGATGCCGTCGATCTCGCAGCGAGCCGCCTCGAAGCGAACGTTCCACACTGCCGTACGGATCGGCTTCCGCTGCTCGGTGCCGAGGGGTTTTTGGATTGCCAGGCGCGTTGCGCGAGACTCGCCCGGGAATCCGGCCTCTCCGAGGACTGCGTGGAGCGCCTGCTGAATCGCTACGGATCGCTGACGATGGAATTGCTCGCGCTGATCGCCGATCGGCCCGACCTCGGCGGGCACCTCGAAGGTGGGGGCAGCTACCTGCGCGTCGAGGCGCTCTACGCGGCCACCCACGAGGGCGCTCTGCATCTCGACGATCTGCTGACGCGCCGCACGCGCATCTCGATCGAGACGGAGGATCGTGGGCTTCGCGCCGCAGAAGCCGTCTGCGAATTGGTGGCAGAGACGTTGGGGTGGAGCCCCAGAGGCCCGGGAGCGCGAGCTATCCCACTACCGCGCACGCGTCGCCGCAGAGCGCGAATCGCAGGAGCAGCACGACGATCGCACCGCAGACGCGGCGCGGCTGGGCGCTCCCGACGTTCGCACGAGTGGGCGCGCGTGAATCTCCTTTGGTGAATGTCCCGCAAGGCGCAATGGAAGGCGAGTGGCGAGGGCGTTAGGGGACGGTGCTAACCTTCCGGTGGCACGCGCTCTTTCCTCAGACTGGCGGTTGGTCTGTCGTGTGAAGCCGCGTGACGGGCGTTCGAGACGGATCGGCGATGAAATCATCGTCGCACGCTCACCGCGCAAGGTTCGGATTGCCGAGAACCACGGTCTTATTTTCGGCCGTGCATGCGCGACAGAGAGAGGAGAGCAAGCAGATGGGACATCGCTTTGCAGAGATCGCGTTTACACCCGCCGTGCAGGCCCAGCAAGAGGCGCGCGGTTCGCGTGAGAGCTATGCGCGGCTGGCGGAGGGCGAGGCGCGGAACGATCGGCTCGGCGCGAAAGAGGTTGAATTCATTCAGGCGCGCGACGGTTTCTACCTCGCGAGCGTGAGTGAGACCGGCTGGCCCTACGTTCAGTTCCGCGGCGGGCCGCCCGGCTTTCTGCGCGTGATCGACGAGTGCACGCTCGCCTGGGCGGACTTTCGCGGCAACCGTCAGTACGTCTCCGTGGGCAATCTGGGTGGAGACGATCGCGTTTCGCTGATCCTGATGGACTACGCGAACCTGAAGCGGATCAAGCTGTTTGGTCGCGCGGAGATGCTCGAAGTCGGCGCGGACGAGGGGCTCGCGAAGCAGATCGCCGTCGCCGGGTACCGCGCTGAGGTGGAACGCGCCGTGCGGGTGCACATCGCCGGTTTCGACTGGAACTGCCCGCAGCACATCACGCCGCGCTTCACGCTCGACGAGGTCGAGCAGGCGGTGACGCCGCTGCGTGAACGCGTCGCCGAGTTGGAAGCGAAGCTCGCGAGTTGCGAGGGGAGTCTCGCGTAGCCGGGCGCTCGCCACTTTTCATTCCGCGCCGGGCATTCCTGACGATCGGCAATCAATCGATTGAGGGGGGATCTGTGTCGGGTGTGGCTTGTTTGGGCGGATCTGCGGCGGGCGAGTTGGTGCGCGGGCTGCCGCAGAAGGCGCCAAACTCCCAGCTGGTTTTTTTCGGTGAGATGCGCTGGCCGAGGACATCCGCGAGGTATGACCAACTCCAGCCGACCAGTTTGTCGTCGACGAAGATCAGCGGTTCGAACTTCAGTGCGCCCTGGATGAACGGGCATTTCGAGTTGCCGGTCGCCTCTATGTAGAATCGGACGATCTCGTACTCCTCGCCGATCGGGGAGGTGACGGTATCGCTGTCGAACGGATTGCTGATGGTGGCGGGTCCGAGGCCGATAGGGTTCTTCCAGGGAGGGGCGACTTCCGTGCGCCCGATCGCATCGATCGCTTCTTCGCGAGAAAGGCCAAATACGAGTGCTTCGCGCGCGGCTTCCGCGCGGCAGCCGACGCCCCTATAGTCGCTCCGATTGCAGCCGCCCGACGCGCAGGCGAGCGTCGATCCGAGCGCTAGCAGCAGGGTGAGCGCCGCCAGCTGCACCCGTGTGGTCGTGAGGTTGGAAAGCGCGTGCATGGCTCCGCGGGATGGGATTGGATCCCCGGCGTGGATTCGAACCACGATTCACAGATTCAAAGTCTGTTGTCCTGCCATTGGACGACCGGGGAGTCGAGGGCGAGAACATAGGAGATCGGCGGTCGGGTGCACGGATGCCGCCGATCGAGGCGGGCGGGGGCTTTCGGCCCTTGTCACCGGGACCCTCGGCGGCGTATAAGGGACACAAGGCCCCGCCTGGATCTGCCGGGCGCCTGGTTGAAAGGAACATCCCATGAGCAGTGACGCCCAAAAGACCAAGGCAGAACTCATCGCCGAACTCGAGGTTCTCCGCGAGAAGGTCGCGGAGTCAGCCGGCGAGCAGACGCGCCAAGCGCTTCGCGAGAGTGAAGAGCGCTATCGCATCGTCACCGAGATCAGCCGTGATGCGATCGAGGTCGTCAACGAAATGGGTGAGACCATCTTCGTGAGCCCGGCCGTGGAAGAGCTGCTCGGCTACACGCCCGAAGAGTGCTTCAACAAGAAATTTCGGAATTGGCTCGACATCGTCCATCCGGATGAACGCGATCGCGTTACCGAAGAATTTCGACGGGTCGAAGAGCTCGGTGAGACGGTCTACTACGCCCCCATGCGCGTTCGGCACAAAGATGGGAGCTGGGTCTGGGTCAAAGGGGTCGCGACTTCCTATCTGAGCGCTAGTGGCGAACGCTACATCCTGGAAGTCACTCAGGACATCACCGAACAGGTGGAGGCGGTGCAGCGCAGGCAGAAACTCGAAGAACAGACGAGAGAGGCTCGGCGCCTCGAGAGTCTGGGTGTGCTGGCGGGCGGCATTGCGCACGACTTCAACAACATCATGGTCTCGGTTCTCGGCTACTCCGACCTGGCGTTGCAGAAGCTACCACCATCCTCTCCGGTGCGGCCGCTGATCGAGAAAGCCATGAAGGGCGGGGAGAGGGCAGCCGAGCTGTGCAGTCAAATGCTCGCCTACTCGGGTAAGAGACAGCTCGCAGTCGGCGCGATCGACCTCAACGCAGTCGTTAAAGAGATGTCCCAGCTGTTGGAAGTCTCCCTGAAGAAAAAGACCGCTCTCAAATACCAACTCGAAGCGGATCTCCCCGCCGTCGAAGCTGACCCGATTCAGCTGCCGCAGGTCGTCATGAACCTGATTGTCAATGCCTCGGAGGCGATCGGAGAGAAGAGTGGAGTCATCGCCGTTTCTACCCGAGTGATGGAATGCGACAGCGACTACTGGAAGGGTGTCTTCTTCTCGGGTGAGGAGATGGCCGAGGGCGTCTACGTCTGCTTGGAGGTCTCGGACACGGGCTGTGGAATGGACGCGGAGACGAAGCTGAGAATCTTCGACCCCTTCTTCACGACCAAATTCACCGGGCGTGGACTCGGGCTAGCGACCGTGCTGGGGATCATCCGAGCACACAAGGGAGCGATCGAACTCTCCAGCGAGCCCGGCAAGGGAACGACCATCAGGCTGCTGTTTCCAGCAATTCAGCAGCCTGCCGAGCAGATGGCTCGAGAGGTGGCAGCACCCGACGGCTGGCGCGGGGCCGGGACCATCCTTCTTGTGGACGACGAGGAGCATGTTCTGGAAGTCGGCGGCCTGATGCTCGAGAGGGCCGGGTTCGAAATCCGGACGGCACGGGATGGCCGCGAGGCCCTGGAGGTCTTCCGCCAGTACCAGGCCGATATCGTCTGTGTAGTGCTGGATCTGATGATGCCGAACATGGACGGCGAGGAGACGCTCAGAGAGTTACGTCGGATTCAGGACGACGTAAAGGTCGTGTTTTCGAGCGGTTATCACGAGCAGGACATGACGGAGCGCCTCGCCGGGGTGAGCTTCGCGGGGTTCTTGAATAAACCCTACACGGAGGATGCTCTCGTCGCGAAGCTGCGCCAGGCGACAGAGGCGAGTGGTTGAGCGGGTGACCGTGTCGCGCCGAAGCAGGGCTTCGGGAGCGCTTCCCTCTCGCCGCTATAGCTCGGCCGACGACGCGATGATCTTGCCCACGATGCCGTAATCCCGGGCCTCCTCGGGAGACATCCAGTGGTTGCGATCCGTGTCCCGGCTGACCTGCTCGATCGACTGGCCGGTCTTCTCGGCGATCAACTGATTGAGCCGATCGCGGGCCTTCAAGATCTCCTCCGCTTCGATCTGGATGTCCGTCGCGGGGCCGCCCGCGCCGCCCATCGGCTGGTGGATCAGGAAGCGCGTGTTGGGCAGGGAGTAGCGATCCTGCTTGGGGGCTGCGAGATAGATGTGAACGCCCGCGCTGGCCACCCAGCCGGTGCCGACGATCTTGATTCGCGGTTTGACGAACGAGATCATGTCGTGGATCGAGTCGCCGGCTTCGACGTGGCCGCCCTCCGAGTGGATGTAGATCGTGATGTCGTCATCCGACTCGCCCGAGAGTGCGAGCAACTGGGCGGTGACGTCGCGCGCCATCTGGCTCGTGACTTCTCCGTGGATCAATACCGTGCGCATTTCGAAGAGCCGTTTGGCGATCTTCGCATCGACCGGCGGGGCCTTCGTATCTTGCTTGCTCATTTGATTCCTCCGGTCAAACCTTTTGTAACAGAGGCGGCGCTGCGACGCTCAGGCTGAGAAGACGCGGCGGATCCGCGCGACGGCCTCTTCGACGTTTTCGCGAGAGTTGAAGGCCGAGATTCGAATGTAGCCCTCTCCGGAAGCGCCAAAACCAGAACCCGGGGTTCCGACCACATGGGCCTTGGAGAGCAATTCGCCAAAGCAATCCCAGGACGAAATGCCGCCGGGGGTCTTCATCCATACGTAGGGGGCGTGCTCGCCACCGAAGACCCCGAATCCCGCCGCCTGAAGGCCCTCCCGCAGTGTCGCTGCGTTGCGCATGTAGTAGGCGACCTGTTCACCGGTCTGCTTGCTGCCCTCGGGCGAATAGACGGCGGCCGCCGCGCGTTGCACGAGATAGGGGACGCTGTTGAACTTCGTGGCCTGGCGCCGCGACCAGAGATCCGCGAGGCAGACGCGGTCGCCCTTCGAAGTGGTGCCCTCCAGCTGTCGAGGCACCACCGTGTACGCGCAGCGCACGCCCGTGAAGCCCGCGCGCTTCGAGTAGCTGCGCATCTCGATCGCGCACTCGCGCGCACCCTCGATCTCGTAGATCGAATGGGGCAGATCGTCGTCCTGGATGAAGGCGTCGTAGGCGGCGTCGAAGATCAACACAGAGTCGTTTTGTCGTGCCCAGCGGATCCAGGCTGTCAGGTTTTCACGAGAGGCCACCGAGCCGGTGGGATTGTTGGGCGAACAGAGATAGACGAGATCGACGGACTCTTCCGGGGGCGGCGGCGCGAAGTCGTTTGCTTCCGTCGCGGGGAGATAGAGGATGCCCTCGTAGGTGCCGTCGGAGTTCGCGCTGCCCGTACGTCCGGCCATGACGTTGGTGTCGACGTAGACGGGATAGGAGGGGTCGGTGACGGCAATTCTGGATTCGGTGCCGAAGATCTCCTGGATGTTTCCGCTGTCTTGTTTGCTTCCGTCCGAGACGAACACCTCGTTCGTGGCGATGTCGACGCCCCTCACCCGGTAATCGTGCTCGCAGATCGCTTCGATCAGGAAGTCGTAGCCGTTCTCGGGGCCGTAGCCGTGTACGCCGGTCTCGCGACCCATCTCGTCCGCGGCATCGCGTAGTGCCTCGACGATCGCCGGTGCGAGGGGCAGCGTGACGTCGCCGATGCCGAGTCGGATGATCTTCGCGTCGGGGCTCGCGGCGCTGAATTCGCCAACCCGGCGCGCAATTTCAGGGAACAGGTAGCCGGCCTGGAGTTTTCCGTAGTTGTCGTTGATCCGAGCCATCGCGGCCCAACATAGCGGCTCCTCGCCGCGGTACCGCGGTAAAATTGACCCGGATTGGGATTACGCCGTGGCGCTAGAGCCTCGAGAGGCGCGCCTTGGCGAGATTGAATTCCGGCGCGAGGGACGATCGATTGGCGATACGCCTCTTTCGCCTCGGGGAACCTCCCCAGTTGTTCGAGCGCAAGTCCGCGGTTGTAATGGGCGGCATAGAGCTTCTTCATGCCCACCGCGATACCGTGGTTGTGTTCCGCGAGTGCCTCTTCGTAGCTGCTCTGGTAGAAGAAGACGTTGCCGCGGCTTGCATAGATCTCGCCGAGATCGGGCCGGAGCGACTCGGCGCGCTTGAGGTCCCTAAGCGCTGCCCTCAGATTCCCCGCGTTCGTCTGCACTACAGCGCGGTTGACGTAGGTGGCCGCGCGGTCGCGTCCGACCAACATCTCGCCTTCGAGTGACTTGTCGCAGGATCTGGAGCTGGCCCCATCGCTCGCCGCCTCGAAGTAGCATTGGCGCGCGTGGTGGTTGCCGGTGACGCTGATTTGGGCGAAAGCGGTGCCCGTGCAGAGCAGTAGCGTGATGACCAGAGGGGGGAAGAAGGAGCGCATAGCGTTACCTCCCATCAGGGTTGTGCACGCCAGAGCTGTAAGCGCCGCTTTGCCCTCGAGCCTCCTGGGCTTTGGGCGCTTGCCGCCTTGGCGGCAACGGTACGCGTGTTTCAAAACGCGTCTAAAAAGCATAGGTCTCGTGATCGCCTTGGCAATTGTGCCTGCGCGTGGGTCGTATAGGGCGCCACGAGAAGCCGCCCCCCAGGGGCACACCTGAAGCCGGGTGCGCTCTAATGACCTGATTTTGTTTCCGTTAACGACCAGGATGCGGCGATTTCCGATAGCGAACGAAGAGCCGCACTCAGTCTCCCGTGCGAGATCTTTCGCAGAAGTTTTCGCCACGCTGGCCGATCCACATTCTGGTGATTTCGATTCGCATGGTTGAACGCTCCGCGGGGATTTTCCCAAAGATATGACCCAGGCAAGCCCCACCCACGAGGCGTCCAGGCCCAAATTGCGGCATGTCGGACGCAGCCGAATCTGGACGGTCGCCCTGATCATCCTGGCGATCGCGGTGGGCGAGCTGTTGATGTGGCTCGGCGGGGATGCCGAGGTAACGCCCTGGTGGGTAGCGGCCGTTTACCCGGCGTTCTTCCTGGTCGCGAGTTTTCGCTGCTTCCGCACCGCCAGGAGGCTGAAGGCCGGTGAGCGCAAGGCCTGGCTGTATTTCGGCTTCGGGAGCCTGAGTTTCAGCTTCGCGGAATTGGCCTGGGGAACTTACAATTCGCTGCTCGGTGTCTCCCTGCCGAGCCCGTCAATCGCCGACATCGGTTACTTCGCGGCACCTACCTTTTTCGGGATCGGCGTCTGGCATTGGCGCGCGCGCACCCCCACGGCGTGGTTTAGTCGCGTCCAACTCGGAAATCTGGGCATCATCTTCTCCTCGATTCTGCTCACCTATCTGTTCCTGTTCTACGGCTTCATGCAAGCACCTGTTCCCACGCTCACGGCACTGACGGGTCTCTCCTACGGGATTCTCGACGTATCGGTGGCGTTTTTTGCTGTGGTCGTCGTCTACCTTCACCTGTGGAGCCGAAGGCGCCTCACCACGATGCTGATCCTGTTCGCGCTCATCGCAAGCGCTGGATCGGACGCCTACTACAGCTACAGCCTCGTGACCGACGGATACGATCTCACCGGGCCGATGAACATTCTCTACCTGCTCGTCGCATCCTTCGTCATTTGGGCGGCCTTCGAGCAGGATCAGCTCGGCGAAGGTCCGGAATACCGTGAATTGAGGCCCGATGTCGAAGATCGGGCAAAGCAGTGGGAGACATTGCTGCCCGCCTCCGCGGTCGCCGCGGTTCTCGTCGTTGCTTTCGTATTTCGCGAGGGGATGCGGGCCGAGATGCTGCCCTATTTCGCGGCGGTCTCTGCCGTGTTCGTCATCTCGCTAGCGATGCGCAATTGGTCGGGACACCGGATGGAGACGCAATTGCGCCTACAGGCGATGGCAAGTGAAGCGAAACTGCAGCGATCGAATCGCGAGCTTCGAGATGAAATGCAGATGCGGGCACAGATCGAGGAAGAGTTGCGCCAATCCCAGAAAATGGAAGCACTGGGGCACCTCACCGGTGGCGTGGCGCACGACTTCAATAACCTCCTGGCGGTGATTCTCGGAAATCTCGAGTTGGCTGAACGCTTCGACTCGACCCCGCCTGCGGTTCGCGAGCTCTTGGGTGAGGCGATCGACGCTGCGAGCCGAGGCGCCACATTGACCCAGAGGTTGCTGGCGTTGTCTCGCAAACAGGAACTCCAGCCGGAGTCGATCGATGTGTTCGCGCTTCTCGATGATATGCGCAGCCTGCTGGAGCGGAGCCTGGGGGAGCAGATCGAGGTGGAGCTCGGCGAGAAGCATGCCGGGTTGTATTGCATGGCCGATCGATCTCAACTAGAAGGCGCCATCTTGAATCTGGCGATCAACGCCCGAGATGCGATGTCCGACGGAGGAACTCTCTCGATCGATGCTGTCTGGGTCCCGGTCAACGAGATCCAGGCCGCTGAGTACGCGGAGTTGTTGGCCGATGGGTACATTGAAATCTCGGTCCGCGATACGGGAGTCGGGATTCCTCAACACGTTCTGGATCGGGTATTCGAGCCGTTCTTTACGACCAAAGACATCGGCGAAGGGACGGGGCTCGGGCTCAGCATGGTTTATGGCTTCGCGAAACAATCGGATGGCCATGTTGAAATCGATAGCGCGGACGGGGCGGGCACCGAAGTCAAGCTCTATCTCCCGAGCTCGGAGGTTCTCCCTCGAGTGCGAGAGGGAGATGAAGGCACCGGCTCGCACCGTGGAGATGGAGAGTCGGTGCTCGTGCTGGAAGACGAGCCCGCGCTGCGCCGACTCGTCGCGATGCATCTCGAAAATCTGGGGTACTCGGTGGTTTCGGTCGCGAATGGGGAGGAAGCGCTGTCTGCAATCGAGTCGATGGAGTCGATCGATCTCCTGTTGTCCGATGTGATGCTGCCAGGGAGGCCTCTCTGGCCGCGAGGTCGCAACAGAGATGAAACGTCGCCGACCCGAAGTGAAGATATTGCTGATGTCCGGTTACGCGAAGGAGATCCTGACAGGCAAAGACCCGTTGGGGCCGGGCGACGCCCTGCTCAACAAGCCTTTTCAGCTGACTGAACTAGCGTGCAAGATTCGGGTGATGCTCGACGCGTGAGCTCTGCTGCGCCGAGAGAACCTCGCGCGACGAGTAGGCGATCGAGCCGCCTTGCTCGGCGCGCAGCTTCGAAATTGTCGGGAAATGGTGGTTGATGAATCAAACGGCCACGGTGACAATCCCGTCAATTTTGCGCACTTCATTTCGGTAGGCGATAGTACAGCGGTCCAAAGAAATCAGAGGCCAGCAGCTTCATGCCGATCGACCCGCGAATTTCGACCCGTAACACGAGCCTGACGAGCGATCAACTTCGCGAGTTGATCGCGTCGCATTCGAAGGGCTGCGCGCTCCAGCAGGCCTTCTATTCGGATCCCTCGATCTACGCGCTGGACATGGAGCGAATCTTCATGCGCGGATGGCTCTGCGTGGGCCACGAAAGTCGCATTCCGAACAGCGGTGATTTTTTCGTTCACGAAATTGCGGGGGAGTCGCTCATCATCGTCAGGGGCGGGGACCAGGTGGTGCGCGCTCTCGTAAACGTCTGTCGCCACCGAGGGTCGGAGGTCTGCTACGAGAAGGAGGGCAATGCGAAGGTCCTCGTCTGCCCGTATCACGCGTGGGCCTACGAGCTCGATGGCAGCCTTCGCGCTGCGCGTCAGATGGAGAGCATCGACAAGTCGGAATACGGATTGACACAGATCCATCTGCGCATCCTCGAAGGGCTGATCTTCGTCTGTTTCGCGGAGGATCCGCCGAAGCTCAACGACGTGGAACAGACATTTCGCGCGTCGTTGGGTCGCTACGGCTGGGCGGACGCGAAAGTTGCGCACCGCGGTATCTACAGCGTAGATGCGAATTGGAAGCTCGCGATGGAAAACTATTTCGAGTGCTACCACTGCGGTCCCGCGCACCCGGAGTTCGCACGCCACCACGCGACCGATAAGCATTTGACACCGGAAGCGAAAGCGCTGCGCGAAAAGGTGCACGCGCGCGCAAAGGAGATGGGGATCGAAATTCCCTACGTAGCGAACTGGCCCTGGCCCGCCGCGCCGGGCGAAGAGATCGTGGACTCGTTTCACGATGCCGCCTATCCGGGCTCGGTCACCGGAAGCGAAGATGGTCAGCGTGTTGCGCCGTTGATGGGCGACTTCACCGACTACGACGGGGGATTCAGCTACGTGGATGCCGGACCGGCCAGTGCATTCCTCGCCTACCCGGACTATGGGGTGATGTATCTCTTCATCCCGCGAGGCGTCCAGACGACCGACATGGAGATCGTCTGGCTCGTCGCAAAGGACGCGAAGGAAGGCGTCGACTACGAACTCGATCGCTTGATCTGGATGTGGGATGTGACCAGCATCGCCGACAAGAAGATCATCGATCACAACCAGAAGGGCGTGAATTCCCGCTACTACCGGCCCGGTCCGTATAGCCCGATGGAAGAGATGCCGCGGGCCATGACGGAGTGGTATCTGGAGCAGATCGCGCCGGGATCAATCGACTAGCTTCCGAACCAGTCCAGCTCGAACCGGTTTCCGGAGACCCTGATCAGGCGCGACTTCCGCCGTCCATGACGAGCGGGAAACCCGTCATGAAGCGCCCCGAATCACTGGCGGAATACAACACCAGATCCGCGACCTCTTCGGGGGTGGCAACCCGATTGAGCGGCACACCCTCGGCGGATTGTCTCAAGCCCTCTTCGATGCTGAGTCCGAGCTCGCGAAACTCCCCTCTCAGCATCGGCTTATCGACGTCCCCCGGGCAGACCGCGACCACGCGAATTCCCTCTCGCGCGTGATCGATCGCCATCGCGCGCGTCATCTGGAGCACGGCGCCCTTGCTCGCGCAGTAGGCGACCAGATGCTTGTTGCCCGTGAGCGCGGCATCAGATGCGATGTTCACGATCACGCCTCCGCGTTCGCGCATTGCGGGAACCGCCGCCCTGCAGACGTAGAACATGCCGTTGACGTTGACATCGAAGGTGTTCTGCCATTGCTCGTCGGTGGTTTCATCCACCGTCGCGTGGTAGGTGACGCCCGCACTATTGACTGCGATGTCCAGGCGACCCAGGGCGGACATCGTTTCGCGCACGAGAGAATCGCAGTAGGCGGGATCGGTAATGTCGCCCAGGATGAATTCGACTTTGCGTCCCAGTCCGCGCAGCTGCTCGCGAAGTCGGCTGCCACGCTGCGGGTCTCTTCCCGCGAGAGCGAGATCGGCGCCGCTCGCTCCGAAAGCTTCGGCAATGGCCGTTCCCAATCCGGAGGTGGCTCCCGTCACCAGGACGGCCTTGCCGCTGAAGTCGAAAGCGGCTCGCTTGTGTTCGGGCATCTTCGTATTCCCGGGGGTGGTTTCCGCGACCCTCCCGATGCGCTCGAACGGGAGCGCATCGGGATGTCTCGCGTGACGATCAGTGCCAGCGATCGAAGGCTGGCGCGCGTGCGACCTAGCGCTCTGCGTCGGCAGCGACCTGGTCGAGGCCCACCTGCCGGAGCACGTCGATCCGTTGCGTTCGCAGATTCGCGTCGCCCGGGTTGCCGTCGATCTGGTCGTTCAATGCGGCGAACGAGTCGTACCAGATGCCCTCTTCTGCGTAGATCGCGGCGGCGCGGGTGTCGCTCTCGCCCTCGAGGCGTGATGCCAATTGGCCGCTGTGCTCGATCCGATCGATCCAACCGGTCACGACCACGTCCTTCGAGCGTTTGTTGGGATCGACGACGAGCGTCACCGACCACTCGTATTCGGCGCCCGGCTTCAGCTCCACCCCGTAATCCGCCAGGCGGATGCGCTGGATGCCAACGCGATCCGGCGCCGCCAGCGCAACCTCGACCTCGGGCTCGTCACTCGTCTGGTCGAAGAGCGTAAATTCGATCTTCATCGAGGCGTCCGGAATTCGATCGAGGTACCAGAAGAGCGACGGCTGAGCCGAAACGGTCTGCCCCACATGATCCGGGGTCAGCGCGAACATCAACGGGATCTTCTTGTTCGAACCGCGGGTTGCGCCACCCGTCGGCTTGACCGGCTTCCCTCGGTCTGGCGCCACGTAGAGTAGCTGGAGAGGGCGTGCGGGAGGTGCGGCGTCGACCGGTTGGAGCTCTTTGGCGGGAGCCTCGCTTGCACTCTCGGCTTTGTCGGTTGCCGGATCGAGTTCCGCTGCAGCGATGCTTGGCGCCATCAACGCCATCGCAAATCCGAAAACGATGATTCTCGACTTCACTGCACTGGTTTTTGATTTCTTCATGATCGCGGTCCTCCCAATTCCTCGAGCCCAGGCCTTGCGTCATGATGAACGCACGCGTGAGCAATCGAGGAACCATGGCGGGTGCGTTCTTCCCGCTTGCCGGAAATCATTATATGCCGCTGTCCATCGATTGGTGTGAAGTAGTTCACGCCAAACCCCTGAGTGCCGCAGGCCTGATGCACCCGCCGGTCCGTTTAGTTGCGCTATGAGAGAAGCCAAATCCCTTATTTTATAAGAGCTTAGTCTCCAGGGTGTCAGAAACGATGCCGTGGTTGCAAGGATTATTTCGGATGTGGGCGGAGGTTTTGCCCCGAGCCTCCGGCCCTGAAAGATCGGATCGATCGTTGAGGGCCGCGCCCGCCGGCCCCGATCAGTACCGCTGGAGATCCCCTGCTCTCAACTTCCCGAGGTAGGTATCGAGCTCGCGTTTGACGCGCCCCGATAGCAACACGACGCCGAACATGTTCGGGAACGCCATCCCGAGGATCATCGCGTCGCCAAAGTCGATCACCGCATTGGCGTTGAAGATCGCGCCGAGCCAGACGAAGAGCAGGAAGATTCCCTTGTAGACCATGATCGTGCGCACGCCGAATAGACGCGCCCAGCACTGCTCGCCGTAATAGCTCCAGGAGATCATGGTGCTGAACGCGAAGAGCACGGCGATGAACGACAGCACGGCCGGGAACCATGGGAACACCGTCGAGAAGGCCGACGACGTCATCGCGATCCCGCTTCCCACATCGGGTTCCAGGTACGCGCCCGTCACGACGATGACCAGGCCGGTGATCGTGCAGACGATGATCGTATCGATGAAGGGTTCGAGCAGTGCGACGATCCCTTCGCGCACGGGTTCATCGGTCCGGGCCGCAGAGTGGATGATCGCGGCGGACCCCGTCCCCGCCTCGTTGCTGAAGGCCGCGCGTCGGAAACCCTGGATCAACGCGCCGAAGAACCCCCCGGCTCCCGCCTGCCACGAAAAGGCCTCCGACACGATGGTTCCGACCGCCGCACCCAGTGAGTCGATGTGAGCGATCAGAAGGGCGAGGCCGCAGACGATGTAGAGGATGCACATGAAGGGAACGAGTCCGGCCGCGACCTCGCCGATGCGCTTGATGCCGCCGAAGATCACGACGCCGACCATCGACGCGAGGATCAGACCGAAGATGATGGCTCCGCCCTTGCCCGCCATGGCCGGCAGAACTTCCGCGACCTGAGCAAACGATTGATTGGCCTGGTACATGTTGCCGCCGCCGAGGCTGCCGCCGATGCACATCAGCGCAAAGATCACAGAGAGCGCCTTTCCCAAGCGCGCGAATCCGATTTCGGCGAGGCCGTCTCGCAGATAGTGCATCCCGCCGCCCGAAACGTGACCGTCGGCGCGCGTCACCCGGTAGAGCTGGCCGAGCGCGCACTCCGCGAACTTCGAACTCATCCCCAGAAAACCCGCGGCGATCATCCAGAAGATCGCGCCGGGCCCGCCGACCCCCACCGCAAATGCCACACCCGCGATGTTTCCGAGGCCGACCGTGGCCGAGAGCGCAGCCGACAACGCCTGGAAGTGAGAGATCTCGCCGGTTGCTTCTGGATCCGTATAGCGGCCCCTCGTGCAGTCGATCGCGTGGCGAAAGGCGCGAAAGTTTATGAACTGAAACCGCAGGGTGAAGAAGGTCGCTCCGAAAATCAGCCATAAGACGACGAGTGGGAGCGTGACGTCGGGGATCCAGAACGCGACGTCGAAGAAGATCACGGCCTCGATCGAGTCCACCACGTAGCTGGCGAACCATTCTTCGAGTCGAGTCAGAAACTCCATGGTGCTCCCCCCCATGACGGGTATGCGAACGATCGACCGGGGGGAAGGCGCCGCGGACCGAAGGATACGCGCTTCGAACCTGTGGCGCCGCTTCGATTCAGGTGATCAGACAAAGATCCCGGGATCGACCTCTACACCGATCGGGCAGTGATCCGACCCCTGGACATCGGAGTAGATCATGGCGTTCTCGACGAATTTCATCGCCGCTGGTGTGGCCAGCACGTAGTCGATCCGCCAGCCGACGTTCTTGGCGCGGACTCCGAAGCGCTGACTCCACCAGGTGTAGCGATCCGGTGACGGGTCGAAGTGGCGATAGGTGTCGATCCAACCGGCATCCATCCAACGGTCGATCTCCGCGCACTCCTCGGGGAGGAATCCGCTGGTTCTCCGGTTTGCCTTGGGTCGTGCGAGATCGATTTCGCGGTGCGCGGTGTTGAAATCACCCATCACGAGCACCCGCGCGCCACTGCGCCGCAGGCGCTGTAACCGTTCGAACAATCTGCGGTAGAAGTCGAGCTTGTAGGGAACCCGGCTGTTGTCGCGGTCCTTGCCATTGCCATTGGGGAAATAGACGTTGGCAACCGCGAGCCGCCCGAAGCGCGCGATCTGGACCCGCCCCTCGGAATCGAAGCGAGTCTCGTCGAGTGCGGTGTGGATGCGATCGGGAGCGCGTCGCGCGTAGAGGCCGACACCGCTGTAACCCTTGCGTTCGGCGGGGGAGAAGCTCGCGTGCCAATGCTCGGGCTGGCTCAGTTCCGTCGGAATCTGATCGAGCTCGGCGCGCACTTCTTGAAGGCCGACGATCTCCGCCCCGGATCCCTCGAGCCAATCTCCGAAGCCCTTCTTCGCGCAGGCGCGCAAGCCGTTGACGTTCCAGGAGAGAATTCGGATCGGAGTTTTGGAGCGGCGTGCAGGCATTGGCTCAGGCCTGGCCCGACAGGTACGTATACCCCTTGAGCCCCTGCTCGTACTGCACCAGGGTCTTGACGAGTTCGAGCAGGTCGCAGCTTCGCGCGTCGTCGGTCTTCGGTCGGACTTCGACGTCTCCCGTATCGTTGATCGCGAAAAATCCCGATCCCCAGTCGAGGACGTGGTAGAGATCGAGGCTGTCGCGAATCGTCCGAGCCTTCAATGGGTGGCCCTCGTCTGTCTGGATACGCTCGAAGTCGCGGCTGCTCGGCCCGGGCACGTGCGGCCGATCACTCGGGAATGGGCTCGCTGCGTTGCTCGCCGCTCGTCAGGTCCCGGATCAATACCTCACCTCGCGCCACTTCGTCGGGGCCGAGCAGGTGGATCTCGCGTGCGCCCGCTCGGTCCGCGTCGGCCATCACCCGCTTGAGTCGGGGTTCGCCGAGTACGAGTTCGACGCTTCGGTCGTCGGCGCGCAGCGCTCGAGCCACCCGCACGGCGGCGGCGCGCTCCGCTTCTGTAAACGCGTAGACGACCGCATCCAACTTGCGCGGGAGTTCCGGCAGCCGCTTCTTCTCAGCGAGGAGTTCTGCGATGACGGAGTCGCCGAAGCCGAAGCCGACCGCGGGTGTTGCGGGGCCGCCGAGTGTTTCGAGCAGGTGGTCGTAACGTCCACCGCCACAAACCGCGCGCAATTCGCGTCCGGAGTCGAATGCTTCGAAGACGATGCCGGTGTAGTAGGCGAGCCCACGAACGATCGAGGCGTCGAAGGCGATTTGATCCGCGTGGCCGTAGGCGTCGACTAATTCGAAGAGTCGCGCGATCTCCGCGAGCGCGGGAGAATCCGCGCGCGCGATCTTCTTCGCTTCGGCGATGTCGCGCAGTTTCAGGAACGACAGTACGAAGCGCGCGTCTTCGATCGGCAGCCCGACCAGACCCTTCGGATCGCTGAGCAGTTCGACGACGGCGTCCTCGCCGATCTTGTCCAGCTTGTCGATCGCGATACACAGCGCGGGGAAGACCTCGGGCCGCTTCGCGAGCACTGTCTCGCGAAGCGTCTCTTCGAGCAGCGCCCGGCTGTTGATCCGCACCATCACATCGCCACGCTCCAGACCGAGCCGGTCGAGCAGGTGGAAAACCGAAGCGATCAGTTCCGCTTCGGCGGCGACCCCGGGTTCGCCCCAGATGTCCATGTTCCACTGGTAGTGCTCGCGGCGGCGCCCGCGGCTCATCCGCTCGTAGCGCCAGCACTGCGGAATGCTGAACCAGCGCAGCGGCATCCGCAGCCCGCCGCGGCGGGCCGCGACCATCCGCGCGATCTGCGGGGTGATTTCGGGGCGCAGCGCCAGGTGGCGGTCGTGCAGCGTGAAGTGATAGAGCTGATCGACGATCTCCTCGCCCGCCTTGCGGATGAAGAGTTCCGCGTGCTCGAGCACGGGAGCGTCGATTTCTTCGAAGCCGAAGAGCGCCGCGGTGGCGCGGAAATGCTCGAACAGCCAGTTCCGCAGCCGCAGATCCTCGGGATAGAAGTCGCGGGTGCCTCTCGGGGCCTGTAGGGGTTCTTTGCTCACGGGCCCAGTATCACATCCGGGCTGGCTCGGCGCCTCCATCGGGCGTCGAAAATAGTGTCGATCTGCCACAGAGGTTGCTACCCCCTTCAGGGTTCGAACACCAATCCCGGAGGACCCATGTCGACCCGTTGCTACGCCCTGGCGCTGATGTTTCTCATTACGGGTGCTCTCGCAGCCTGTGGAGCCGAAGAAGCGCCCCCGAAAGCCGCCCCTGAAAAACCCGCAGCCGCGAAGGCGCCCGCCGCGAAAGCGGCTGCTGCCCCCGCCAAGCCGGCCACACCGGATACGCTTCCGAACGGCATCGTGCTCGCTCTGGCCCAGTTCGTGACTGAAAAGGGCGATGACGGCAAAGACAAGTTCGTGCCGGGCCCCGCGCGGCTGGAGTTCCTCTATCGCGAAGGTGGCGAGTGGAAGACCTCCGAGTTCGAGGACCCTGAAAGCAACGTCTTCCACAAGGCGATGGTTTACGACGCGGGCGATGGGCCCCGGCTGCTCACGCTCGGCGGAACCCGCGCTCTGCTCAAGACCTGGGAGCTCACGGATTCCGGCCTGGTGCCAACGGTGCTCTGGGAAAAGGATTTTGGCGGCAAGTTCAGTCGGATGCGCGATGCCGAAATCGCCGACATCAAGGGTGACGGGACGGCGAGCCTCGCCGTGGCCACCCACGACAAGGGCGTCGTGGCGGTCGTACATCCGACCGGCGATGGCTACGAGGTCGAGCAGCTCGACGAAAAAGAAAACATCTTCGTTCACGAGATCGAGGTCGGGGATCTGAATGGGGACGGCGTCATCGAGATCTACGCCACACCGAGCGAGCCCAATCGCCTCGACGGGACGCCCCAGAAGGGCGAGGTCGTCCGCTATGTCCCGGGCGCGGGCGGCGAGCGGACCGTGGTGGCGGACCTCGGCGAGCGCCACGCCAAGGAGATTCTCGTTGCCGATATCGACGGGGACGGAAGCCAGGAACTCTACGTCTCCGTAGAGGGAGAGATCGAGGGCGAGGGCGGTGCCAAGCGCATCAAGTCGCCGGTCCAGATTCTTCGCTACGAGGCGGATACGCCCGCCGACCAGGGCGTCGTGATCGCCGAGATCAAGGATTCGCTGAGCCGCTTCCTGACGTTCGGTGACGTCGACGGCGACGGCAAGAACGAGATGATTGCCGCGGCGTTCAGCAGTGGATTGTGGTTGCTCCGGCCGGGCGACGATCCCAATGCCAAGTGGAAGGCTCAGCGGGTCGATCGCGATTCAGCGGGATTCGAGCACGCCGCGATCCTGACGGATCTGGATGAAGACGGGAAGGTCGAGCTCTACGTGGCGAGCGATCGCCACAAAGAAGTCCGCCGCTACGTGTGGGACGGGGAGCGCATGAAGCGCGAGGTCATCTACAAACGCCCCGACGATCGCCCAATCTTCACCTGGAACCTGATGCCAGTTCCGATGGAACTCATCCCCAAGAATTAGTCCGCCCTCCCGCTTCAGAGATCCGGGCGCAAGCGCCGCTCGCTTGGGATTCGATTTCGCGGCATGCGTGGTGCTGCCGGGGAGTCGGGGGGAAGGGGCACCCGGGCAGGTCGTTTCTTTTTTGAGAGGTCGGTACTGGCCGGGGGCCCAGTTAACCGGGTGGCCAATTGCCCGCGCAGGCCGTTTCCTTTTGAGTGGGCGGCGCTGGCGGGGGCCCAGTTAACCGGGTGGCCAATTGAGGGGGCGGTCGCCGATGATGTGGAGGTGGAGGTGGAAGACGGTCTGGCCTGAGCCGGCTCCGTTGTTGATGACGACGCGGTAGTTCTCCAGGCCGGCTTCGGCGGCCACCCGATTTGCGACCAGCAGCAGGTGGCCGAGGAGTGATTCGTCGCCTTCCTCCGCGGCGGACAGTGTCTCGATTGGCTTTCTCGGAATGACCAGCAGGTGGGTCGGCGCAACCGGGTTGACGTCCCGGAAGGCGAGCGCGCGATCGTCCTCGTAGACGACGTCTGCCGGGATCTCTCCGCGCTCGATTCTTCCGAAGATCGTGTCGGCCATAGAAGACCGTGAAGCCTGCCGGAACGGGCACTTACGCGCAACCTACCCGCGGGGAAAGGGCACCACCTCAAGTCGATTGGCGATTCCCCCGACCCCTCACCCGGCCGGCCCAGCGTACCGGCTGCGCACGGTTCCAGGCAGGTCGATTCTGGGACCAGATTGGCCCGGCAGTTGTCAGGCGCGGATCACCGGGCTAAGGATGAGCCCCATTCGCCGGGTACCTCCCCGCCAACGGAGCTGAAAATCATTGGGTAAAGCGCTCGTCATCACCGAGAAGCCCAGCGTCGCACGCGATATCACCGGTGTGCTCGGCGGCTTCACCGACCACGAAGGTTACTTCGAAAGCGATACCCACCTCGTGACCTTTGCGGTCGGGCACCTCTTCGAGTTGCTCACACCCGAGGAAGTGGACGAGAAATACAAGCGCTGGACGCTCGACGCGCTGCCGATCCTGCCCGACGAATTCCGGCTGAAACCGAAGAAGGGCCAGAGCGACCGGATCCGGACGATCAAAAAACTCCTGCAGCGCGACGATGTCGACAGCGTCGTCAACGCGTGTGACGCGGGGCGCGAGGGAGAGCTGATCTTCCGCGAAATCGTCGACAGCCTGAATTCGAGCAAGCCGGTTCACAGGCTCTGGCTCCAGTCGATGACCAGCACCGCGATTCGCAAAGGCTTCGATAATCTGCAGCCGGGTTCGAAGTTCGACGGCCTCGCAGCTTCCGCGGCGTGTCGCGCCCAGAGCGATTGGATGATCGGCATGAACGCGACGCGCGCGCTCACCAAGCGGCTCAAGAGCCGCAAGGAAAAGACCGCCTGGTCGGCGGGTCGCGTGCAGACGCCAACGCTCGCGATGTTGGTCGATCAGGAGTTCAAGATCCTGGCCCACGTGCCGCGCCCTTATTGGCAGGTGCTCGCCAACTTCGATCACGACGGCAATGCCTATCAGGGGACCTGGTTCGATCCGAGCTTCAAGGCGGGCGAAGATTCCGAGCTCAAGGACGACCGGATCTTCGACGAGAACCGCGCGGCGGCCATCGTCACTGCGGTCGCCGGTCAGCCCGCGATTGCCGAGGAAACCCGCAAACCCTCCCGAGAAGCGGCGCCGCCGCTATTCAACCTGACGAGCTTGCAGAGGGAGGGGAACCGCCGCTTCGGTTGGTCGGCGCGGCGAACGCTGAGTGCCGCACAGCGCTGTTACGAGCGCCACAAGATTCTCACCTATCCCCGAACCGACTCGCGCTGTCTGCCCGACGATTATCGAAGCATCGTCGACGACACGATCGGTAGTTTCGCCAACGGTGCGGGGCAGGAGGGCGCGGAGTTCTCCGAATACGCGGCCGCCGCCGCCCAGCTGAAGAAGGTGGGGCTCGTCAATACCGAGCGGACCTTCGACGACGCGAGGGTTTCCGATCACTTCGCGGTGATTCCGACCGGAACCATGCCGGAGGCTCCGCTGACCGGAGATGACAAGCGGCTCTTCGATCTCGTGGTGCGGCGCTTTCTCGGGAACTTCTTCCCACCCGCGGTGTGGGAGCGCGTCGAGCGCGTGACCGAAGTTGAGGGCGAGAAGTTCAGAAGCCGCGCGCGCGCGCTCAAGGAAACAGGCTGGCGCACGGTGCTTCCCCCCGCGAGCGAAGAGTCGGAGGCCACGGTCCTGCAGCCGCTCGCGTCGGGCGAGAGCGCCGCGAGCGGAGTTGCCGTGAACACGGTTTCAACCGAATCGGAGTCCGATGAAACCCGCCCGCCCGCCCGGATCACGGAGGCGCGCCTGCTCTCGTTGATGGAAAACGCCGGCAAGCTCGTGGAGGACGAGGACCACGCCGCGGCGATCGACGAAAAGGGGATTGGTACTCCGGCGACCCGCGCGGATGTGATCGAGAACCTGATCGCCAAGGGCTACGTGGTGAGGGTCGCCAAGGCGTTGCGGCCGAGCGTGAAGGGAATCCGGCTGATCGACACCCTCCACCGCATCAATATCGCCCGCCTGACTTCTCCGGAACTCACGGGGGAGATCGAGCACCACCTGCTCGAAGTCGAGCGCGGCTCCCGCAAAGCGGCGGATTTCATGACCGAGATCACGAATTACGCCTGTGAGATCGTCGAAACCGCGAAGACCTTCGAGTACGAAGATCTCTACGACACGAAGACTCCGCTCGGCAACTGCCCATCCTGTGGCAAGCCGGTCTTCGAGATGGCCTGGTTCTATCGCTGCACCGAAGAGCCCGGCGTCGAGCGCGAGGACGATTGTCCGATGCGATTCTGGAAGGACACCTCGGGGCGCTATCTCGACCGTGACGCCGTCTCGGCGCTGCTGCGCGATGGCAAGACCGGGACCCTGGACGGTTTTACGGCGCGCAACGGCCGCACCTACAAGGGCTTCATCGAAGTCGATCACGAAGAGTGGAAACTCGTGGTGAAGTCGCTCGGTTACAACGAGGGCGAGGGCGTCAGTGAACTCGTCGAATACGACGTGAATCCAGATCCGCTGGGCCCGTGCCCGTTCGGCGAAGGCTGCTCGATCATCGAGTCGCCCACGCAGTACATCTGCGAGCGCCAGCTCAAGATCGATCAGCTCAAGAGTGAGAAGATCGAAAAGGGCGAGCCCAAACTGCCCAGGGGCCAGAAGGACCCCGAAATCGAGGCGCTTCCCAAGGGGTGTGGCTTCGTATTTCCGCGAACGGTCTGCAAGCGAGAAATCACTCGGGACGAAGCCGAGGTCTACCTCGCCAACCGCAAGACCGATCTGTTGGAAGACTTTACTTCGCGCTTCGGCCGGCCGTTTTCGGCAACGCTGTTCCTGAAGGAAACGGGCCGACACGGTTTCGAGTTCCCGCCCCGCAAACCCCGCGGTGGCAAGGCGGGTAAGGACGGGGACGCCGGGACGAAACGCAAGAAGAAGACGACGAAGAAGAAAACGAAGAAAAAGACGACGAAGAAGAAGGCGACCAAGAAGAAGGCGACCAAGAAGAAGACCACGAAAAAGAAGGCCGCCAAGAAAAAGACGACCAAGAAGAAGGTGGCCGCCGAACCTCCCTCCTAGTGTTTCGCCCCTCACCGTGCTGATCGCGTTTCTCCGGCGCCCGACTCGGATCTGAGCTGAAGCGCGAAGAGGACCGCCCGGTAACTCAAGTTGGCCTAGAAGTTACCGATTTTGCATTAAAACTCGTTGTCATCGGAATCATCTCACGGTAATAACTCCGAGTGGGTCTCCGGGGGGAAGACCTCAGCCACACCGAGGTGTCGAGCCGACTCGAGGCAGGGTGTCGGATCTCGATCCCAGCATTCGGTGGGCGCCTCCGCAGGCCAACGTGTTCCGCTGCGGGGGTGTTGGCGTTGGGGGGATTCGCGGCGCTGCAGATGCGAAGGCTGCTGGCTTCGGCCGCGGTCTCGATCATCGCGTTCGCCCTGGGCCTGGCCTCCACCCGTTCCGAGGCTCTCGAATACTTCGACGGACGCATTCAGGCCCACGGTTTCGGCGAGATGCAGGTTCGCGTCCTCGATCAAAGCTTCGACGACAATCTCGACCTCGCGCAGTGGTACAACGTTCTCAATCTCGAGGTGGAAGTCGACGTTCTACCCAACGGCTGGGGCCCGATCGATATGCTCCAGACCTACGTGCGCGTCGAAGGCCGTTACGATTGCGTCTGGAAACGCGGTTGCGGAATGTTCCGTTCCGTCAACACCTATGGGGATCGGGCAAGACGGCTTCCCGATCGACTCAGCGATGGGATGACCCAGGACTACACGGGCGTGCTCAGGACGGGCCGGTCTACCGATGACAACCCCCACAATGACATCCAGACGCTCAACGGCGACCGCCGGGCAGACGGCTCGGTGATTCCAAACCGCGGCGCATTCGACCTCTGGAGAATTCGCGACATCGAAGGCGCCGACGGTATCCCCAACACCGCCGACGATCCCTTTCGTTACACGATGTCCGACTACCTCGACTTCGTATTCACTTCCACCGCTCGCCGCGGAGCGGATGGGGGCATCTTGCAGAAAGCTGTTCTCGGACCCTGGCTGCCGAAGCATTCGGTCGACGCCAACGCGGCGCTTCGGCACAAGGCCAATCCCCTTTCGCGGCCGGCTGACACCGTCCCCGGGCGGGGGTGAATCCGGATACATCCGCTGGCACTCCGCGGATCCGATCGTGAACCCCGGATACGTGGGACCGACAGACGACGACAACCCGTTCTTCGGTAGCTACGACGAAGTCGATCCGTTTCCCGAAGAACTGATCGAATTTCTTCCGCCGGACCTCGTCGAGCCCGGGACCCAGACTCCCGGAACGTTTCTGCTCTCGAATGGCGCCGAAGTGGTTTTGACGGAACAGACCGCGGATCAATATCGGAACAAGGGGACCAACGCGTTCGGTGGTGATTACACGGGCATGTCTCCCTGCGTGGTGCCCGGAAGCAGCCAGGCCGCGATTCAAGAGGCCCGCGGAATCCAGCCCGGCTGCGTGCCTTTTACCAACGTGCGCGTCACCGGCGGAACGAGCGAGCTTCCGCTGCGGCCCGCGCCCGATGTGAGCCACCTCGTGAAGCATGTCGGCCCCAGTACCGCGCAGGGCCTCTACGTCCCCAGCCAGGGCCTGATGCGGTTCTACGAGAACAGTGACTTCGACAGCCTCGACCTGAATTTCGACGAGTCGGAACTCTCGTGGAATCGCGGAGCGAGTCAGCAGAGAACCAAGGAGTTGAAGGAGGCCTACGTCGAGACCAGTCTTTTCGACAACCGACTCTGGATGCGCCTTGGACTTCAGCAGATCGTCTGGGGCAAGACGGAGCTGTTCCGAACCACCGATCAGTTCAATCCGCAGGATCTCGGGCTGGCCACGCTCTCGAGCCTCGAAGAGTCACGCATTGCGACGACCTCGGCGCGGTTCATCTACTCGCTCTACGACGTGGGTGTGCTGGAGGATGTTCGGCTCGAGTTCGCGTTGAATTTCGGTGAGATGGAGCCCGCCGATCTCGGTACATGCGGGGAGCCCTATGCGGTTCCCGGGGCGTGTGATCTGTCTGCCGCGGCCTTCAACCATGGCATCATCGGAGCCGGGATCGCCGGCTCGGAGCGTCCTCCCGATCCCTGGGACGATCCGGACGGGCTCGAGTTTGGCGCTCGGATCGAGTGGCGTTGGGATCGATTCAGCTTCGCGTTGACCGACTTCTACGGTTACAACGACTTTGCGACGCTCGAGCAGTTCATGACCTACGAACGCAACACGGACGTATTGACGGGTCGCCCGATCATCACGCGGTTCAATCCCGGAAATCCGAGGGGCAATTGTGCGAACGCGCTCGCATCGGACCCGAAAGACCAGAATTCCGTGACAGCCCTCGGGATCGGGACGGATCCGGATTGTCTCGGTTTCGGTACGCCGCTGACCAATCCGGGATCTGCGAATAATGCGCTGGAGTGGCACTCCGCCAATCAACAGGCCTTCGCGTGGCTTTGTTCTTCGACCATCGGAATCACACCGGAACTCGACGCGAGAGCGTGCGCGCTGAATCTTTTCAATAGCTCGGAACGATTGGGCGGGTTCCCGGTCTCACTTTCGGAGGTTTCGTCGTCACTCTTTGCGGGCGAGTACCGGTTCAACAGTTTCTTCGCGGTAACCACCCAGTTGATTGGAAAAGCCACGCTGGCCGGGCCGACTCCCGCGCAATCGATCAATCGGGACGCGAACGACGGTTTCATTACCTCGATCCTGGGTTCAGATCTGGACTGTGTCGACTCGATGGGTACGGTCGTGGGGCGAAGCCCGGGTTGCAACGTTCTTTCGTCCAACGCGGCGATCAACCGCGGGCCCATCGGGGGCAACGTGCTCGCGAAGCAGCTCCCGACACGGGAGGACTACGTCACGCTGGACAGCGGCCTCACCAATGAACAGCGGGCGTTGCTCGGCTGCGGTCCTTTTTTCGGAACCCGATGCGATTCTTCGGTGACCTTCGAGATCAACGACTGCGACCCCTTGACGCTCGAGGGCTGCACGGTTTTCGAAGCCAGCCGCCGCGGGTTCTTCGACGATGTCATCCCCGGAACCGCACAGCCCGGCGGTGGCATCGACCTGCTCAACATGGAAGCGAGTGCGATCATGCAGTCCTTTCCCGGCTTCGATGGGACGCCGAACGGATACATCACGACGAGCCGCGTTGCGGCTCCGGGCACCATCGGATTCGACGGCGGGCCGGTCTGCACCCGTTTCGTTCCCGGCCAGGCCAGCCCCGTCAAGCTGCCCGGTTGTAGAGGGATCGACAGTTACGAGATCACGAACACCGAGGTGATCATTACCTTCGAAAAAGATTACGACCCGAGGGTTGATGGGTGCTTGCTGGCGCCAACGATCGCAACCCACAACGTCGTGACTCTCGATTCCGAGGGAAATGACATCACGGGTTCGGATGGGATGCGATCCTGCTTCGGCCAGTTGGCGCCGTCGACAGGCGACTTCGATCCTCGCGGCCCCGCGCCATCGACGCACCGGCCCTGTGACGATTTCGTCAGCGATGCAGCCTGTCGGGCCGAAGTCGCGGAATATCTCGACAAGCGCAATTCGGATAGTTGGCGCGGCGACTATACCGAGACGGGTTCAAACGTCAGGTACCAGCACGCCTCCACTTTGTACCATCCGACGGCTGGTTGCCTGAGCAACGCCGAGATCAGGCAGCAACAGCGGCTGTCCCCTGAGGACGGGCCGCAATGCAACTTCATTCCGAGCGCTTCCGGGGCCGTGATCTCTCGAAACTACGATGAGGAATTCCTCTCCGGTACCGCACAGATCTTCAAGAACGAACTGGCCGCCGTCTCGTGGAATTTCGCGATGGGTCTGGTGATCACCTCTGCGTGTACGACCGAAAAGGGAAGGAAGACGAATCCCGAGTGCTTCGATTCCGAACATCCTTGGGTGTTGAACAAGTGCTCGTTCAGTCAGCCGCAATTCTGCAAGAAGGTCAAGGAATTCTTCGATACCACCGGTGTTCGGCGCAATGCCCGGCGAGCAGGGGCGAAGGGCCCATTTGGGCGCCGCACCTTCCTGTGGCAGAGCGGAAGTGAAATCGTGCAGACGTACGATCGGCGCAATGTGTTCGGCTTCTCGATGGATTTCCCCGAAGACCGAACCAAATCCAATTGGGGTGTCGAGTTCGCGTGGTTCGACTCGGTTCCGGTCTACGACGCCAACGAATTCGATAGCCTCACCAACGTCGACATGCTGAATGTCACCGTATCCATCGATCGGCCGACCTTCATCAACTTCCTGAATCCGAATCGAACCTTCTTTTTCAACACCCAGTGGTTCTTCCAGTACATCAAGGGTCACCGCGGCGGGATGGGCCCGCACGGCCCGTTCAGCGCGATGTTCACCACCACGATCATGACCGGTTACTTCCAGGACCGATTGAATCCGTCTTTGGTGACCATCTACGACATCAACTCGCGTTCCGGGGGCGTGTTGCCGTCGATCCAGTACCGATTCACCGAATCGTTTTCGGCAGCCGTCGGAATGGGAATCTTCTTCGGCCGCACCGAGCTTTCCGAGATGGCCATCAATCCGTTCCGCCCCGCCACCAACCGCGTCGGCAAGAACGCCTACATGGACAGTTCCGAGCACTTCCTATCGAGCGTCCGCCGACGCGACGAAATCTGGATGCGCCTACGCTGGACGTTCTGAACTCTCGCGGTTGGCGATTTGGAACCCAGAAATCCACTGAGCAAACCAACGGACCGCGTTGCGGAGGGCGGATAGGCCATCGTGCTCAGTGAACCATTCCGCGCGTTGGCCCATCCGCCCTCGGCACCGCGCCCTCCCAGCACTGACTGGTCCTCCTCGAGCGTCCGCGCCCCAAACGGACGAGACCCGGTCAACTGGGCCCCCGCTTGTGGGACGTAGCGCGCCACCCAACAGGTCTGCGCGGGCTGCCTGTGGGACGTAGCGCGTTACCCAGCGGGTCTGCGCGGGCTGCCTGTGGTGCGTAGCGCGTCACCCAACAGGTCTGCGCGGGCGGTTAGCGCCCGCGGAGCAAGGTGTCTGTAGTGGTCATTACCTGGAGGTCGGATCGCGAGGGGGCGGTTGATTTCACGTCGTAGGATTCGCGCCGCCAGCCGCTGCCGCCGTTCGCTGCGCGGTAGTAGACGGCCGCGACCGGATCGAATACGAGTGTGCGGCCGGCGCCCGGCCGATTGGGGTAGCTCGCGACGTCGCCGCTGAAACGGTGCACGGTGATGCCGATATCGACGATCAGGCCTCCGCTCCGACGGGTGATCAGGTAGAGGGGCAGGTGGGTTTGATGGTCGACGTAGATGATCAGGGTGTCGAAGCCCTGTTCGCGGTTACGGGTCCTTCCCTCGATGACGGCCGCGTAGCGTACTTCCCAACGGTCGCTTCCCAGCGCCAGGCCCGACGTTCCGTAGTTGCGGATCGGGTTTTCGGGGTAGCCCGCGCGGACGCCGTTGATCGGAGCCAATACTTCTCGCATGCCGCGCAGCCGCCACCGGTAGGCGTTGGGTCGAATCGAAAGATCGTTGAATCCCCGCCGCAAGGTGCTCGGTGGCCGCGTGTGAGAGTGCGGAAGAGAGGCTCACGGCCCCCGTCGGTGCGTAACCGCCGGCTCCGGTGGCGATGCTCCCGCCGCTTCCGCTGTCTCCCACGCGATAACTCGGGGTGTACAGGCCGTCGACCCAGGTCGTCGCAGCCCTGCGAACCTTCCGCATCGTCGGTGTGTAGACGAAGGTATCGTCCGGGTCCGAAAAACGTTGATCGGCCTCGATCGGTCGCATCTGCCGCCAGGCGAGGTGCCGCGCATCGGACGGGGTGTCGAAACGCCCGCCACTGATCCAGAGTTTTCCCTCCGACCCCGGCTGTGTGAACGCGCTCTCGGCCAGGTCCGCTCGGTGGTTGGTTCGCAGGTGAAAGAACTCACCGGTGTAGATCTGGATTCCGCCCGCTCGACTCGGCATGTCGGTGATCCTGAAGTGGCCCCGCGGGCCGGCTTCGCGGTTGCGGTATTCCAGGTTCCACGCCCACTTGGTTCCGGCCGCCGGGTCGTCATCGGCGATGGACTCGGGTGGGAACGGCGTGCCGGCCACATAACCCCGGAGATTTCCGTCGGCGTCGAGCCTGGCCCGATCCGCGAAGCGCTCTGTGGCATCGGAAAAATGGGCCGGAACGGGATAGCGCCGGTGGCAGGGGCCGATCTCCATCAGCATTCCCGCGGAGAAGAAGGCGTTGCGGTGGCTCCACACTTCTGCGGGAATGAGTTCGCGCAACGCGGGGAGATCGCTGTATTCCAGCGCGGACCCTTCGCGGATGAGTGTCGGTGTTGCGTCCTCGCTGGCGCTTTCGCCGCTTCGCCCACCCGATCTGGGGCAGTCACCCTCATCGGGAACCTCGGCGCCCGCGCTCGCGACGAACAGTCCGAGGGCGGCGAGGATTCGCACAGCAGGGGTGAAGGGCGCGGGTTGCACCGAACCTCCGTGGGAGCGGTGCCGATTCTATCGTACCCTTTTGGCCGCAGAGGTTTTCATGGCGCGACGTTCCGTCGGTTTTCCGCTCACACTGGGATTCGTCCTCGCCATTCTGGCCGTGGTGCTCGCCGTCGTGTACTGGGTCCTGGTGCTCGGCGACGTGCGCCCGATTGCACCGTCGGGGCTCGGCACGCTCGGCTGGGTACTGCTCGCTCTGGGCACGACGTTCTTCGTGCTGATCATCGTCGGAACGGGCTGGCTGTGCGCCTGGTTGGTGAGCGAGATGCGGGTGAATCAGCGTCAGCGGGCTTTCCTCGACGCCGTGACCCATGAGATGAAGACGCCGCTCGCCTCGATGCGTCTCTACGTCGAGACCCTGCTGCGGCACGACCCCGAGCGCGAACGCCGCGAGCAATTCCTGACGCGCATGGACGAAGACCTCGAGCGCCTCGATCGAACGGTCGACCAGGTGTTGGCTGCTGCCCGAGCCGAGGAGCCCCGCCGCCGCTCCGCGCGTGGCGTGGTCGCGCTCCGGGGAATTCTCCAAACGTGCATCGACGAAATTCGGGATCGGCACGGGCTACCGAGGGACGCGGTCAGGCTGGAAGAGGCGTGCGATCCGATCGTTCGCGGCGACCGCACTGAACTCGCCGTCGTCTTTCGCAATCTGCTGGAAAACGCCGTCAAGTATTCCGACGAGCCCGTAGAGGTGAGAGTCTCGATTTCGGGTCCCAGAGATGGCCGCGTTTTCGTCGATATCTCCGACCGCGGCATCGGGATCCCGGCCGGTGAATTGAGAAAGATCTTCCAGCGTTTCTACCGCGTCGGACGAGACGTCCAGCGCGCGGCGGCGGGCCTGGGATTGGGTCTGTTCATCGTCCGGAATCTCGTGCGGCGCCAGGGAGGCCGTGTCGAGGCGCGCAGCGAAGGCAGCGGTGCGGGAAGCCGGTTTGTGGTGACGCTGCGAGTTGCCCGCGCAGTTACCGGTTCGGAATCGATCGAATCCGCCACTGGCGGGGGCCCAGTTGACCGGGTCGTATCCGCTCGGAATCGACTGAATCGCTATGAGCGAGAGCCCAGTTGACCTGGTTGCACCGCATTGAGATGCTTTGGTGGTTGGGGGCAGGTGGTCGTCGTGGGTGGAGAGCGGGTGCATAGAATCCTGATCGTCGAAGACGAGTCCCACCTCGCGGAGGGGCTGCGTTTCAACCTCGAGGCCGAGGGCTACGCGGTCGAGATTGCAGAGGACGGCCCCGCCGGCGAGCAGGCGCTGAACGAAGCCAGCGAGCCCTTTGGCCTCGTGATTCTCGATGTGATGTTGCCGGGCATGAGCGGATTCGAGTTGGCGCAGCGCATCCGGGCCGCGGGAAATTTCGTCCCCATCCTCATTCTCACCGCCAAGGACGCCGCCCAGGATTTGATTCGGGGGATCGAAGACGGTGCGGATGATTACCTGACGAAACCTTTTCATCTCGATGAGCTTCTCGCGCGCGTGCGCGGCCTGCTGCGCCGGCGCCGATGGGACGGCGTGGATCCCCAGGGCGATTCGATGCGATCCTTCAAGATCGGCGCGACCACGGTTCACTTCGACCGCTTCGAACTCGAGACGCCGAACGGGTTGGTCGAGTTGACGGTTCGCGAGATGGGCCTGCTTCGGGCCCTGATCGATCGCGAGGGCGCGACCGTTACACGAGGCGATCTGCTGCAAGACGTGTGGGGTCTACGCGCCGATACGAAGACGCGGGTCATCGACAGCTTCATCGTGCGCCTGCGCCGCTACATCGAGCCGAATCCCGCCCACCCGAAGCACATCGTCTCCGTTCGAGGCCACGGCTACCGCCTGAACCGCTGAGAGCGCGACCCAGGCTGGGGTCACGCGACGCCGCAAATCGAGTCCGCGCGGGATTACCCGAGCTCGATCGACTCCTCGATCAGCATGACCGGAATGCCGTCGTCGATTGGATAGAGGATCCTGCCGTCTTCGCGAACGAGGCCCTCGGCGATCGGTGAGGTGACGTGCTCTCCGCCGCGGTTGCGCAGGCGCTTTTCGGCGATTTCGCCGTTGAGCTTCGCCAGGACGGTCTCGGAGGCCAGTACGACGGGCTGCCGGGTCTCCGGACAAACGAGTATTTCGAGCAGGTCCGAACTGATGGGCATGAAACGATCCTCCTACGGCCTACATGGGGGGCGCCCTCGACGCCGGGCCGCAGTTCCCCTCGCCAGACAATACTTCGAATGCATTCGCCCGGGGACTCCCTCTGCCCACCGAGCCGGTCGAGTCGCTCTTTATAGCACCGAAGATGTTGAATTTGTTTACGAAATTTGAAGTGATGCGACCCCTCATTCAGGCCCTCCACGGTGCAGTTTCGGGATTCGATGGCTGGCCACCGGGTTCTTGCCTGAAATCAAACGCCGGTTGATTTCAATCGTGCGGAGTCGGTAGAGCGCCAACGGCTCACGACCTCGCTTCGAAAACCTGAAAATCCAACAGAGGGGTTGAAACCGCATTCAATCGCCTTGACTAGCCCCACCTTCCTGTAGTATTCCACGGCCCGTCAACGGCCCGTTTTGGAACATCCTTTGGGTGTCTCCCGGCTGTTCTGCCCTCTTGGCAATCACGTTTTCGAACGGTTCCGGATCGAACCGTGGGAATCGCAAAGAGAGCGGAAGGGCGAGACGCGGTGTTGCTTGGATCGTCGCATGCGTCGGCGATGGGTCTGCGAAAAAACTCGCAGGCTAACTTGGGAATCGACACTCCTGAAGGGGCCGGCAGTTCGCGCATGACCACCAATCATCCGAGGTCTCGCAACCTCACCACCACTCCTGTCGCAATCGCCGCACTCGCTGTTGCGGGATTCGCAGCGCTGCTTCCCGCGCTCGCGGTGGCCGCGGGAGCAGAGGTCCTCGTTGCGACCAGCGTCTGCGACGCGCACGAACTCCGGGCGCTCCAGGTAAAGGACCCCCATCAGGAAATCGAGATTCCGAAGGAATTCGATACCCCGTGGCCGAGCCGCGACGCATGCCTTTCCCATGCCGCTGCGCTCGATGAAGACACGCCCGGGCTCGTGCAACCGATTCCCTTCAGCCACAAGCATCACGCGGGCAAGTTCAAGATCGACTGCCAGTACTGCCATTCTGGGACGGACCGAAGCGCTGTGGCCGGGGTTCCCTCCGTTGAGACCTGCATGGGTTGCCACAGCCAGTTTCCCGCGAGCTACGACGAGCTTTCGGGCATCCGCACGCTCAAAGAGCACTGGGAAAAGCGGGAGCCGATCGAGTGGCTCCAGGTGCACCGGCTCCCGGAGCACGTCCAGTTCCGCCACAACCGGCACCTTCGGGCGGATCCGGTAGTGGAATGCCAGCAGTGCCATGGGCTCGTCGAGGAATTTGACAAGGTTTTCGTTCTCAAAGATACGAAGTGGTGGCCGTGGGGATTGCCCACCCAGACGCTCGAGATGGGTTGGTGCATTCAATGTCACCGCGAGAAGAAAGCTTCACAGGATTGTTACACCTGCCACTACTAGGCGGTGGCTGACTGGGGATAGCCCCGGGGATAGGGATTGATGGCCGAAATTGATCGTCGCAATTTTCTGAAGCTCGTCGGCGTGAGTGCTGGCGCAGCTGCGGCCAGTGGTTGCAACGATCCCGTGCAGAAGCTGATCCCCTACGTCGTTCAACCCGAAGAGATCACTCCGGGCATCCCGGTCATCTACGCGTCGACCTGCCAGGAGTGTCCGGCGGGCTGCGGACTTCACGTGCGCACCCGCGAAGGTCGCCCGATCAAGCTCGAGGGAAATCCCGATCATCCGATCAACCGAGGGGCGCTGTGCGCACGCGGGCAGGCCAGCATCGGTCGAACCTATCTGCCGGACCGCTACCCGGGGCCGATGAAGCGCCAGGCGGATGGCGGGCTTGCGCCCATCACCTGGGAAGAGGCGCACGCGCTGATGGCCGAAAAAGCCGCTGCCGCGGGCGACGGAACCCACGTCCTCGGTGGATCGGTGGGGCCGACCCTGAGCGGCGTGATCGATCAATGGATCGCCGCGGTGGGAGCAGGCGGGCGGACCGTCTACGAGCCGTTCGATTTTACGGCGCTCAAGGAAGCTTCGCGCACGGTCTTCGGCGTCGCGAGCCGACCGCGTTTCGATCTTTCGAAAGCCGACTTCGTCATCGACTTCGGTTCCGACTTCCTCGAGAGCTGGACGTCGCCCGTCGAACACGGGCGTCAGTTTGCAGACGCGCGGCGGGTCGATCAAGAAGGCGGTGGAGCCCGACTCGTGTACGTCGGACCGCGGCTCACGCTCACTGCCGGCAACGCCGACGAGTGGTTGCCCGCGAAGCCCGGCACCGAAGGCGTGCTCGCGCTCGGCATCGCGCGCGCGGCGCTCGACGAGGCGCGCCGCAGCGGTGCAGACGTTCCCGATGCGGATCGGCTCCGAGGAATTCTCAGCGGCTTTGGCGCGAACTCCGTCTCGACGATCACGGAAGTTCCCGCGGCGACGATCCGAAAGCTCGGCAAGGCATTACTCGCCGCCGACCAACCCGTCGCGCTGCCGCCGGGTGTCGCGCTGACGAGTCGGCGTGCCACGGCCACGACGTCTGCGGTCCTGATCCTCAACGCGGTGGTCGGAGCGATCGGCAAGACCGTCTTCGTCGTGCCCGACGGAGACGCGGCCGATCAGGTTGCGAGCTTCCGCGAGATGACTCAGCTCGTCAAACGGATGAAGGCCGGATCCATCTCGTTGCTGCTGATCCACGATTCGAACCCCGTCTACTCGATGCCCGGCAATTCGGGTTTTGCGGCAGCTCTCGAGAAGGTCGGCTTCGTGATCTCGACCGCCTCCGGGCCCGACGAAACCAGTGAGCGCGCGGATCTGATTCTTCCCGACCACACGCCGATGGAATCCTGGGGCGATCACGCTCCGCGGCCCGGCGTGCGTTCGCTCATCCAGCCGACCATTCGACCGCTGTTCGACACCCGCGCATTCGGCGACACGCTGATCGAGTCCGCCAAGGCCATGGGCGAGGCCACCGCCGCGCAGTTACCGAGCGGAAGCTTCCGCACGGTTCTCGAAGAGGCGTGGTCCGACACCGACTTCCGCGCGGCGCTCGCCGCGGGCGGCGTGTACGGCGAAGAGGCCGCGGCCGGTACGGTGACACTTGCGACGGGCGTTTCGAGTCTCCATTTCAAGGAGCCTCGCTTCGAAGGGGATGGCTCGTTCGTGCTGCTACCGGTTCCCTCCCCGCTGCTTTCCGACGGGCGCAGCGCGAATCTGCCGTGGCTTCAGGAAACGCCCGACCCGGTCATGAAGGTGACCTGGCAGTCGTGGGCCGAAATCAGTCACGCGTCCGCGGAGGCGCTCGGCGCTGATTACGGCGACGTGCTCGCCGTTCGGACGAGTGCGGGCGTGGTCGAGTTGCCCGTCGTGCCGAGAGGCGGAATCCGCGACGACGTCATCGCGATTTCCATCGGCCAGGGTCACAACGTCGGCTTCTACGCTTCGCGCGTCGAGGACGGTAACCCCGGCGGAACGCGCGGCGTGAACGTGATCTCGATCCTGCCCGCGCTGACCGACGAATCGGGAGGCCGCGCCTGGTTGGTGGCGCGAGCCGCGGTGCGCCCAACCGGAGCCCATCGCCGAATTCCCAAGACGCAGGAGTTCGACAACAAGCGCGGCCGCCAACTCGGCGAATCCGTTTCGCTCCTCGCACTCGCGGAGGGTGCCAAGGTCGCGGAATCGCACGGCGACGGTGGCGGTCATGGCGAGAGCCCGGGGGACGCGCACGGAGGCGGGCACAGCGAAAGCCACGAGATGCGCAGGCCCTTCGACCCCGCGGACGACAGCACCGAAGAGAGCGAATACCGCTGGGGGATGGCGATCGACCTCGATCGCTGCAACGGCTGTAGCGCGTGCATCGTCGCGTGTTCGATCGAGAACAACGTGCAGACGGTGGGCGAGGAGATGGTTCTGCTCGATCGCCAGATGCAATGGCTGCGAATCGAGCGTTTCATCGGCGACGGCGATCAGGAACTCGTCACGGGCCGCAACCTTCCGACGGACCACGAAGAACTCGGCAACACCGACGTCCGCCACTCGCCGATGCTGTGTCAACAGTGCGGCGCAGCTCCGTGCGAACCCGTCTGCCCCGTCTTTGCGACCTACCACAATCCCGAGGGATTGAACGGCATGGTCTACAACCGCTGCATCGGCACGCGGTATTGCTCGAACAACTGCCCCTACAAGGTTCGCCGCTACAACTGGTACGACCTCGCGATCGAAAACATTCACGAGCCGATGCATCTGCTGCTCAATCCCGACGTGACCGTGCGCGGGCAGGGCGTGATGGAGAAGTGCACCTTCTGCGTCCAGCGAATCGAAAACGGGCGTCAGCTTGCGAAGGATGAAAAGCGGCCGATTGCGGACGGCGAGGTTACGCCCGCCTGCGCGCAGACGTGCCCGACTCAGGCGATCACGTTCGGCAATCTCAAGGACGACAAGAGCGCTGCTTCGAAGCAGGCGGATGCGGGTGAAGCGCGCGCCTACCACGCTCTGCATGTGTTGAATACGCGGCCCGCGATTACCTATCTCGCGAAGGTGAGGCGGGACACCGAGGGAACCGAAGGATGACGCCGCCGCCGACCGACACTGTTGCGGGAATGATCCGCCCGGTTCCGATGCCGCCGGACTCCCAGACCAATCGCGACCTGCTGGCCGTGATGAAGGGAACCTCTCAGGGCTACTGGTTCCTGCTCGGGCTGGCGCTCTTCTTCATGCACCTCGCCGGCGGGATCTGGATCTGGCAGGTCTACAAGGGGCTCGGCATCGCTGGCTACGCGCACCCCGTCTTCTGGGGTGTCTACGTCGTCACGTTCGTCTTCTGGATCGGCATCGCGCACGCCGGCACGCTGATCTCGGCGATCCTGTTCCTCTTCCGCGCGAAGTGGCGCAACGCGATCAACCGCGGCGCCGAGGCGATGACGGTCTTTGCGGTGCTCACGGCCGCGCAATTCCTCGGCATCCACGTCGGTCGGATCTGGAAGTCCTACTTCATCCTGCCGTACCCCAATCAGCGCGGCCTCTGGGTGAACTTCAAGAGCCCGCTGCTCTGGGACACCTTCGCGATCAGCACCTACGCGACGATATCGATCCTCTTCCTCTACGTGGGGTTGATTCCGGACATCGCAATTGCGCGTGACCGCGCGACGGGCTGGAAGAAGGTCCTCTACACCGTCCTCGCGCTCGGCTGGGTGGGGAGTTCCAGCCAGTGGAAGGCCCACAACCGCTCGGTGCTGCACCTGTCCGGGCTTGCGACGCCACTCGTCCTCTCGGTCCACAGTGTCGTTTCCTGGGACTTTGCGATGGCGCTCGTGCCCGGTTGGCACACCACGATCTTCGCACCGTACTTCGTGGCAGGCGCGATCTTCTCGGGTTTCGCGATGGTTCTCACGCTGATGATCCCGGTGCGCCGGATCTTTGGCCTCGAGGCCTACATCACCGATTACCACTTCGAAAACATGTCGCGCTTCATCCTGTTGACCTCGATCATCTGTGGCTACGCGTACGCGGCCGAGTACTTCATGTCCTGGTACAGCGGCGTCGAGGCCGAGCAGACCGCTTTCTGGCTGCGCGCCTTCGGCCCCTACTGGATTTCGACCTGGGTGATGATCATCTTCAATACCGTCTTGCCACAGCTGCTGTGGTTCAAGAAGTTGCGCGTCAACGTGCCATTTCTCTTCGTGCTTTCGGTGTGCATCAACATCGGGATGTGGTTCGAGCGGTACGTCATCATCGTCGGCTCGCTGTCGCGCGAGTACAATCCGGCGGTCTGGGGTGAATTCGTTCCGAGTTGGCCCGAGATGGGCATCCTCGCCGGAAGCTTCGGGTTCTTCTGCACGTTCTTCCTGATCTTCCTCAAGCTCTTCCCGATCGTCGCAATCGCGGAAATGAAGGAAATCGCGATTCACGAGAAGGCGCACGGCGCGCAGGGGAGCCACTGATGGCGCGACTGGTTGGCATCTTCGAGTTTCCGGCCCAGGTGGTTGCCGCCGTCAAGCAGCTTCAGGCCCGCGGCTACACGGACATCGAAACCTACGCGCCGGCTCCCTTCCCCGAGGTGGACGACGCGGTTGATCCCAAGCCCAGCAAGGTCCGGTTGATGACCCTGATCGGTGGCCTGGTGGGTGTGGTCACCGGCTACGCGATGACCATCTGGATGGCGAACAACTGGCAGATCATGATCGGCGGCAAGCCCTTCACCTCTATTCCGCCCTACACGATCATCGCGTTCGAGCTCATGATCCTCTTCGGCGGCATTCTGACGGTTCTGGGCCTGTTCATCTTCGGCGGGCTCCCGAAGTTCAAGATCGACCCCGCCTACAATCCGAGGTTTTCTGCGGAAGATTTCGGTGTCGTCGTTCGCTGTCGCGAACAAGACGTCGCCGAGATCGACACGCTGCTGCGCGAAAACGACGCGACAGAGGTGAATCTTGTCGAGTCGTAGAGCGGCGCTTCGCCTGTCGCGCTCCCTGTTTGTTTTGATCGCGCTCTCGCTGACCACGATGGTGGGCTGCTGGGAGCAGTGGTCGAACGATTGGTTCCCGCAGATGAAGTGGCAGAAGGCCGTGCAGGCTTTCGAAGAAGTGACCTACGCCGATCAGGGGCAGGGCTTTACGCCGCCCGAAGGCACCGTCCCGATCGACGGCGGCGAAGCGCCCGTTTCCAACATCATCGACGCGGCATCCGACGCTCTCGTGAATCCGCAACTCGCGAATCTGGATTCGATTCAAAACGGGCGCATGCAGTTCGAGCGCTTCTGCTCGACCTGCCACGGTATGCAGGGCCTCGGCGACGGACCCGTGAGCGCGACGGGCGAGATCAATGGGCCGCTCGCGGGCGTGCTCGCGGTCGCTGGTCCGACCAGCATCGCGCGAATTCGCAGTGATGGGCACATCTACACCACGATTCGCTACGGGCGTCGGCGCATGCCGAACTACGGCCGAATTCAATCCGACGACCGCTGGGACGTCGTGAACTATCTCCGATACCTCGAGAATCCGAACGGGAGTCTACAGTGAGCGCGTTTGAGCTGGAGCGAGCGAATCCGCGCAATTTACCGATGTCCCTGATCGGGGTCTGCCTCGCACTGGTGGCGATTGGCGTCGCCTCGTTTGCGTATGGTCTCTCGACGGACGCCGACACCGCCTGGCGCGCCTACCACGTCAACTTCATCTACTGGGCGACGCTCGCGCAGGGCGGCCTCTGCCTGGCCTGCGCGATCGTGATCATCGACGCCAATTGGCCCGGGCCGATTCGCCACGTTGCCGAGGGCCTCGCCGCGTGGGTTCCGATCAGCTTCGTGCTGCTCGCGATCGGCTATTTCGGCCGCGAGTCGATTCACACCAACTGGATCCACGGCGCACCGATGGGCAAGGAAGGCTGGCTTACGATCCCGCGCGTCTACATCACGGACCTCGCGATCTTGTTCGTCCTGAGCGTGCTGTCGATCCGCTTCCTCAAGCTCTCGGTTCGACCGGCGCTCGAGGGCGCCGCAGAGCGGGCGCCGCGAGCCAAGGGAATGTTCGCGCGCTGGAGTGCGAAATGGCGCGGCGACGATGTCGAGCTGGGCGAGTCGGCGCGAAAGCTGCGGGTGCTCGCGCCGATCATCGGGCTCGTTTACGCGTTCGGTTACACGATCGTCGGCTACGACCAGGTCATGTCGCTCACGCCGACCTGGTTCTCGACGATGTTCGGCTGGTACTTCACCTGGAGCGGATTCCTGTCGGGGATCGCGATGACGACGGTGATCTGCGTATTGCTCCGCAACGCGCCGGGTTGGGAGGGCGAGCTCACCAAGGATCGCTTCCACGACCTCGGCAAGATGCTCTTCGCGTTCTCGATCTTCTGGATGTACCTGTTCTTCTCGCAGTACATCGTGATCTGGTACGGGAACCTCCCCGAAGAAACCCAGTTCTTCGAGCTGCGCCTCGGTTCGCAGTTTCTCCAGGACACCTGGTACTTCGCGGCCGAGCACCTCGACGAGCCCTACGTGAAGACTTCGTTGATTGCGTGGGCGTGCATCTGGATCATCCCGTTCTGGATGTTGCTCGGTCAGGCCCCCAAGCGCAGCTGGTACATCGTAGGCCCGATTGCGGCCATCATGCTGACCGGCTTCTGGATCGAGCGAAACGTGCTGGTCTGGCCGTCCCTGGTTCCGGACGACGGCCTCGCATGGCTCGGACCGGTGCAGTTGGGAATCGCAGCGGGATTCCTCGGCGCCTTCGCGCTGGTCTTCCTGCTCTACAGCCGCATCTTCCCGACGCTGCCCGTTCCTCGTCGCTAGCCCGCGCGCGCTAATCTCTCGGCGTGAGTTTCAGTTTCGATTCTTTTGCGGGTACCGGAAGTACGTTTCCGCAGCGCGGTGACCGCTCTCCGATCGTGCTCGACGACGACGGGATCTGGCATCCGCGCAGCGCCCGTCGCTCCGCGCTAATCCTCACCCGCTATCGGGACATCACCCATGTTGGCGTGTCCGCGCAGGCGCTGTGGCTTGGCGCACGCAACTCCGTCTACCTGCTTCCACGCGGAAATTTCGAAAACTACGACTCCCTCGAGCGCCTTGCGGGTGCGCTGCGCGCGCGGATTCAGAGCCTGCCCGACGGTGAGCAGCGCCTCGCGAGCATGGACCGGATCGACCAGGTCAGCGAAAACGCACCCAAGCCGCGCGCGACGCAGACGCTCATCGCGTTGTGCGTCCTCATCTACCTGGTCCAACTGGCGCTCGGTTTTCGGGTCACGCTCGCGGGCCACTACAGCGCCGCGCTCGTCGCAGACGGGGATGTCTGGCGCATCTTGACCGCCAACCTGCTTCACGCGCAGGGTGGTTTTGCGGGCATTGCCCACATTACGCTCAATCTCCTCGCATTGATGGCGCTCGGTTTCCTCGTGGAGCGCCCGCTGGGTTCTGCGCGAACCGCCTGCGTGATGGGTATTTCCGCAGTTGGCGCGATGGTCACCGGCGGCATGTTCGGAAATTTCATGGTCGTCGGTGCATCGGGCATCGTATTCGGTCTGGCCGGAAGCGTGCTCTGGCTGGATTACCGCTACGCCGAAGAACTCCCCGCCTGGTGGCGTTTCCCGCGTCGCAGCCTTTGGATCATCCTCGCCGTCAATATCGTCATCGGCGCAGTGGTGCCGTTCATTGCTCTTGCCGCACATATCGGTGGACTGGTTTCGGGTGCAGCCGCGACGGCGTGGGTCGGGCGTCGCATCTTGGTCCCCGCCGGCTTTGTGGGTTCGGGCGATGTGTGGCGTCCTGCTGACCGCAACGGTGTTTTCGGTGGCCACGGCGAGTATCGACGTCTTTGCCGACGGGAATGCGGCGGCGCGTTACGCGGCTCGCAAGTCGCGTTTGCCCGGGATCTCGCCCGTCGAACTCAACGACTACGCGTGGATGATCGCGACAGCTCCGAAAGTGACGCGAGACGAACTGGAAGCGGCGCTACTGCTCGCAGAGCGGGCGGTGATGGAAACCGTTCGGTCCGAGCCGACGATCCTCGACACCCTCGCCGAAGTGCAGTTCGGGCTCGGTCGCGACGCCGACGCGATCAGTACGATCGACGAAGCGATCGCGCTGGAGCCCGACGACAATTATTATCGCGAGCAGCGCCGCCGTTTTACCGGAGAGCGATCGCGCGACGATCGACCCGAATACGTCCCACCGATATTTCGCGATCCCAACGAGAATCATCCACCAGTCGAGATCGAACCGGAAGATCCCGGCCTTACGGTGTGAACTCGTCGCCGTCCTCGGCGATCGAGATGCGTCCATCGAATGTGTCGTTGACCACGCTCGTAATCTGCAGGGCGTAAACGGGCGGGGGGCGCATCCGAACCAGCACGAGGGTTTCGACGCCTGCCTGTTGGGCGAGCGCACCAACCGCATCGATCGCCGTGTGCTCGCGTGCCGCGCGCAGCAGCAGTTCCGGATCTTCGTCGAACTCCATCTGCTCCGCGACTTCCGGCGTCGGGATATAGACGGCTTCGTGGACCAGCAGGTTTGCGCCGCGCGCAAATTCGATCAGCGCGGTTTCCGCCCACCCGATCCCCGCAACCACCGCGGAGCGACCGCGCGCTTCGAATCGATAGGCGAGTGCGTCGATCGGCCCGCCGGGCAGCGCGCCCGCGCGCACCTGGAGGTCTCCAACCTGCTCCGACCAGCCGTCCGAGATCTCGACGACCTCGACCTGCGGCGCGGCCGAGCGGATTCCCATCCCGCCCGCGCGCGCTTCGATCCCGGAGCGGTGGGCGCCGATTAGCGCATCTGCGAGTGCTCGCGTTCCGCGCGGTCCCACGACCCGCAAGGGTGTTTCGCGACCGTTGATCCAGCTGATCAGCAGGAAATCGTCGAGACCGACGACGTTCTCGGGCAGCAGGCTCGTGAGATAGACGGTGTCGGGCTGCTTTGCGGGAATGCGCGCGAGGCGCAGCGCGCCCGCCAGCGCGCGACCCGCGTCCACGAGAACGATCCGCTCGCCGAGTCCGATTGCCGTCGCGGGGCCGCGTCGCGCGGGGTTCTCGTGCCGATCTCCGGTCCCCACGGTGATGACGGTCAGGCGGGCGTAGTTGCGCGCGTCGAGCGGCCCGACGCGATCGACCTCTTCCTCGAGCCGCCAGGCCCCGCAGGTCAGCACCCAGGCCATGGCTGCGACCGCGGCGACGACGACGAGCGCGGCGATGCGAAAGGGGAACACTGATGGGCCATCCAGTTTAGATCATTCGGGAAGCTGCGGCGTCGAACGGGCTCCATCCTAGCGACTTCCGTGGTACCGCGTGTTGGGGACTGCGCTGGACGATCCGCGGTCATCCGATACGTTCTGTCTCAAGGGGGCCTCACTCGCCCCCGAGTCTCGGCTCCAGCCACCGCGCTGGAGCCCGAGGCGGCCCGGAGGGGAGGTAACGGCGACCACCCCGAAACCGGGACTGGAGGCGGGGTCTGGGCCTCGCTGGGTGTCCTCGACGCCGGAACGGAGGTGATTCGGTGCATCATAAACAGACTACGGTGAGTGAGGTGGTGGCGTCCTAGACGCCGAACCGAATTTTCAGATCGTTTCGGTGTAACTGGGACGCACGATTCCCAGAGCCACCGCCCCGGGAGCGCGGGCACCGTAGCCGCGTAAGGGTCACGTACCTGCTCCCGGGGTTTTCTTTGCCCGCCGCCCACTTTTTGAACGCAAGTCGGATTGACTCCTTTATGCAGGACGGTCCCAGGGAGCGGGAGGCGAAGAGGTATCCCGCTCGAACCCCATGTCGCGCGATACCCCCTCGCCTCCCGCTCCTAGCAGCGCCCTACTCGAATCGAAAAAACCACCGCGCTCTCGGTGAATGTCCTCGCAAGCCAGCCGACCGGGGCCGAGGCGGGGGTAGGGGATATCGGGCGACATGGGGTTCGAGCCCGATACCCCTACCCCCGCCTCGGCACCGCGCACGAATGAACCCGCCCACCAAACGCCAATCGCCGCAACGCCTTAGCTGCTAGCGCGCTTCGCTCGCGTTGCCGGCTTTCGAAGCCGTTCTGCGCGTCTGGGACTTGAATTTCCGATCGAATCGCGATTGCGTGATGCCCGCCACGGATTTTCCCAGGGACGATCCGTAATTTAAAACGTGGAGGGGGGATCCTCCGTACGTCGTGCGCGGGGCGGGGCCGCCCGTTCGTCGCTCCGGAAGTTCCGAAGTGGCAAGCTCTCTGTCAGGACGATTGGCCCCTACCCCGTTGCGCGGCAATTCCGTCGACTCGCCCGGCCCGCTTCCGCGAGGCCGCCGAGTCCGGAACTGCCTATACTCGCGCCCCGATGGCCGAAGTCTCGATCGACCCGCTGACTCCCAATCGCGTTTCTCGAGCGGACGGTTCGGGTTTTCCCCAACAAAATCGCGGTTGTCTACGGTGATCGGCGCTGGACGTACGCGCAGTTCGCCGAGCGCGTCGGCCGCTTTGCGGGCGCCCTCAGGCGCGCGGGTGTCGCTCCGGGCGACCGGGTGGCCGTGTTGGCTCCCAACGTCCCCGAGCTGCTCGAAGCCCATTTCGCGGTGCTGCGGGCGGGGGCGGTGCTGGTTGCCATCAACACCCGGCTCAACGCCGCCGAGGTCGGTTACATCCTGAATCACTCCGGCGCCAAGGTCGTGATCGCCGACGTCGAGCTGGCGCCCCTGGTCGTCAACGCTCCCGATGGGCTGCGCGCGAATCCCGCTGCTGGTGAACCTGCAGGATCCCGGTGGCCGGGTTGATGGGGCTGCCGATGGACGGGCCGAGCTTCGAGGAGTTCGCATCCGGCGCCGACGTCGTGCCGATCGCGGGCTCGATCGAAGACGAGCAGTCGCTGGTTTCGATCAACTACACGTCGGGCACCACGGGGCGACCCAAGGGCGTCATGTACACCCACCGCGGCGCGACCCTCAACGCGCTGGCTGAGATCATCGTCCACAAGCTCGAGCGCGACTCCGCGTTCCTCTGGACGCTGCCGCTGTTTCACTGCAACGGTTGGTGCTTTCCGTGGGCCGTGACCGCTGTGGGGGGAACCCACGTGCTGTTGCGCGCGATCGATCCAGCCGAGATGATCGAGTTGATCCACAGCGAGAAGGTGACCCACCTCAACGGGGCGCCCACCGTGCTGTTGATGCTCGCGGAGGCGCCCGAGGCGCAGGGTATCCGCTTCGACCCGCCCATTCGCGTCGCGACGGGAGGCTCGCCGCCGTCTCCGACGCTGCTCGGAAGGCTCGAGGAACTCGGGGTGAGCGTCATCCACCTCTACGGGCTGACGGAGACCTACGGGCCCCACGTCTACTGTCAGCTGCAGCCCGAGTGGGAGAGTCTGGACGTGGCGGATCGCGCGCAGGTGATGTCGCGCCAGGGGGTTCCCTACCACACCGTCACCCATCTTCGGGTCGTGGACGAGGAGATGCGCGATGTACCCGCTGACGGGGACACCATGGGCGAGGTGGTGATGCGCGGCAACAACGTCATGCGGGGATATTTCGAAGATCCCGAAGCCACCGCGGAGGCGTTCGAGGGCGGCTGGTTTCACTCGGGAGATCTGGGCGTAGTTCACCCGGACGGCTATATCGAGCTTCGCGATCGCAAGAAGGACATCATCATCAGCGGCGGCGAGAACATCTCCACCATCGAGGTGGAGCACACCATCGTGCAACACCCCGCGGTGCTCGAATGCGCGGTCGTCGCGACGCCGCACGAAAAATGGGGCGAGGTTCCCAAGGCGTTCGTCTCACTGAAGTCGGGTGCGGATCTCGGCGAGCAGGAACTCATCGATTTCTGCCGCGAGCGGCTAGCCCATTTCAAATGCCCGAAGTTCGTCGAGTTCACAGAGCTGCCGAAGACTTCCACGGGCAAGGTGCAGAAGTTCGTCCTGCGCGGCCGGGAATTTGGGGGTTCCGACAAGCGGATTGGGTGAACTGGCGGAGTTCCGGACGCGCTCAGCTGGTCTTCGGAGTCAACCGGAGATGCACCACGCGCTCGGAAAGTACGTGGAAAGTAGTGTTCTCAATCAACGGCGTGTTAGCGCCCGGAAAACGCTTGGGGAACAGTGCCCTCAATCGTCAGCCTATTTGGCAATTGGGAAATGCTTCGGAAACAACACCCTTAGGTAGGTGCTCAGGGTCTTTCTCGACTGTTCTACGTTGCTGTCGTTCGGGCTGACCAGGATATCGAGCCAGAGTCCATCCCCCATCGCGCTCAATCCCTCGTTGACACGTTCCGGGTCAAGATTCGCGTAGCCACCCTCTTCGATGATCGTTCGACAGAGTTCGCCGGTAGCTTTGTAGGCAACCATATCGCGGTCCGTGCACGCAGAAACGTAGGTAGGGCGAGACTTGGCCTCACCGTAAAACGCGAACCAGGCAGCGAGGCGATTTCGGTTGCAGATCGGCGGCTCGAAATCGACCATGAGCACGGCTTCGAGCTTTTCCGCGGCACTCGGCCCCGCTTCATCGAAGGCGCACGCCCAGTGTTCCTGATACTCGCGAGACATGAACCTCAGGGTTTCCAAGAAGAGCATGTCCTTGCTTCGGAAGTGGAAGTTCACGATGCCTCGGGACAGGCCCGCTCCTTCGGCGACGCGTGCGAGTGTCGTATCCGCGAAACCGCGCTTCGCAATCGAGTTGATGGTCGCGGTGATGAGTTTCTGGCGGCTTCGCTGCTTTCCTTCCGCTCGACTGAGCGGCGCGGTCTGGGGCTGGCTCTGGGTCATGAGATTTCCTAGTTGCCGGTGATCGGTTCCCTATAAAAGCACAGAATGCCCTTTTATTACAAGGGATTATAATAATCAACTGGCTGAATATTCAGCAAAAAAATTCTTGACCTGAAGGCTTTGGAGGTCCAAGATGCACGAGAGTGAAGCGGGAGGCTTGTGAGATGGCGCGAACCCTCAAGCGGTCGAATCTCCACTTTGAGCTCGCCCTCGAGCGGCTGCCGCTTGGCGTCGCATCCGACCGTGGCTACTGGGGTGACGATCGCACCCTCTACGCCAAGCGTGCCAGCGGTGCGCGTCTGTGGGACATCGACGACAACGAGTACATCGATTATCGGCTCGGGGGCGGTCAGGTGATCCTCGGCTACGCGGATCCGCGCGTTGCCGAGGCCGCGCGCGCCGGTATCGCTCTTGGCGGCAGTTTTACGCTTTCCACCGAACTCGAGTTTGCTGTCGCCGAGCGGATCGCCTCGATGGTGCCCGCCGCCGAACTCGTGCGCTTCTCGAATTCTCAAGCCGAAGCCGTAGTGGACGCGGTGCGGCTAGCGCGAAATTTCACGGGTAAGGATGCAATCGCCGTGCTCGACAGCGGATCCCACGGACTATTAGGCGCCGCAGTGTGGGAGGCCGGCCGCCAAGAAGGGGCGATCGATACGAACCCAGCGCCCAGCCGAAGCGCTGTTCGCGGCTCGCCCGATAGCCTGATCTACGAAGTACCGGTCAACGACATCAATCGGCTCGACGAGCTATTACGCAGCCACGGCGATCAGATCGGCGCCTTGCTGATCGATCCGATCCCTCGCGACCGCGTATCGATGGCCGCAGATGCGGCGTACCTCGCCGATGCTCGCGCGCTTTGCGATCGCTTCGAGGTGGTTCTGGTCGTTGACGAGGCGACGACGGGATTTCGCGTCGCGAAGGGAGGCGCTCAGGAGTTTCTGGGCGTGCGTGCCGATCTCTGCACCTTCGGGCCCTCGATCGCAAGTGGTTTCCCGATCGCTGCGCTCGCCGGCCGCGAGGAGATCATGCGCCGGATTGGCGCAGGGGGCGTCCAGGGGTCCAACCAGATTCCGCACCCCGTGTCTCTTGCGGTCGCCGACAAGACCCTGGAGATCCTCGACCGGACCGATGCGCTCGAGCAAATCGCAAGATACGGCTGGCGGATGCGTGAGGGTATGAGTCAAGCCCTGTCGCGGCGCGGCATCTGCCACGCGTTCGTCGGGCCGCCATCGATGAGCACTCTGTGCTGCGGCGAATTGGCGTCCTCCGGTGCCCCAGATCGGGAAAAATTCGACGATGTGTTCTGCGACTACCTCGTGACGCACCTCCACGAGTTCGGGATCTTATGCGAAGCCGATTTTGGCGGGCCGTGGTTCGTGTCGGCGGCTCACAACGAACTCTGTCTCGCAGAAACCCTCGCGAAATTCGAGCGCGCCGTACAAGCGACACTAGAGCGGCTGCCGGATCTGCGGCGGCGAGCCGCGGGCGGGGCCCGCCAGGCACCTCGCTCCTTCGCGAATCCCAGCTGAACGCCATCTCGCCTCGAACCGATCCCACCAGGGGCAGGCGATGCCGAAGCACCGCGGCGTCTAACGCATCGATCCCTCGCGCAGGAAGGGCACGTCGGCGGGCTCGGCGTCCAGATCGCGCGCGTAGCGGTGCCCGGCGAAGACGGCTGCGGCGATGGTGCCCGGGGCACTGCAGTCCCCAACCCGTGCAATTTCGATTTGCTCGGAAAGCGTGTGATAGAGCGCGTCGGAAGAGACGCGGGAAGTAACCATCAGCGCGCACCCGGCTGCGATCTCTCGCTGCTTGCCGGTGTACGCACATGCCAGCATCACGCTGTCGTCGCGCACGGATTCGAGCACGGTACTGGTTTCGATCCGGACGCCCAGTTCCAGCAAGCGCGCTTGAATTCTATATTGTTCGTCCGTCGAACTGGTCCACGACGAAACAACGCCATCGGGCGTGACGAGGGTGACATCGAGGCCGCTGCCGCGCAGCTGTTCGGCGATGACGCCGCCCATGTAGTAGTGGTCGTCATCGAAGATCACGACCGGGCCTTCGGGGCGCGTCCCCGCCATGATGTCGTCGGGCGTGAGAACGCGAGCGGGATCCGAGATCTCGATCGGAGTTTCGAACCAGCGCCCGAGGCCATCTGTGCGCCAGCGCGCGCCGGTGGCCAGCGCTACGCAATCGGCCCCGAATTCGAGGATCTGGTCGGCGTCCAACTGGCTGTCGAGGAAGATCTCGACGTTCGGCAGCTTGTTGAGCTGCGCGACCCGCCAGTCGCGCACGCGTGCCCACTCTGCGAGGCCGGGCAGGCTCGATTCCAGCGTGACGCGGCCGCCGAGCGTCTTGCCCGCTTCGGCGAGGGTCACCTCGTAACCGCGTTGGCCCAGTGCGGTTGCCGCCTCGAGCCCGGCCGGGCCGCCACCCACGACCAGGATGCGCTTTTCCGATTGCCGCGCGGGGAATTCGCTCCGGATGCCAGCCACGTCGCCATTCCTCGCCCATCGAAGGGTTCTGGGTGCAGCGGATCGGCACGCCGTGCGTGTCGCTCGCATAGCAGATGTTGCAACCGATACACTCGCGGATGTCTTCGAGGCGGCCTTCATCGATCTTCTTCGGGAGGAAGGGATCGGCGATGGAGGGCCGTGCGGCTCCGACGAGGTCGACGATGCCGTCTTTCACCTGACGCAGCATCGTATCGGGTGAGGTGAAGCGCCCCACGGTCACGACGGGTTTGCTCGTCGCCTGTTTCACCCAGGACATGTAGTTCTCGAGAGAGGCCTCCTTTCACGAAGCGCGACGTTCCCATTTCGTATGAGTAATCGTCGACGACCAGGTCCCATAGATCCGGGAGTTCAGCCATCGTTTCGATCATCGCGCGGTGCTCTTCGATCACCGGGGCACCGTCCACAATTCCGCCGCCCGCCGAGCAGCGCACGGCAACCGCGCAGGTGTCTCCGACGGCCTCCTTGGTCTCTTCGACCAGTTCGGTGACGAGTCTCAGGCGGTTTTCGAGGGAGCCCCCGTACTCGTCGGAGCGCTGGTTGGCGGGCGACATGAATTGCGAGATCAGATAGCCGTGTGTCGCGTAGACGTAGACGATGTCGAATCCCGCGCGCTGCGCGCGTTTGGCGGCCGCCGCGTGCCAGCGGCGCAGGTTGCGGATATCCCTTTTGTCCATCACCCGGCACTGCATGGGATTGTTGCGCCAAGCCGGCCGGCTCCATGGGCCGAGCGCTTCCTCCCTCGAGTAGAGGTTCGACGAGAAAGCACCGCTGTACCAGAGCTCCGCGCCCGCCAGCGCGCCGTGTCGGTGAACCTTGTCGACCATCAGCGCCTGCGCGCGCACATCCTCTTCGTCCCACAGCGTGGCCGACGGGTAGGGATCGTCGTCGGAGCTCGCGTGGATCGAGCAGTATTCGGTGCAGACGACCCCCCAGCCGCCCTCCGCCTTGACTTCGCGCATGGCGGCGAGCGTCTGCGGTCTGCGATGCCCCATCCCCGTGCAATGCGGGACCTGGTAGAAGCGATTGGGAGCCGTTACCGGGCCGATCTGGATCGGCTCGAAGAGAATGTCATAACGCGGATCGCGCGCCATCGGTGCCTCCGCGCAATCGATGCGCCTGATGTGGAGCCCGGGTCGAAGAATCGTTACGCCGCCCCGAGGTTGCCGTCGATGGTCAGGAGTCCGAGTCGCTCTCGGTCGCGGATTCCGCGAGTAGGCGGTCGATGGCCGACACGAGTGCGGGATCGTCGGGCTCCGTATCGGATTCGAAGCGCGCCACCACGTTTCCCTTCCGATCAACCAGGTACTTCTGGAAATTCCACTCGACGGGGCCGCCGATCGGCTTGGGGAGCGAAGTCAGGTAGGCGTATACCGGATGCGCATCGGCACCGAGTACATCGATCTTGGAGAACATCGGAAACTCGACGCCGTAGTTCGATTTACAGAACGCTCCGATCTGGCGGTCGTCGCCGGGCTCCTGTTTGCCGAAGTCGTTGGACGGAAAACCGAGCACGCTGAACTTCTGTTCGCGGTAGCGCGCGTAGAGGGATTGCAGGCCTGCGTACTGCGGCGTGTAACCGCACTCGCTGGCCGTGTTGACGATCAGAAGCACTTCGCCGCGGTAGCGCGCGAGAGATTCCTCCGGGCCGCCCAGTCGTTTGGCGCTGAGGTCTAGCAATTGTTTGGCGCTGAGGTCTAGCAATTCTTTCGAAGCCTCCTCTGCGACTGCGCGGTCGGGCCCTAGTGGGGCACCGAGGGACAAAGCAAAAAACGCAGCTGCGATAGCAATCGATCGCGGGGTAAAATTGCGCATGAGGGTTTCTCCTGTCGGGATTGCGCGCTTCTGTTTTGATCGAGTCGCGGAGCGGGAGCGTACAACAGGGGCGCGAAACCGTAAGGCGCGTGGGCTATCGAGGGTGGAAAGTCGGCGGGTGCGAGGTCGGGTGGATCAGATGGGCTTGAGTTGGATCGGGAGCGTGTTGCGATCGCCCTTGAGCGAGCGCACCCAGTCCGAAAAACCGTATTTCTTGCGAAATTCGGCGTCGATGTAGTTCTGGTATTTCGGAATGTCCATCGGGTGGGCGGTGTAGGGGCGGGTCTGTCCGCCGAGTGCCAGTTCGATGCGGGGGTTGGTGTGAATCTCGTAGAGCCAGCTCCGCCCGCGATTTTCGGCGCGGATCCAGAGCGCGTTGTTGGCATGGACGTACCAGACGCTCGCATAGTGTTCGATGTGACCGGTCCCCGTGGTGCGCAACACGGCGATCTCACCGGTTGCGTGGGTGAGATTCTGCCAGGCCCAGAGGCCCGAAGTCACTAGCAGGACGAGTAGAAGTGTCCGGCGGTCGATGCTCATGCTGACTCCACATCCGTTGGGCGTGCGCAGATGGCGCGCACAAAGCCCGTCTCTCCTCTTTCGGCAGATCGGCCACGGAACCTCCCCCCACGGGGGGGCGGGTTGGCTCGAGTTGATCGTGCCGGTTCCTCACGGTGGTGTGTGGTTGGCAACCGAAGTGAATTAGCGGCGAGGGGAAATCGTGACGAGGTTCGAAATGAGGCGCATGCGGCGCGCGTTTCTAGATGATTCACGAGATTGCTGATCCCTTCGTGGTACACTGGGGTGGTCGGATTACAGGGGTGAGCTCGGGTTCTCG
>PVMK01115128.1_pt1 | contig 61261 bp, 54 predicted proteins | sample 1853481 | NCBI WGS metagenome assembly PVMK01 (sample SAMN08533507, study PRJNA380276) | Marine sediment metagenome, whole genome shotgun sequencing project.
GCCTGGATTCCAGCTTAACCAGGTTAATCCCGTTTTCAGAAAAAATCTTCAAGGTATCAAATAAGGAACCTGGCTTGTTGCTGGTGGCGTAGACGAGGGAAGATTTTTTCTTGGGGCCGTTGTCTAGTGCATGTGCTGCAATGACCGCAAAGCGTGTGTAGTTTCTGGCGTTGGTCTCAATGCCTTCTTTGAGTATGCTAAGCTCGAAGAGATCTGCCGCTTCTCTTGCTGCGATGGCAACATCGCCAGGGTTTCCTTCTTCTTTAACCCGGCGCACTGCTGTGGCCGTGTCCCTGGCCGCGACCAATTCCCAGCCCTGCTGGTTCTCCAGGAAATCGCGACACTGTTCAAGGGCCTGGGGATGAGAGATGACCCGTTTAATGTCCTCAAACTTAGTCTCAGGATGGCCAATGAGGGCATGGACGATCCGCAGGGTTATCTCTCCAACGATTCTAACGTCATACTCCAGAAGCAGATCGTAGTTTTCATGAATACTACCGGTTAAAGAATTTTCCAGAGGAATTACACCAAAGTCACTATTGCCCTCCTTCACCTCTTTGTAAACGGTGCGAAACGAGGATACTGAATCGATGTTGATGCCGCGACCAAAGAACTGCAGTGCCGCTTTGTGGGCGAAAGCTTGCATCTCACCGGCAAAAACAGCACGTCTCTGGCTTCCGATTCTGGACGAGGGCAAAATCGGGGCAGCGGTGGCTTTGTCCAGATAGCCGAAGTCAAGTTGCTTGCCAACCACCGGAGCGATTACATAAAGGTCTCTCATGAGCTGCCCAAACTGTTCCGGGTAGAGACTCTGGGGCCCGTCGGAGAGCGCTCTAGATGGGTCGTGATGCACCTCGATCATAAGACCGTCTGCTCCAGCGGCGATGGCGGCTCGAGCCATTGGACTTACCTTTTCCCTGAGTCCAGTGGCGTGGCTGGGATCGATGACCACCGGCAAGTGAGTGAGGTTTTTGATTATAGGGATGGCGGAGAGGTCCAGGGTATTTCGGGTGTAAGGCTCAAAGGTGCGAATACCACGTTCACAGAGAATAACCTGCTCGTTCCCCTCGGAAAGAATGTATTCGGCTGACATCAGCCATTCCTCAATGGTGGCTGAGAGGCCCCGTTTGAGCAACACGGGCTTGCCAATGCGGCCAGCGCTGCGAAGCAATTCGAAGTTTTGCATGTTGCGAGCGCCGATCTGGACCACGTCCACGTACTTGATCATTAGGTCTACCTGGTTGGGAGAGGTCATCTCGGTGGCAATCCGTAATCCTGTTTCTTCTCGGACCTGGGCGAGAATCTTCAAGCCTTCCTCTCCCAGTCCCTGGAAAGAGTATGGTGAAGTGCGCGGTTTAAAGGCACCGCCGCGAAATAACACAGCACCCGCACTTTTCACCTCCCTGGCGATAGTCATAGCCTGCTCCCGATCTTTCTATGGCACAGGGACCCAGCTATGACCACAATGCGGGGACCACCCAGCTCCACATCACCGATTTGAACCACAGTATCCTCGGGATGCATCTCCCGGCTAACCAATTTGTATGGCTGAGATACTGGCATTACTTTGGCCACTCCGGGCAGCTGTTCAAAAACCCGTACGTCGCGACTCACTTTACCCACCGCGCCGATTACGGTTTCGCCACCAGTGCTCATCTCACGGATGAGGCAGCCTTCTTCCCTCAGAATGCTGCGGACTTGCTCTTCTTCTTCTTTGCTCACTCCCTGTTTCAAGACGATAATCATGGCAACAACTCCTCACAATTGTGAATGTAAAAAAGAAAAGCCCCGGGGTGCCCGCCCCGGGGCTTGAGTTCAAATGGTTACTGAAGCAGTATTCCACCCCGAGGCGACCGGTTTCGGTCCACCCGGGGCTCAACGCCATGCGTTAGGAGACCGGGTGGACGCCCATAAAAAAGAAAAAGAGACGTCCGTCTGCAAATTGTGCGAAATATGTAGCTCCCAAACGCATAGTTCATCCTTTACTGTCAAATGAGAGTAAGAATTCTATTAAAGTACGGTAATTTTGTCAAGTATTTCTTGAGTACTATAAAAGAAGGTTTCAGGTGTCGGGTGTCAGGTGTCAGTGAAAAAAACAAAAAACAAAAAACTGAACACTGAAACCTGAAACCTAAATTCTGGATTCTGACTCCTGTCTCCTTGTTTTTAAATCTGCATTCTAAAATCTAAAATTTCTGTGGTATGTGGTTTGCAATCATCATTGCCCGAAAATTGACTTACGTCTTGTCAGTCGGCGCATGAGAGTAACTTTTGGTAGAGACAGAGCCAATCTGTGAAGGCTACTATCCCAACTCATACCGCAACCCTTAATCCATGGAGGTATGATTTTGAATACAATTAAGATAAAAAGAGAGTACCATTATCCAAAAGTAGACGCAAAATATCCCGTTGTCGTGCTTACAGCAGACGGGGCAATGAGAGGAGAAACCAAGCACATCAGCACCCAGCAAGCGTTCGTCCGCTGCAAAGACCCGCTGCGTCTCTATGACGTGGCCAGCATGAGCATTAAGTTTTCTGAAGAGGAGGCCATCCTGGCGGAAGGAGAAGTAATCTGGTCGAACAGATACGGCCCGGATGATGAAATAACCCCCCGGGGCATGGTGGTTCGCTTCATCCGTTTGTCCGCCAAAGAACGCAAGCGGTTACACGACACTATTGTCAAACAGTACAAAAAGAAGATGGACCTCTGGTAATATTCAAAGGTGGGGGCTCAAGATTTGCCCTCAGTTGGGATCTTATCGAGCCATCTTTTCAAGATATCCGCGCTGTCAATGGTTCCTAGCCCATTGACCTGGAAAAACTCATCCAGTTCATAGCGGTTACCCGTGAACCACCATTCTTTCAGGATGGCACCCGCCTCCGCCCGGAACATCCATTCAGGTCCAAGAGTTTTCCTGAGGTTTTTTTCAATGGTGGCCTCAGCCATCCATGAAACCAGATAATCAAGGGCGTAAAATTCCGGGGCCAGATCGAAAAGCTGGGTTTCAGGGAGGTAGGAGAACCCCGTGTGTTTCTTCAGTAGGGTGGCGTACGGCTCACCGTTGGCAAGGTCATTTTCTGCGAACATCTGATATTCAGCCAGAAACTTGCCAGCGTATCTTCTGAAAACAGATAAGTCTTTCAGGGTCTTGTAGAAGGTTATGGCATCTATTTCTCGAGGTGAGAGTTCCAGTTGACGTTCAAGAAATGGTGGGGAGAGGGTGATGTTCTGAAGCAAAAAGGCATAGGTTTCTGAGAGCGCGTTTGAGGTGAAAAAATCTTTCTCAGACGGAGAAAGCTCCCGCGAGGTAAAGGTGTGACTCAGCGCGTGACCCATCTCATGGAACAGGGTCTCCAGGTCTACCCAACCGCCCTGGGGATTCATCACCAGATGGATATTTTGGGGAATTCTCAGGGCGAAACTCATTGCCTGGGAGCTTTTTTGAGGTGAATAGTCGATGTCCAAGTGGAGGCCAGAAAGCTTTTTCACCCCAATTCCCCAGTTGCTGAAGAAGTCGAGGTGATCAACTAAAGGAATTTTTTCAGGGAAAAACCGATCCAGTTCACCCAAGCCAAGCAGATAAATGGCATCGAAGCGATTGAGTTTAGAGAGGGGCCGCCCTAAACTCTCCTGAACCCAGGTCTCCATGGCACCGAGATACATCTCTTCGGTCTGATTAAGTAATTTCAGTAGCTTGCGGACGTAACCTTGGTAGTCTATTTGTTTTTTATCCTCACAGTAGGCTGAGTAGGTTTCGTAACCAAATTCCTCTGACAAAATAGCCAGAAAGACTTCCCAAAAACTGAGGGCAAAGGGCTTCAGGAACTTGCAGAGGCTGCTGGTCTCTTTTACCAGGATTCGGCGGCCATTGAGATCGCTATCGTTTCTGACACCAGGGGAGGATGTCTTTGGAAGTATATCTTTTCTCCGTTGACCTGGGCGGCAGCCCCTTTCAGCCAGGTGAAAAGTTCATTCTCGTAAGGAGAAACACGATATTGGAGATAGTGTCCAAGAAGAGAGTGAAAAAGTCTTTCCCTCATTCGCGAGTCTGTCCCGGTGCTTCGAATTTGCTTTATGCGGTTTGGGCTTGAAGAGGTCTTCAAGCCCATCGTAGATGCTGAGCTGGGATGGAACGGTGTCATCTCCCCGCCATATTTTCAAAGCCCTGGAGGTCAAGCCTTCATTGAGCTTCAACACAGCTTGTTCTATTCCATCCATCTCAGAACCTAGTATTGAACAGAAGGGCAAGCGATTCTAGCCGGTGTGGCTATTAAACCTCAAAGGGATTCTGCATCATGATTGTCTGCTCGCGCCCAGGGCCCACTGAGACAATGGAAAGCGGGATTTCGGCCAGTTCTTCGATGGCTCGCAAATAGCTCTGGGTGTTTGGCGGGAGTTGTCCGAGAAACGTGCGGGCGCTAGTGATGTCCTCACTCCAACCTGCAGGTCCATCATACGAAGGGTTTGCAACTCTCCAGGGTGAAGCATTCATTGGGAAATTCTCCATGGAGCTCGTCCCATGGACATATGAGGTGGCAACGCGTATCTGCTTCCAGCCCACGAGAGCACATCCAGCTTGGTTATGGTTAGGCTGGTGAGTCCGTTCAACCGGGCGAAAAGTTCATTCTCGTAAGGAGAAACACGATATTGGAGATAGTGTCCAAGAAGAGAGTGAAAAAGTCTTTCCCTCATTCGCGAGTCTGTCCCGGTGCTTCGAATTTGCTTTATGCGGTTTGGGCTTGAAGAGGTCTTCAAGCCCATCGTAGATGCTGAGCTGGGATGGAACGGTGTCATCTCCCCGCCATATTTTCAAAGCCCTGGAGGTCAAGCCTTCATTGAGCTTCAACACAGCTTGTTCTATTCCATCCATCTCAGAACCTAGTATTGAACAGAAGGGCAAGCGATTCTAGCCGGTGTGGCTATTAAACCTCAAAGGGATTCTGCATCATGATTGTCTGCTCGCGTCCCAGGGCCCACTGAGACAATGGAAAGCGGGATTTCGGCCAGTTCTTCTATGGCTCGCAAATAGCTCTGGGTTTTGGTGGGGAGTTGTGAGAAGGTGCGGGCGCTACTGATGTCCTCGCTCCAACCTGCAGGTCCATCATACGAAGGGTCGCAGCTCTCCAGGGTGAAGCATTCATTGGGAAAATTCTCCATGGAGCTCGTCCCATGGACATATGAGGTGGCAACGCGTATCTGCTTCCAGCCCACGAGAGCACATCCAGCTTGGTTATGGTTAGGCTGGTGAGTCCGTTCAACCGGGCAGCATTTCGCAGAACCACCATGTCAAGCCAGCCGCAGCGGCGTGGTCTACCCGTGGTGGAACCGAATTCCGCTCCTACCTTTCTGGAGATGCTGTGCCACGTCATCGTCTAGTTCGGTGGGAAACGGTCCGCTGCTCACACGCGAGTCGTGTACGCCTTTGCAGATGCCTATGATCGGTATCAATGCGGGTGGGACCGATGCCGGCACCGCAGCATGCACCACCGGCAACTAGCATTTGAAGATGTAACAAAGGGGTAGGTGCCGTGGTCTATGTCTAGGTGAGTCCCCTGAGCCCCTTCAAAAAGGATGTTCTTCCCTTGGCGCCGACCCCTGTCCAGCAGCTCGGAGACGTTGCCGGCATAGGGTCGAAGCTGCTCGCCATAGGCGAGGTATTCATCTGCAATTTGGTTGTAGTCTAAAGGCTTGGCACCGAGAAACTTCTCCAAGTAGAAGTTTTTTTCTTCCAGGTTCACCTTGAGTTTTTCTGTAAACAGCTTTGGATTAATCAGTTCGTGGATACGGATTCCGACCCGACTAGCCTTGTCTTCATAGCAGGGACCGATGCCACGGCCTGTGGTGCCGATTTTTTCTTTTCCCTTCCGTTGCTCCCGGGCGTTGTCCACTTCCCGATGGTAGACCATGATCACATGGGCCTGTCCACTAATGACCAGGTTGTCCGGACTAACCTCTATCTGGTGACTTCGTAGGCCTTCTATCTCTTCGAGCAAGACGCCCGGGTCCACCACCACCCCATTGCCAATGCAGCAGGTTTTGTTCTGATGCAGGATTCCCGATGGGATCAAGTGCAAGATAAATTTCTCATCTTCCACCACCAGCGTGTGGCCGGCGTTGTTGCCTCCCTGAAATCGGACAATGTAATCGGCAGACTCACTCAGGAGATCAACAACCTTACCCCTTGCCCTCGTCGCCCCACTGGGTTCCAACCACAATTACGTTTGCCATGGGGTAAACCTCTGTATGTTTGGATTATTTGAGTAATGGGAAAAATGGAGTGTAGGGGTGTTGGATTTGGCAGCTCTATGAATTCAGCTCTTCATTACCGATGACTCCATTTCAAGCCCGAAAGAGGATAATGGATTGGGTAAAAAATGTCAAACGGAGAGTAAACCAGCGGGCAGCTAGCAACTGGCAGCAGGCAGCCAGTATGTTGGAGGTTGGAGGAGCGCTTCGCGGTTTGTCAGTAGTCAGTGGTCCGTTGTCCGTCGTAAAAGAAGCATAGCGCAAAGCGCATAGCGCATGGCGTAAGAAGAAAGTGGTCATGAGAAAAGAGGAATTCGATCTTGTTCTCTATATTCTGAATTCTGGATTCTGACTCCTTAATCTTAAATTGTCCTTCGGACTCCCACCCTTCGGGCGGGTTCCCAGTTTCGCAATCCGAAATCCGCAATCTGCAATTAGGCTACTGCCATTGCTCGCAGACGGCGGACGCGCTCCTCCATGGGTGGATGGGTACTGAACCATTTGGAAAAGCCACCACCACTGAGCGGATTTACTATGAACATATGTGCTGTTGCTGGCTTGGCCTCCTGCATGGGTATCCGCTTGGAAGCGGACGCCAGCTTTTCCAGGGCCGTGGCCAGACTCCTGGGATTTCCTGCCAAACGGGCGCCGGTCTCATCGGCCAGATATTCACGAGAGCGGGAGATGGCCATCTGGATCAGCATGGCTCCAAGCGGTGCGAGGATGGACATGAGAATAAGACCGATGATGCCGCCGCCATCGTCGTCGTCAGAGCCCCCAAAGCCAAAAATGGCGGCAAAACGAGCCATGCTGGCAAGCATCATCACTACCCCGGCTAAGGTGGCGGCAATGGAGCCGATGAGAATGTCACGATTTTTTACATGTCCCAGTTCATGGGCCAACACCCCTTTTAGTTCCTCATGATTGAGGAGGCGGACGATGCCTTGGGTAACCGCCACCACCGCGTGTTCAGGGTTACGGCCGGTCGCAAAGGCATTGGGGGCTTCTGAGGGAATCATATAGATGCGAGGTTTGGGCAATCCCCCACGCTGCGCGAGTTCGTCCACCATTTGGTGAATCTCCGGGGCTTCAGTGGGGGTAAGCTCTGTGGCCCGATACATGGCCAGGACAATCTTGTCCGAAAACCAGTAACTGCCAAAATTCATGACCATGGCGAAAACAAAGGCGATCATCATACCCTGATTGCCACCAAACATTCTCCCAATAAGAACGATTAACACGGTAAGGGCTGCCAGCAAAACCGTGGTTTTGAGCTGGTTGGCCATCATAGGTTGTACCTCCTGTTACATTGTAGATTTCGGGTTCATTATTGAAAGAAGAACCCCATAAACGCTGGATCCAAGATTTCTTTGAACCAGAAAGAATTTAATGTCAAATGGTGCTTTTGTCAAGATGGATGGGGGAGGGTCGGCCGCTGCAAGTAAATGATATTAGATCAAATAACTAAGGTTTCAGTGTTCAGTGTTCAGTTTCAGTTTCAGTGCTTTCCTGACACCTGAAACCTGACCCCTGGTAACTGTATTACACCTGACACCCGATCCGCCTCAGGCGGACTCACTCTAGCGCGTTTTTCCTCGGAGTGGGTTTGCAACGTTAGGTTTAGAGTGCAAAATTGAGCCGAGTCTCCGGAAGAAAAACAAAAGCATCAGCCCCGCCAACAGCAGGGCAGTTCCGAGATGGAGCCATGCGGGCAGTAGTTCGCTGCTAGCGACGGCCAGTCTTGCTTGCAAGGAAATCCCGAGGGAGCCGTAAAGCCAATCAGTCGCCAATCCCAGCAACACCGAAAAAATCGCAATAGATCCCAGGTAAATAATCACACCCCGCTTCCCCAGCACTCTGGTAAGCACCGCGAGGGAGGCAATATTGGTGGCGGGGCCTGCCAACAAGAATACTAAAGCTGCTCCGGGACTCACCCCTTTCAGGATCAAGGCCGCAGCCACCGGGGTGGAAGCGGTGGCGCAGATGTAGGTGGGGATACCGGCGGCAAGCATTAAAAGCATGGTGGCAATGCCACCCCCGAGATACTTGCTCGTTAAATCCTGTGGTAACAAGAGAGTTATGGCTCCCGCCACGATGAAGCCTGCAAAGATCCAACCAGAGAGTTCACGAAACAGATCGAAGAAACCATACCGGATTCCACTCCATAGCTTTTGGCCTAAGGTGTGGTGCTTGCTGTGCTCCTCCGGCGGGCAATCTTGACCATCGCAGCAACCATCGACACGGCAGTTTAGATCAGGTGGCAACGAGACTGTGTCCGTGGCCTCCCAGGAGATAAAGTTCTCCGTAATCCCAGCGGCAAAAGCGGTAAGAAAGGCTGCAACCGGTCTAATGAGCGTCATAAGGGGATCCAGGAGGGCGTAGGTAACGGCGATGGAGTCCACTCCGGATTCGGGGGTGGCGATTAGGAATGCCGCGGTCGCGCCCCGATTGGCTCCCTGCTTTCTCAGACTGGCTGCGGCGGGCAAAACTCCGCAAGAGCAAAGAGGCAAGGGAATGCCCAGCAAAGCCGCCTTGAATACAGAACGTACTCTGCCGCTGCCTAGGTGTTTGGCAATGGTCTCGGGCGCGAGGAAAAGGTACATAAGGCCAGCGACCAGAACTCCGAATATCAGATACGGGGCGGCCTCCACGAAAAGCTCCCAACTGGCCTGGGCTATTTGCATGAGAACGGTCATTATCAATCCCGTAGATGCTCTAAAGTGATATTGATTAACTGGGACACATGGTTGTCGGTCAAGCGATAATAGAGTACAACTCCATTGCGGCGATTGGCAACAAGCTGCAGGTTCCTGAGCAGACGGAGTTGATGGCTCACCGCCGACTCTGTTAAACTCAGCATGGCGGCCAAATCGCAGACACACATCTCACGTTTTTCCAGAGCCCAGAGGATTTTCAACCGAGTCTCATCCGCCAAGGCTTTGAATATCTGGGCCAAGCTCACGGTTTCATTAGGGGCAAGGGCAGATGCTCTCGCCTCTTCCACCGCTTGGCGGTGAATAAGCCGACAATCACAGAGATCGTTTGTTTGTTTTGGCAAAACGGTTTTCCTTTCTTATCTGAGTATATGCTCAAATATACATATATGGAGAGAGGTTGTCAAGAGCAGGGTAGTAATCAGTTGACTGTCCTTTGGAAAATCTGCTACTTTTGGCCGCACATTACTCAAAAGGAGGAATAGTTATTCGTGGTTGCCCGCCTGGAAATCACCCTCAAGCCCGACCTGTTTGATGCCGAAGGAGAGGCAATCAGGCGCAAAGCCAGGGACTATTTTAATATTCAGCTGGACGAAGTACGCATCATTCACGTCCTGACCATTGAGGCGCAACTAACCCAAGAGCAACTAGAATCAGCCCGCCGCCAGATCTTCACCAATCCGGTCAGTCAAATATCTTCTTTCAAACCATTGGCCACCCCCTTTGACTGGGCAATCTGGGTTGGCTTCCGTCCCGGAGTGCGAGATAATCCAGGGAGCACAGCGGTGGAGGCAATGGAAGATCTTTTCAAAACCCGTTTCCAACCTGGAGAAAGCGTTTACACCTCTCGGCTGTATCTTCTCCGTAGTGAGCGTCTGGGGAAGAGCAAGAGAGGGCACCGGGCGGTGGAAGGAATTGCCAGGCAGCTACTGGCCAACGACCTGGTTCAGCAGTGGCGAGTCTACTCTGGAGACGAGTGGAATCCTGAGGAGGGCATTGGCATAATCATCCCCAAGGTTCGACTTGCACACCAGCCCTCGGTTGAGACACTTTCCATCTCCAGTGATGCCGAGCTGGAGCGCTTGAGCCTGGAGCGCAACCTGGCTTTGCATCCCAGGGACATCCCGGTTATACGTTCTTACTTTCTTCAGCCTGAGGTGCGGGATGGACGCAGTAAATTCGGCCTGTCTGACCCCACAGATGTGGAGCTGGAGTACATTTCCCAGGCGAGGAGCGACCATTGCAACCACAACACTTTCCAGGGTAAGTTTTACTATCATGATCTGAGCACGGGCGAACAAAAGGTGGTGGATAACCTTTTCAAAACCTGTATCGAGGCCCCCACTCTGGCGTTGCAAAAAGAAAAAGACTGGGTCATCTCTGTGCTTTGGGACAATGCTGGAGTTGCTCGTTTCGACCAGGATACATACTACGTCATTACCGGAGAGACCCACAACAGTCCGTCCAACATGGAGGCGTACGGCGGAGCGCTTACCGGCATCGTAGGGGTCTACCGGGATCCAATGGGAACCGGAAAGGGTTCCCGGCTCATTGCAGGGACCTATGGTTATTGTGTGGGATATCGAGATTACCGTGGTCCCCTGAAACCGCACTTGCATCCGCGGCGACTTCTGGACGGTGTTATTGAAGGTGTACGGGATGGCGGTAACAAGAGTGGCATACCCACCCCTTACGGCCAGGTCTTTTTTGACCACGGTTACATGGGTAAATGTCTGGTCTTCGTGACTGCCATAGGGTTGATGCCGGCCACTGTATCGGGTACTCCCAGTGAGAAAAAAACCACCACCGCTGGCGATCTGATCATTATGTGCGGTGGCCGGATTGGCAAAGATGGTATCCATGGGGTAACTGCTTCCAGTGAGATCTACAGCGAACATACCCCTGCCGGTCATGTGCAAATAGGTGATCCCTATACTCAAAAGAAGATGCACGATTTTCTCTTGGAAGCGCGAGATGAGGGATTGATTGCTTTCATAACCGACAATGGGGGTGGGGGGCTTTCGTCTTCCATAGGCGAGTCGTCCCGATTCTCCGGAGGTGCTTTGGTAGAACTGGATGAGGTTCCACTAAAGTACGAAGGTCTAGATGCCTGGGAAATCTGGGTTTCGGAGAGCCAGGAACGAATGACAGTGGCGGTGAAACCCCAACAGCTCTCACGGTTCATGCAGCTTTCCCACAAGCACGAGGTTGAGTCTACGGTTATCGGTCACTATACAGACAGTGGCAAACTGCACATCACCTCCCAAGGCAAGACCTGTGCCTACGTGGATCTGGCGTTGCTTGAATCCGGTTTTCCCCAATGGGAGTTCGAGGCGGAGTGGGTAGCGCCGGAGCATAGAGGACTCAGGGAACCTGTATTGGGCCCACCAGATAATCAGCGGCGAATCCTGCTCACTATGCTGAGCCGCGCCAACATATGCTCCAAAGAGTGGATCGTTCGGTTGTATGACCACGAGGTCCAGGGAACCAGTGTCATTAAACATCTGGTGGGAGTTGAGAGGGACGTCCCCAACGACGGTGTGGTTTTACGCCCACGTCTGGATTCCCTTCGCGGCTTGGCAATAGCACAGGCACTCAATCCAACCTATTCCCGCATTGACGCCTACCATATGGTGGCTTGTACCATTGACGAGACGGTGCGGCGGTTGTTGGCTGTGGGGGGTAGTTTTCAACATCTGGCGGGGGTGGACAACTTCTGCTGGCCTAACATTCAGTATCATCCGGAGAGTAATCCTGACGGCAAACTGAAAGCGGCGCAATTGGTCAGGGCCAACTGGGCTTTGAAAGACTACTGCCTTGATTTTGGTATCCCCTTGCTTTCCGGCAAAGACAGCATGTACGTGGACGGAAATCTGGAGGGGGAGTTCGGCGAACGCCATAAAGTGTCCGGCCTCGAGACCCTGCAGTTCACGGGCACCAGTGTTATAGAAGATGTGCAACGGTGTGTCACTATGGACGCGAAAATGGCGGGTGACCTTATTTATGTTTTGGGGCTTACCAGAAACGAGTTGGCAGGCTCTGAATACTACGATCTTTTTGACTATACCGGACTCAATGTGCCCCGCGTGAGGATAAAGGAGGTAATTCCTCTGTATCAGGCATTGGAAGAGGCCATCCGGGCCGAGTTGGTGGCTTCGGCCCATGGCATCTATCGAGGAGGTCTGGGAGTCCATCTGGCACTGGTGGCTGTGGCCGGTGAGCTCGGCTTGGATGTGGAACTTGCTCAGGCACCCTCTGAAGAGGTGAAACGGGACGACCTCCTGCTTTACTCCGAGTCCGCCGGGCGCTTTATTGTCACTGTTGCACCTGAGCACAAGACTGACTTCGAGGAGCTCTTTAAAGATCTTGCCTGTGATTGTGTTGGCCTGGTCACGGCAAAACAAAAGCTCACAGTTCGGGGCCTTGGTGGTAAGGTTCTTTTCAGGGTTGGTCTGCAGCAGCTCAAATCAGCTTGGAAGAAGCCGTTTGGGAATCTTTAAATGTCAGTGGTCCGTAGTCCGTGGTCAGTTGTAGCTCGCTTCGCTCGCAGCATGGAGCAGAGAGCCAAGAGCATGGAGTCTATGAAAGTAATATCAATACATATTGCTCCGTGCTCCAGCACCATGCCTCTACTCTTGCAACGGACAACGGACGACGGATAACGGACGACTGAATACGGACATTATGCAAAGGAATAACAACATTTCGCCTTCCGCGTCCCGCGGGAGGAGTGCGCCCAAAGCCCTCGTGCTCACGGGTTATGGCCTCAACTGTGACTGGGAAACCGCCTATGCTTTCGAGTTGGCTGGGGCCGAGGCTCATCGCATCCACATCAACCAACTGCTGATGGGAGAAAAGATCGGCCAACTAGCGAGGTTGGAAGATTATCAGATCCTGGCCTTTATCGGCGGTTTTTCCTGGGGCGACGACCATGGGGCAGGAGTCCTCCTGGCCACCAAGCTGCTGTACAATATCGGCGAGCAAATACTCGGCTTCATCGAGGCGGGAAACCTGGTTATCGGCATCTGTAATGGCTTTCAGGCCCTGGTGAACTTGGGACTGTTGCCCGGTCTCGATGGTGATTACCGCTCTCGCCGGGTGGCTCTCATCGGCAATGATTGCGGCAGCTTCCGCGACCAGTGGGTAAACTTAAAGGTGGAAGAAGACTCGGTTTGCGTGTTTACCCAGGGCCTGAAAAACCTGGAACTTCCAATTCGACATGGCGAAGGGAAGTTTTACGCGGAGAAACCGGTAATCGGTCGTCTGCTGGAAGAAAACCAGGTGGTGCTTCGTTATGCCGGCAGCGAAGGCAATCCTGCCGGGGGCAGCTTTCCTGAAAATCCCAATGGTTCCTTGGAGGATATTGCCGGGATCTGCGACCCCAGCGGGAGAGTGTTCGGTTTGATGCCGCATCCAGAAGCGTATAACCACTGGACCAACCATCCGAACTGGACCCGGTTCAAAGAGAGCTACCGCCGAGGTGGAGAACCGTACCCCCAGGAAGGCTACGGCATCCAGATATTGCGCAACGCCGTCGAGTACTTCAAATAAACTGGATTCATTTTACCCATTTCTGGTCAGACATGGAAATTTTGCAGGGATGGGAAATATGGATATGGAGTCGGAGCGGTTAGATGGCTTGCTGAAAGATGATATCGCTCCCTGATATCATCAAGAGAAGACCCTGCCTGCTGGTGCTCTTTGCCACCCTCACCCAGTTCTCGTCACTCAGGCCGCGCTCCAAGGTGGTGAGCATAAAGCCACCTTCCAGTTTTCTGCTGCCCTTCAGTAACATGAACTGGCGATGATTGGTAAAGGCAAACACAACCCAGCCGTTGGTTAATAAGTAATTGTAGTCGCCCGGGTATTCATTGATTAGCCCCGCAGTACTCTGGCACAAGGCTTCGAAAAGAGCAGGCAAAGCTGGAGGTGATTTTCGAAAACGCGAGCACAACTGGTCCCGGAGATATTCAAAGGCTCTGGCCGAATCGCTGTAGGCATCCTCTATTGGCTCTGAGCTGGTTTGGTAGCTTTCAACCGCCGGCGCCCTGCCATTGTGAACGAAGAGCCAATCATGACCAATGAATGGAAGCACAAAGGGATGGGCATTACATTCATCAACGGGGCCGCTGGTTCTGAAGCGGACATGGCAGAGGATAATCCTACTCTTCACCACCCGGGCCAGCCTCTGGAAGCTGTCATGCACACGCCCGGCAACGTAGGCGCCTTCGGCAGATTTTTCCACCAGGGCACGGTGCTTTTTGAAATAGCCTATGCCCCAGCCATCCATGTTTTTGCTGGCCTTAATCGCAAAGAGGGGCAGAGACTTTGGGGCGGAATAATCTTTCCCTGCTGACAGAGCAAATAAATCACACATCTTAGAAAGCATAGCGCATGGCGCATAGCGCATGGCGCGTCAATAAGGTGATATGGCAATCAGAACCACTCCAATTTGTGGGAGTGGCCTCCCCGACGGCGGGACAGGCTGGCCACGATAATCGTGGCTAAAAGCCGCTCCCACCGGGCCAGTCTTCAGTAACGGCACATAAAACTGACCACGGAAATGAACAATTATATGTCGTCCAAATGCAGCACATCCGGGCCGGCTATAACCATAAGTTGGCCCAGGGAACTTTCGTCGGGCTCGATGGTGAGCCACTCTTCTGGGCTTAATCTTTCTCCAACAGAGGTGACAAGCAGGATGTCTCCTAAGGTCTCAGATTTTCTTAACATCAGAAGTCGCCGAAAGTTGGAAAAACAAAAAAGTACGGACTCGTTAGCCAGAAAGAAGGTGTAATTGCCGGGATAGTCGGACAGCAGCTTTCGAATACTGTCGCGCAGAACTGCATAAAGACTCCCATAAGGGTACTGGTTCATGCGACTTACCAGTGCATCTCTCAAATACTCGAAGATCCTGGCAGCTTTGACCTCAGCTTCCAGACGGGGTTCATTGTCGCTCCGGTACTGTTCAATCTCTTGGTCTCTGCCCACATTTACAAAGAGCCAGATGTGGTCGAGGAAATTAAGGGTGAAGGGATTATTGTGAGCACTATGCCTTCCCCCACTCAGTGGGCAGCTTATATGAGAGACGATAATCCGACTATCAATGACCCGGGCCAACCTCTGGAAGCTCTCGTGTACCTGATCATCAACGAACACCTGCTCGGATGATTTTTCCACGAAAGCTTGACCATCGCGAAAAAACCCGATACCCCAACCATTCATGTTTTTCCTGGCCTTTTCGGCAAAGACGGGCAGATAGTCCTGGGCGGTATAATTGTAGCCTGCCGAAAGGGCAAAAATGTCACACATAGCAGCTCCCACCAATCTTAAGACTAAGGTGTCAGTGTTTCAGGATTCAGTGCTTTCGCTTTTACTCCCTGACACCTGACACCTGACACCTAGAACACTCGGTCGTTTTCCGGCTTGGTATACGAAGTTGGGCTTCGGAGATGGCAGCAGGCAACCGCCCGCTTCCAGCTAGCTAGAGAAAAGTTTGATTCGGTCCGAATAGCCTAAGGCGTGGTAGATTACGTAGATTGTTTGTAGCCACTTGTTCCCATTGTTATGAAAATGGATGGTTGGGATATGTCCCTGACTCATTTCCACCAGAAACTGGCTGAAAATGATCCACTGCATGGCGTCGTCGATATGGGCCAGCACTGCGGAGTGATAGCGAAATTCAATGGTGGAGCGAAACCAGTAGGAGTGGAGATTCAAACCGTGATAACGGGTCTTGTCGTAGCGCGGATATCTGGCCTTCTCGGGATCGTAGCGGTTTTCCGGCGAATACCATAATTTCTTGAGCCGGCAGTTACTTGGTCCACACACGGGATCGCAGTCTCTCAAAAAGGCCTTAACATCTATTTCCATGGGGCGACAAGTATTTTTGTTCTGGCGCTCTCCCGGGATGAGCAGATAAAAGAGATTTTCCATGGGGTGAACGAGCTTCACGAGCTCTTTGAGGTTTTCACAGCCGTACACATCTCGATCCACTCCATGATGAACATGGAGGCCGCACGACCCATCAATATTTACTCTCTCGATCTCATTGAGAAACTGCATGGCCTGGTAGACTTGTACGAGTCCTTCAATACCACTTAGAATTGGACTGACGAGTTCGGCGCCATATCTGGTGTGAAGTTTGCCTCTCACGGATGTGTCTTCCTCAAAATGCCACGAGTCTTTGTCCGCTCCAAGGGCAATCTTGGAGTCGGAGCAAAGCTGTGGGAAGCGCCGGCCATCCCTGGCTCGAGAGGAAATGTTGTAAGGCTTGATGATGCCGGCATCGGAAGGGGTTAGAACGTAATTCAACCCGTAGAATTCAATTTCGACGCCAAAGGTACGGTCCTCAAAATAATGAAGCATGGGATACTGGTTCTTGAGCCGTACGATGAGCCAATGTGGGGCAGTCATCTCAGTTCTCATCCTTCCCACTGGAATAGTACCGCGACCGAGTCAGTGGTAACGGTCGAGCAAGCCTTCTTTTCTAATTTCCGTCGGACAATATTTATTTTACCAGAAATTACTATAGGTTACCACAAAATAGTTAATTGTCCTCTTTCATGATAATTCTGGCGTCTGCCACCAAGGCGCCTTGCGGATAGGCAAAAACCGGGTTCAAATCAATTTCTACTATTTTCGGATTTTCCTCCGCGAGCTGTGCAACTGCCAAGAGACAATCAGCCAGTGCATTCGTGTCCACTGGTGGCTGGCCTCGATATCCGGCAAGAACAGGATATCCTTTGATCTGCTGGATCATTTCGAGCGCATCTTCCCGGCTCAGGGGGGGATGATGCAGAGCCACGTCGCGAAAAATTTCCACCAAAACCCCACCGAGACCAAAGAGCATGATTGGACCAAACTGGGGATCGCGGTTCATCCCGATGATGACTTCCTGACCAGCGGGAGCCATCTTGTTCACCAAAACACCGTCGATCTTGGCCTGGGGGCATGAGTTATTCACTCTTGCTAGAAGTTCGCCGTATGCTTTCTCCACCGCTTCTGCGGTGTCCAGGTTGAGTTGCACCCCACCAGCATCGCTCTTGTGGACTATGTCAGGCGAGCTGACCTTAAGAGCTACCGGGAATCCCTGCTTTTGGGCAATTTCACTGGCACTGCCAGGGCTTTCAGCAAGAGCGAAAGCGGTGCAGTCCAAACCTTTCGCCGCAATCAGTGAAAGTGCCTCGTGCGGTGGTAGCTGAATTCCAGTTGCCGAGAGAGTGAGTGTTGGTTCTTGGGGGGCTGAAAGCGATTTCCGGTCCATGACCTGGGCCAGCGCCTTAATGCCGCGCTCCGGTGTAGGAAATACCGGTATTCCCTTGAGATGCATACGTTCCCGTTCCCGTCGCTCCACATCAGCACCACCGAGAAAGATAACCAGTTCATTGGCCGCGGGAGTCACGACCTCCGAAGCACCTTCCACCGGATCGCCAAAAATAACTCCCAGGGTGTCGAAGTGATCCCGAGCTTCTCGGATGACGTCTCCAAACATCTGGGCCGTGGCATCGCCGGTAAGATCGATGGGATTTGCCTTAATGGCATGGGCCGGGATCAAAGGGGTGATTGCCTCAACTACTTGCTCGGGTAAAGGGGCCGCATCCAAGCCCTCCTGCTCCGCCTGATCCGTGCCGAGAATTGCAGCACCACCAGAGGTGGTGATGAAGACAATGGTATTACCCTTTGGCGGCTTAAGATATGCGAATGCCTTGGTAAAGTCATAGAACTCCTCTATGGTATAGGCCCGGCACACGTTATATTTTTTAAAAAGAGAATCGTAAATGGCATCAGCACCGGCCAGAGCCTTGGTGTGTGACTCTGCGGCCACCTTGCCTTTGGGCGTGCGACCGGACTTGAGAACTACCAGGGGTTTCTGCAACCGATCCAGTACTTCCAAGAACTGGACAGGTCGTTTTATCCCCTCTATGTAGGCAGCAATAACCTCGGTGTTCTCGTCCTGGTTGAAGTAGTCAATGAGGTCGGCTTCATCCACATCAGCCCGGTTGCCCATACTGACAAAGCTGGAAACACCCAGTTTTTCCTCGGAAAACCAGTCCATCATGGCAGCTCCCACCGTGCCGCTCTGGGAGATGACCGCCACTTTGCCGGGGTAGGTGAGCAAAGGCCAGGAAGCACAGATTGGATGATGGGGATTGTTCACTCCCTGGCAGTTGGGCCCAATCAGTCTTACTCCGAATTTACGCGCTACTTCAGTTGTTTGCTGCTGCAGATCCTCGCCCTCGGCTCCAGCTTCGGCAAATCCACCAGTAATGATCACCGCGCCCTTAACACCCTTCTCTCCGCAATCCTGAATAGCCTGCGGTACGAATCGAGCCGGTATGATGAGCACAGCCAGGTCGGGCGGCTCTTGCAGCTCCTTGACATTGGTATGACAGGGAAGGTCGAGGATGGTGTCAGCTTTGGGATTTATTGGATATACGGCTCCCTGGTAGCCGCCGTCCAAGATGTTTTTCAAGATCTCATGGCCCAGCTTGTCAGGACTGGTTGAGGCTCCGATCACTGCCACACTCTTGGGCCTGAGAATACCATCCAATTGGCTTACCCCAGGTAGCGTCATGACCACTCTCCCAACTACGCAGAGCGCAGAGCGCACGGCGCATGGCGTACATTGTGCTCTTGGAGAAAATCCTCAGGGTTCTGGATCCCAACACACAATCAGAATAACTCCTGAAGGACCAAGTTAATAATGAGCTATTACGGATCTCCTCTATAACGCTATGCGCTTGCGCTATGCGCTTGGCGCTATGCTTTTGTGCGCCTTCTCGGCCATCTTAGCGTTGAACTTGTCCGCGTTGATGATAAAGCGTTGATGGGTGGCCTGGCCGATTTTGTCCACCTCGTCGAAGCCTTCCACCTCGTAGGTAAGCTTCTTGCCGTCAACTTCAATTAGCTTGGCCTCGAAGCGCACGTTCATCCCTATTGGTGTGGCTGCCGTGTGCGAGAATTTCATGCTGATCCCCACAGTTTGCTCACCTTCGCCAAGATGGGGCAGGACCATCTCTGCACATACTTCCTCGAAGTGTCCCACCATGGCGCGGGTGGCATAGACATTGGGCACATGGGGAAAAACCTTTTGTGCCGACAGATCCTCGGTGACTTGCCGTTCAATTTTGTGGGTCATGCCTGGTTTCAGTTCTTCACTCATGGTTCATCCCTCCATCACTAGATATTCAACAGAATAGGTAAAATGTTGACGGCTTCGTAAAAAGTCCATCTGCTGTGTTGCGCTTCATCTTTAGTCATTGCGGCGTACCTGTAAGTACGCCTCATTCCTAAAGATTCGCGCGCCTTGCATCTGGAGCTTTTTACTGTGCCGTCTCATTAATGACTTTCTACGAGATCATCAATATTGTAGTTGTGGTTTCTTGTTCTGGTTGAACTCAAGTCTGCCACACACGAATGGGGAGTGGGGTAATGGTGAGCAGATGGACTAAATTAACAGGAAGTATTTGTGAAAGGCAAGTACTATGCGCTTGAATGAGAATCGAGGCCATAGAATCTACGGGCATTCGCTGCTGTTATCGCTGCTATTTTTCCCTGAGGATGCTGGCGTAACCCTGCCAGACGGGAAACAATGGTTTCAAGAAAAGCTGGCTCGTTTCTGCGGCGGTCGCGCCGGGGGGACAAAGCGGGACTGTCGGTTTCGGTTAGGATTAGTTCTAACGGTACTTCGGTGGCGACCTTCTGAAGTTCAGAACTGAAAAGAAGAATGGCTGAAAATGACAGGTAGAAACCAAACCTGGTGATTTGTCTCGCCACCTGCCTCGGTCCGGCAAAGCAGTGAAAGAGCACCGGTGTTTTGCAGCCTGAGACCACTTCCAGGGCAGCCGCTTCTGCCTGTCGGGCATGGATGACCAAAGGCAGATGAAAGTTCTCGGCCTGCGTCATGGCTTCCTCTAACACCACAAGCTGCCGTTGCCGCAAGCGGGGATCTCTGGTGTGATGGAAATCAGGGCCCACCTCACCAACTGCGACAATTTCTTCTTTGACATTCTTGATCGTTTGCCACAGTTGGGCTAATTTCTCTTTTTTGAGTGTCGCCGCAGTTCTGGGATGGACTCCGGCAGTCACATGGATGAAATCAGAATGTTGCCTCCGAATGGTCAAGCTCTTTTGGAGGCTTTCTGGATCAACAGCAGATACTACCACTCCCTCCAGGTATTTCCTGGCGCGCTGGATCACCTTATCCAGGTCATGGTCGTATTTATCTGAATAGAGATGACAATGGGCGTCGATCATCGTGGGTTTCTGGAGTTAGGTTGCATGGTTGTCAATCTGGAGCGAATGCCTGAATCATGAGAATAAAAATCCCCTCACCCCGAAGTGGGATGAGGGGGTTGGAGTCCCCAGTGGTTTACCCAGAGTTTACTTGGGTGGGCGCAGGTGACGGCGCAATAGTTTGCCTGTGGGGGTGCGTGGCAGTGATTCCATAAACTCAATGGCCCTGGGCAGCTTGTAGATGGCAATGTGATCCTTCAAGAACTCTTTCAGTTCTTCAAAGAACTCTTCACTACCCTCTTGGCCCTCTTTCATGACCACAAAGGCCTTGGTGATCGCGCCTTTGTCTGGATCGGGAATACCAACCACACCCGCTTCAGCCACAGACGGGTGCTTCTCGATGGCCTCTTCCACCTCGGCAGGACCGATGCGGTAGCCGGAACTCTTGATCATGTCGTCTTCGCGGGATACGAAGCAGATGTTGCCGTCTTCCTTCATAAAAACGGCGTCTCCCATCTGATTCCAGCCATCGACCACGCCCTTTTTTTGCGACTTGAGCAGACGTTCGTCATCGATATACGGCTTCCAGTAGAGGGTTCCTGAGGCGCCCTTGAGAATCATGCTGCCGACCTCGTTGGGCTTGCAATCGTTACCCGCCTCATCAATGACCCTCACCTCGACGCCGGGCAGAGGTTTGCCGATGGAATCGGGGACGGGCTCCGGATTCATGGTGTTGGAAGTGACCAGGTGGAGCATTTCAGTACCGCCCAGGCCCTCCCAGATGGGTTTGCCGGTAAGTTCCTGCCACCCCTTTAGGGTTTCAGCACCCAGGGCATCACCGCCCGAGGTGAAGAGACGCACCGAGCTGGTGTCGTATTTTTTGAAAGCGGGGAAACTTCATCAGAGCTCGGTAGCCCGTGGGGAGGCCGGTGAGGATGGTGATCTTGTGTTTCTGAATAAGATCCAACATGTCAGGCGGAGTGAACTTGGGAATGAGGGAGATGGCGGCTCCTCCTGCAAAAGGAATCAGGGTGAAGGTGCCGAATCCGGCGGCAAAGGACACCGGGGCGGCCCCACCCAGGACGTCACCGGGTTGCATCTTGTAAACGTATTCATTCACAATCCTGGATTCTATGACAGACGGGCGGACAAAGTGGATGCAGCCCTTGGGCATGCCGGTGGTGCCGGAAGTGTAGAGCATGAGCGCGATGTCATTAGCCTTGAGCATGGTGGCCTCTAGCTCTGGAGAACCTGCCTCGATCATCTCCTCAAAGACCATGTTTCCTGCAGCCTTGACTTCGGCAGGGTCGCCGCCGATTACAATCACCTTGGTGCCATGCTCGAAGTTGGGCTTGGCCGTCTCAACCGGGGGCATAATCGGGGCGTTTACTATAAAGAGCGTCATCTCGGCATCGTTGGCCACGAAGGCAACCTCTTCTCCGGACCACAGGGGTGAGGTGGGCACGGGGATGGCGCCGATTTTTTCAATGGCAAAAATGGCGACAATCGCCTGGGGGGAGTTGACTAAACGGATGCCAACGCGGTCTTGAGGCTCCACGCCGATTTCTTTCAAAGCATTACCGAACTTGTTCACCTGTTGCTGGAGTTGCGCATAGGTGACGGTTTTGTCCATGAACTTGATGGCAGGATTATCACCTCTGCCTTCTCGAACATGACGGTCCAGGAAGTAGTCAGCAAGATTCAGCTCGGTGGGAGTGTCGGCAAACTCTTCCGGAACGAGATACTCAGGCCACATGTCTTTTGGTGGTATGTAACTTTCAGGTATTTTCCCCATAGCATAAACCTCCGTTAACGAGTAGTTCTCATTTCAACAATCAGGCTCATGCCCCTGCAAAAAACCCAGAGGCTATGACCATTGACGTTGCGTTACTGTCCAATTTTGCCCTTATGCCACCAATGCGAGCGCTCCAGCAAATGCCTCGGGCGGCACAGTGAAGCCTCACCTCCTTTCCAATTGAATTGCTGGGTCAATTTCGCCTGTGCAGCCGTCTACCCTTGGAGGGCAGTTACCTGTGGGCAATCACCCAGTGACAGAGAGAGCGATATAGTAGCCAATATCCAAAGCAACAGGAAGGCAGGAAATCCATAGAACTCAAGATGTTGCGAAGCCATCTGTCCTAAGGATTGAAGGAGACGACCTTATATCCCTGTTCTTCCAGAGCCTGCCGCAGCGGTTCAGTGTCACATTTTTCGATACGAAAAGAGTAAATTCTTTCAGGGGACTCTTGACTCAAGATGCCAACACTAATGATCTCGCCATCGTGCTCCCGAATGATTCGAGATACCTCTTGAAAGGCATCTCGAGAGTCGCCGAGTCGAACATCAAGGCGCGAACTAGATCCCAGCACGCCCATTATGTCTACGAAAGCCTCCAGAATGTCCACGACTGTGATGATGCCCACCAGTTTGCCATCCTCGAGGACCGGCATGCCGCCAATTTTGTGTTTGCTAATGAGAAGCGCTGCCTGTTCAAGAACATCAGTGGACGAGACGGTAATAGGGTCAGCGATCATGACATCGCCCACCGTTAACTCTTCGATCATCGAGGCTATGAATACTCCACGGAGCTCAGTGTCGCTCACCCAACCCACCAAACGCTCTTGTCCGTCAACCACCGGTAGGTGGCGGATGGAATGCGTTTTCATGAGTTCAATGGCCTCTTGAATTGAGGCCTCAGGTGAAATAGCGACGGGATTTCTGGACATCCGTCGGGCTACGAGCATGAAGAATCAACCTCACCGTTCGGGGTCCTTACCACCCAGGAAGGATGCCAAACCGTTTGTGCCAATGCCCAACTCTACGGCCTCGATACCCGGAGAGCGGGGCGTAGTGCGTAGTGAAATGAAGATATGAACTTGGGAATTCGGCAGGAAAGACCAGGGTCGCAACCAGTATTTCATTGCGTCTCGACCCCATTTGTGATTCCTTTAGATTTCCTGTACGAGTTTGAAATGACTATAGGATGACTCAAAACAAATTGCAAGAGAAAAAAGGTGCATGCTCCCGGCAGGGTGGTATCTACGCTTTCTTGACATTTGACTTTCGCTTGCTATACTGAGCCCGGCTTCACGGCCCATTTCTATATTTCTGGCTTTCCCAAAAGGTAGGAGATAACAGATTGAATAATTGCAAATTCATCTTTGTCACTGGGGGGGTGCTCTCTTCTCTAGGCAAGGGATTAGCATCTGCGGCGATTGGTGCCCTTCTGGAAAGCCGGGGTTTGCGGGTTACCCTGCAGAAATTGGATCCATACATTAATGTGGATCCAGGGACAATGAACCCCTTCCAACACGGCGAAGTGTATGTGACTGACGATGGGGCTGAGACTGATTTGGATCTTGGGCACTATGAGCGCTACACTTCTGTCAGAATGGGCAGGCAGAACAACTTCACCTCCGGCAGTATTTACAATTCCGTAATCACAAAAGAGCGCAGGGGAGATTACTTGGGTGGAACTGTTCAGGTGGTGCCCCACATTACTGATGAGATTAAGAAGTGTATTCTCGAGGTCACCAATGGTGTGGATGTGGCCATTATAGAGATAGGTGGCACAGTGGGTGACATCGAGGGACTGCCCTTCCTCGAGGCAATCCGGCAGTTTAGATCAGACGTGGGCAAAGAAAATGTCGTCTACATACACCTGACGTTGGTTCCTTACATCCGAGCGGCCGGAGAGGTGAAAACCAAACCAACCCAGCATAGTGTGAAAGAGCTGCGTGGCATCGGCATTCAGCCGGATATTTTGTTGTGTCGCACTGAAATGCCCCTCAGCAAAGAGATTAAGGCCAAAATCGCACACTTCTGCAATGTGGAGCCTGAGGCGGTAATCACAGCCCAGGATGTGGAGAGTATCTACGAAGTGCCCCTGAGATTTCATCGGGAAGGGTTAGATGACAAAATTATACAGTTCCTTAATATTTGGACCGGGGCGCCACGGCTGGAACAGTGGGAAGAACTGGTTGAGCGCCTGAAAAATCCAAGGCACGAAGTTACCATTGGCATTGTTGGTAAATACATTGATTTGCGAGAGTCCTACAAAAGTCTGAACGAGGCCTTGGTCCATGGTGGTGTTGCCAATGATTGTCGGGTGAATCTTTCCTTTATAGATTCTGAGGAGGTTGAGGCGGAAGGGGGCGAGGCCTTGCTAGAGGGTACAGACGGCATTCTGGTGCCGGGTGGTTTCGGTGCCCGTGGGTTTACCGGCAAAATCAAGTCAATCAAACACGCCAGGGAAAACCGGGTGCCCTTTTTTGGCATTTGCCTTGGTATGCAGATGGCCGTGGTGGAATTTGCCCGTAATGTAGCCGGAATCGAAGAGGCCCACAGCATGGAATATGATCCGAACACCAAGGGTCCGGTTATTTACCTCATGCGCGAGTGGTACGATTACCAGACAAAGACCGTGCAGCGACGTGACGAAGATACCGAACTGGGTGGCACCATGCGGTTGGGAGAGTATCCCTGCATCTTGCAGAAGAACTCAAATGCCCATGCTGCCTATGGCCAAGATGAAATTTACGAACGCCACCGGCACCGCTACGAGTTCAACAACGAATACCGCGAGATACTCGGGAGCAAAGGGCTAGTGTTCACCGGGCAGTCTCCTGATAAACAACTGGTGGAAATCATCGAAATAGAGGACCATCCCTGGTTTCTCGGCTGTCAGTTTCACCCCGAATTCAAATCCCAACCAATGGATCCCCACCCCCTCTTTCGAGATTTCATCAAAAGCTCACTGGAACACGCTATCCAGAGAGACAAATCCTAACCCGGATATTTCATGAATTACTTGCTGCGACCACGGATATGGCCATCCTTCCTGGCGTCCTCGGGTGTCGACCCCTGCGACGTACCGTTCAGGTACGCCTCGGAACCAACACCCTGAGGTTGCCAGGTGGCACACCCATCTTCGTGGTCTCGCGACAGCAATTCATGAAATATCCGGGCTAAACACTCAAGCCGCCGCCGGCGGGCCAGAAAGGCTACTGATGCGATCCATTGCTCTGGACCAATTTATTATTGGCGATGGTCGGCTTTTCTTCATAGCTGGACCGTGTGTGATCGAAAGTCCTGAAGCCACCATGGCCGTGGCTGCAGATCTCAGCAAGCTGGCTGACAAATGGGATCTCCCTCTGATATTCAAGAGTTCCTACGATAAGGCAAACCGTACCTCGCACTCTTCTTTCCGGGGGCCCGGGCTGGAAGAGGGGTTGGAAATTCTTGCCACTGTTCGGCGCCAATTCAATCTACCCGTTCTCTCCGACGTTCACTCAGTTACAGAAGTGGAAAGGGCGGCTGAGGTGCTTGATGTTATTCAAATCCCGGCATTTCTCTGTCGCCAGACTGATCTGGTGATAGCCGCGGCAGAAACGGGCAAGCCCATCAATTTTAAAAAAGGCCAGTTTCTGGCTCCCTGGGACATGGCTAACGTCGTGGCCAAGGTTCACGCCACAGGCAACCAACAGATTTTGCTCACTGAGAGGGGCACTACCTTTGGCTACAATAACTTGGTAGTGGATATGCGCTCTCTTCCCCTCATGAGGCAGCATGGCCTGATTGTTTTTGATGCCACCCACAGCGTTCAGCTTCCTGGAGGGTCCGGCGACCGTTCTGGAGGCGATCGCCGCTTGGTGGGCACACTGGCCCGGGCCGCCGTGGCCGCCGGGGTGGACGGGGTATTCTTGGAGGTGCATCACAATCCGGAGCAGGCACGCTGTGACGGTCCCAACTCTATCCCCATTGCTGAATTGGACGCTCTTGTGGAGATCCTGCTGAGCATCCATGCCACTGTACAGCCTTTCGTCGGCGAGAGTGAGGAAAGGGTGCTGTGAACTATCACCGGAGCAAGGCAGAGGTCAAAGAATTGGGAAATTGGGTAATTTAGGGATTATAATTGCATAGTACCGAATGAAAGTGGAGGCTCTCTCTATTTTTGAGTTTTGGGTAATAATATAATATATTGAAATTATTGATATAATTGTTTATGATTCTATGAAAATGGGCTTTACAGTATGTGAGAGCCTATGGTATATGTGAAAAACAATCCAGCTCATCAAAGGGGATGGGCTTAGAAGTTGCATACTCTGCATAAGAGAGTATTGCCAGGCTGGCGCTGAGGATTCATGCAGCAGCAATTTTGGCAGCGTATCCGTTTTGTTCGGTGGCTCCTTTTCTTGGCTATGGCCGGTGCGGTACTAGCAGTTTTCGTCGGCATTAAGGTACGCTCGTCGAAACACATCCTACCGGCCCTGGTGACTAAAGCAGCCAGCAATGACGGCAGTTTAAGCCTAAATAATTTCGAATATCGTGATGTCAAAGAAGGGACTGCCCGCTGGACTGTATGGGCGGCCACAGCAACATATTTTGAAGATAGGCAGGAGACTGTACTCGACCAGGTAAAGACAATATTCTTTCTGAAAAATGGCGGTCAGGTTCTCCTTACCGGGGATACAGGAGTTCTGCACAACGATACCCAGAATATGGAGATCAGTGGTAACGTCAAAGTGAGTTACGGCGAAAGGTACAGGCTGTCAACGGAGCGGTTGCTTTACAATAGAGACAAGGAATTGATTCATACGGGATTACCAATCTTACTTGAAGGAGAGGGCATCATTCTGAAAGGCCAGGGTATGCGGCTTGAGATAGCGAAGCGGACACTGAGTGTCCTGAGTCACATTGAAACCACCTTGGAAGGAATAGTGTCCTTCGGGGGACAACGACAGGGAGTTTCATAGGTGCCCGGGACAGGATTAATAGGTGAATACGCTGGTCTATAAAAAGTGGCCAGGCCGCATCTGCCTTGTGGTTACTCTGGCTATGGTGGCGGTTCTGTTCAGTTGGCTGTTCAAGGCAGAGGCTGCGCCCCAAACGAAAGATGACGTCGTTCGTATAGTAAGTGACCGGCTTGAAGCATATGAACAACAACGGCAGATAATTTTCATCGGCAATGTGGTAGCCAAGCAGGGAGAGCTTACCATCTTAGGTGATCGGATGACCATTTTTTACCTGGAAGGTGAAGATCCCGGGCCGAATGATGAAGGCTTGGCAGGGAAAATTGATAGGATAATGGTTGAGGGCAGTGTTCGCATTACTCAGAAAAATGTAGTAGCAACTGGAGAACGCGCCGTTTACTTTAGCGAGGAAAACAAGGTCGTTCTCACTGGTGAACCCAAGGTTCAGCAAGACAAGAACTTTATTCAGGGCGATAAAATAACCCTTTTTCTGGACAGCGAAAAAAGTATCGTCGAGGGAGGCCCATCCGGGCCTGTGGAGGCGACCATTTACAGGTCTGCGAGCGGAGGTCCTGTTGACAGAGCCAGCGTTACGGGAGAGGGAAAGTCAGGAAGAGGCAGCGACACAGGCGGGTAATCTGGTTGCCACCAACCTGGTGAAGATCTACCGCCGCCGCCGAGTGGTGAACAATATAAACTTGACCGTTAAGCGCGGCGAAATCATAGGACTTCTCGGCCCCAACGGTGCAGGAAAGACCACTACCTTCTATATGATCGTGGGCTTGATTCGTCCAGACGAAGGTGAGATTTTTCTGGATGGTAAAGACATAACTTCGCAACCAATGTACCTTCGGGCTCGGGGGGGTATCACCTATCTCCCACAAGAGCCGTCGATTTTCCGAAAATTGACGGTGCAAGACAACATCATGGCAATCCTTGAGACCATGGATCTGAGCCGGGAGAAAAGACGACAGCGACTTGCAGAACTCTTAGATGAGCTGAATGTTGGACATTTGGCTCGCAACAAGGGATATGCTCTTTCAGGAGGCGAAAGGAGGCGGGTGGAGATCACCAGGGCTCTCGTGACTAGTCCCAGTTTTCTGCTGCTGGATGAGCCTTTTGCTGGTATTGATCCTTTGGCTGTTAGTGATATTCAGGCAATCATCTCTCAGTTAAGGGAAAAGGGGATAGGCATTCTCATATCAGACCACAACGTGCGGGAGACTCTCAAGGTCTGTGACCGTGCGTATATCGTAAACGAAGGTACCATGTTAGAAGAAGGAGATCCTGCCCATATTGCCTCGAGCCCAAGTGCCCGTCGCATTTACTTGGGAGAAGAATTTACCCTCTAACAATGCTGAGTGGCAATGGCGTTAGAACTTAGACAGCACCTGAAACTCGCGCAGCAGTTGATCATGACTCCACAACTGCAGCAGGCTATCAAACTGTTGCAGCTGTCCCGCCTGGAACTGCTGGAAACCATAAGCGAGGAACTCCAGGATAATCCGCTATTAGAAGAGGAAAGCCAGGATGTTGAGCCGGAGCAAGAAGATCGAGCTGAAGAAGAACAACCTGTCAACCGAGAGACCAGTGTCTCTGAGGTAACTATTGATGAGAAAGCCAAAGAGGATTTTGACTGGGAGAATTACCTGGGAGACTACAGTTCCGGCAGCAAGGTGCGCATGGAGCGCGAAGAACGGAGAGAATTGCCGGCGATCGAAAGTCGCCTTGTCCAAAAGCCGTCACTAGATGCCCATCTAATGTGGCAATTACACCTGTCACACCTGAGTGAGGCCCAGAAAGAAGTGGGCACCATGATCCTTGGCAATCTGGGCCGGGATGGTTACTTGAAGGCCACCACAGCCGAGATAGCTGAGATGGCAGAATGTGACGAGTCTGTGGTGGAAGAGGTGCTCCATTATGTTCATAGTTTTGATCCACTGGGGGTGGCAGCCAGGGACCTGCAGGAATGTTTGCTGATTCAAGCAAGAAATCTGCAGCTTGAAGATGACCTGGTGGTTAACATAATTACGAACCACTTACGCGATTTGGAAAATAGGAACTACCACGCCATTGTTAAGGCCACCGGCAGGGACCCGGAGGAGATACGCGAGGCCATTGACATTATAACAGGGCTGGATCCCAAACCCGGCAGGCAGTATGATGAGGAGGAAATCCAATATATTAGTCCCGACATTTTCGTCTACAAAGTGGACGATGAATTTGTCATCCTTTTGAACGAAGACGGCATGCCGAAGCTGCGGATAAGCCCCTTTTACCGCGAGGCCCTGAGCAAGGACGGTAATGTTAACGAGCAGGCACGCGAATACATTCAAGGCAAATTGCGTTCTGCCGCCTGGCTCATCAAGAGCATTCATCAGAGGCAGCGTACCATCTACCGAGTGGCTGAGAGTATTATCAAGTTTCAACGCGGATTTTTTGAAAAGGGCATTGCTCATCTCAGACCTCTCGTTTTACGCGATGTGGCAGAAGATCTAAGCATGCACGAGTCCACAATTAGCCGGGTGACCACAAACAAGTACATGCATACACCCCGAGGGGTTTTTGAACTCAAGTATTTCTTCAACTCCTCAATAAGTAGTTTTAGCGGTGGTTCTGTAGCGTCGGAAAGTGTGAAGGAGCGCATCCGGCAGTTGGTGTCCAATGAAGACCCACAGAAACCTTATAGTGACAAAGCCGTCGTTGAAAAGCTGCGCGAGGAGAACATCGACATTGCTCGCAGAACCGTGGCCAAGTATCGGGAGCTGCTGGGCATACTGCCTTCAAATCTACGAAAAGAGCCTGTGTGGGGAACCAAGAGGCGAAAAAGAAAATAGCACCATGTTCGGATTTCGGATTTCGGATTTTTCTAGCAGTGACATTGTAGATCAACTGGCTGAATGAATGGAAATGTTGTCTACAATGTCATAAGGAATGGAGGATATAGATGCAGGTTTCAGTTACCTTCAGAAAGATTGATGCATCTGACACGTTGCGAAATTACGCCCAAGAGAAACTCTATCGCATTAGGAAATACGTTGAGGATCCCATTGAGGCCCATGTGGTACTTTCAGTAGAGAAGTTCAGGCACATCGCCGAGGTAAGCATCAATGCCAATGGCCTCCGGATTAATGGTCAAGAAGAAACCGGAGATATGTACTCGGCCATCGACATGGTGGTAGATAAAGTTGAAGCTCAGATCAAGAAATACAGGGAGAAACTCAAAAAGCGGAAAAGCGATGGCGGCACAAAACCGTTGGTGATGAAGATGGATATCTTGGCTGGCGAGAGTTTTGAGGAAGACCGGGTACCAGAAGTCATCAAGACAAAGCAGATCAATGCCAAGCCTATGGATATAGATGAAGCAGTGATGCAGATGGATCTTGCCAACAGCGAATTTCTAGTATTCACTAATGCCAGGACCCGGAACATCAACGTCATCTATCGACGTAGGGATGGCAACTACGGTCTCATAGAGCCCGAGAACAGATAAAGGTTGCCCGTCAAGGTAGATGCGAGAGATCTCGTTGCCATAGGCAAGAGGTGCACTGAGAGCATACATGAAGATACTGGACATCCTGGATAAGGAATGCATTATTGCAGAACTTCGTTCCAGGACCAAGAGAGAGGTTCTGGAGGAGCTCACCGGAGCCTTGCTGAATTTCAAGGCTAACTTGGACAAAGAAGCTCTCGTGGAGATACTACTTGAGCGAGAACGGCTGGGCAGTACCGGCATTGGTGATGGTATAGCCATACCTCACGGCAAGGTTCAGGATCTTGATGAACTGGTCCTGTCGTTCGGGCGCAGTACTCAGGGAATCGAGTTTGATTCCATGGACGGCAGACCAACGCACCTCTTTTTCTTGCTGATAGCTCCGGAAAACTCCGCCGGCATTCATCTGCGTGCCCTGGCTAAGATATCCAGGTTGCTCAAGAGTTCCCACTTTCGCCAGAGGCTCTTGGAGGCCGGGACCGAAGAAGAACTCTTCCAGGTAATCCAGGAAGAAGACAAAGAGCTCTGACCGAACGCATCTCAGGCCAATTTTGTAAGCTTCTTACTGACTTTTCTCGCCATTTTGAGCATCTAATCGCATAATATACGCCTTCCATAACATACGGGTATTCTTTCTACATTGAGGGTTTCAGTGTTCATGATTCAGCTTTTTTCTTTTCCCTGACACCTGAAACCTGACACCTGGTACCTGAATGACACCCGACATTCTGAGATTTGGTGCTTGGAATTTGATATTTTGCAATGCTTCATTACTCCAAGCCTTAGTGATGTCAGGCAACAGCCCGTTTGTAGGTGACCATGACTGATTCAGTAAGAACGAATGATCATAGGGGGTTGCGAGTCGTTGTGGTCACAGGACTTTCTGGATCTGGTAAGAGTACAGCCATAAAGGCATTTGAAGATATTGACTATTTCTGTGTTGACAATCTGCCGGTTGCATTGCTGCCGGATTTTCTCAAACTGCGGAAGGAATCCTCCGATGATCTCTGGCATATAGCCTTGGGTATGGATATTCGTGAGCGGAGCTTTCTCGAAAGCTATCCAATAATCTTCAGCGAGCTGCGGCAGCGTGGCACCGATCTGGAGATCGTCTTTCTGGAGGCAACCGACGAGGACCTACAGCGCCGCTTCAGTCAAACACGCCGCAAACATCCTCTGCTAGGAGAGGGCACTGTTCTGGATAGAATCAAAGCCGAGCGGCAAAGCTTGAAAGATCTTAAAGGAATGGCAACCCGGGTTATCGATACGTCCAATCTCAATGTACACGAGTTAAAGCGGATGATCTCCCGGCTCTACACGGTTTACCCTGCACATGATACACTTCATGTAAATGTTTTATCTTTCGGGTTCAAATACGGTGTACCGATGGAGGCAGACATCATTATGGATGTAAGATTTCTGCCCAATCCTTTCTTTGTCAAGGAGCTTAGAGACCTGAACGGTACCCAGGAGCCGGTAATTCGCTTTGTTATGCAACGGGGACAAACCGAACTTTTCCTGGAGAAGTTCACCGAGTTGATAAACTATCTCTTGCCTCGTTATCGTGATGAAGGTAAAAATTATCTGACCATCGCTGTGGGATGTACAGGGGGAAAACATCGATCTGTAGTGATCACAGAACAATTGAAAGAGCAATTGGCCGGTCTGGGATATCCGGTAACCGCAGGCCACCGGGACATTGAGGTGGATTAGAAGTATCGACAATCCAGGCAAGAAGGAAATTAAATACAGAGAACAGAGTATGGAATAAATCCGAAATCCGAATATCGAAATCCGAAACAATTTTCAAATTACCAAAATTAAAATGACCGAAACCTTGTATCTCAAATGATAATCAGTATTGTTTTGAACATTTGAACATTCGTATTTCGGATTTGTTTCGTGCTTCGGATTTAGAATTTAGAATTTGGCAGGCACCGTGGCCTCCGTTGCTTTATTGTTCAGTGGGCAAAGATGGCCAGTCTGGCAGACTAGGAGTAGATTGATGGTGGGTATATTGGTGATTACTCATGGGCGGTTGGCACAAGAGTTCGTTGCCACCGCTGAGCTGATTGTGGATAAGATGGACAATTGCATAGGACTATCACTCGACCCAGATTTACCGGTGGACGCGCTGCGCCAGCAAATTCACAAGGCAATGGATGAGGTAGACGACGGGGATGGAGTGATTGTGCTTACCGATATGTTCGGCGGCACTCCCTCTAATTTGAGTCTTAGTTTTCTCAATCAGGAGGGAATCGAGGTCGTTACTGGCGTGAATCTACCCATGCTTCTCAAGCTGGCACATTCGCGTCAAGACAATACGGTGGATGCCTTGGCTCGAAGCATTAAGGAATATGGGCGGCGAAGTATTTCATTGGCCAGTGAGATTTTGGATCAAGAAGTAGTGGAGTAGAATCTCGTGCATGACCACCAGACAGCAGAGAGCCAGATGGCAAGGTCAGCCGAGGATATTCATTCAGCTATCCGCGGCTTAGATTTCCGGCTTGAGGATGATATTGGTGAGCAGTTCAGTGTTGAACCCATGAGACCGGCTGATCTTGCCCAAGTGCTGGCCATAGAACGGGCGAGTTTTAAGAGTCCCTGGAGTAAAGCCTCTTTTGAGGCGGAGCTGGGGAAATCCTACGCTGGCCTGAGAGTGGTCCGCATAAAGGGAGGAGACCACATCGGTCCAGTGCTGGGCTACATTTGCTTTTGGTTGGTGGCTGATGAACTCCAGATAACGAATTTGGCAGTGCATCCGGAGTACCGGCGGCGCTCCATCGGGTGGCAATTACTATTGCACGTTTTTCAACTGGGCCATGCGGCGGGAGTGCAGTTCGCGGTGCTGGAAGTGGGTCGGTCCAACAAGGCGGCGCGGGCCTTATACGAAAAACTCGGTTTTGTGACTGTGCACAAGAGACCTCGTTACTATCACGAATCCAGGGAAGACGGTTTGGTTATGGAGCTTAACCCTATCATTGCCTACCCAAACCGGTAAAAATCGCTGCGCTCGCGTGATAGTCCCGCCCGTGGCGGGACGAGCGTGCTCGCCTCGGACAGGATCTCACGTACGTTCAAGTACTGTTCATCCTGTCCCAGCCTGTGCGCGCCCACATTTGGCTCACTCTGACGCGTTTTTCCTCGGCGTGGGTAGGCAACGATAGGGTTGAACCTAACGACTGTGGCCGGTGCAGGTTTGCAGCGTTAGGGTTGAGAAAATAAAGATCATTTAGACCTGGTCGAAACAACAGTAATTTCTGATGGAGGATATGAATATGACTGTCAAGGTTGGAATCAACGGTTTTGGTCGCATTGGTCGGATGGTGGTGAGAAGCATTATCGGGCGTGGAATAGACGTTGAAGTAGTGGGAATCAACGATCTAAGTGATCCAGAAGAGTTGGCTCATCTACTCCGCTATGACTCGGTTCATGGTCGTTTTGGCACTCCGGTGGAGGTCCGGGACGGTAATCTCATTATAGGGGGCAAGGAAGTCCACTGCACCCAGATTAGGAATGTTGACGAGCTGAAGTGGAAGGATTTGGGTGCGGATATAGTTTTGGAGTGTACCGGACTTTTTAGGGATAGAGAAGCTGCTGCGAATCATTTGAAAGCTGGGGCTCGGAAGGTGATCATCAGCGCACCTGGAAAAGACGTCGACGCAACCTTTGTCTTGGGAGTCAATGAGGACACCTATGATCCCGCCAACCACGACATTGTTTCCAATGCGTCCTGCACCACGAACTGTCTGGCGCCTGTGGTCAGGATTCTTCACGACTCTTTTGGCATTGAACACGGCCTGATGACTACCATCCACGCCTACACCATGGGCCAGAATCTTCTGGACGGGTTGCATAAGGATCGGCGCCGGGGACGGGCTGCGGCTCTTTCCATGGTTCCGACCACCACTGGAGCCGCAGCGGCAGTGACTTTGGTTATTCCCGAGCTGAAAGGCAAACTAGATGGCATGGCCATCCGCGTTCCCACCCCCAATGTTTCCGTGGTTGACTTTGTGGGGCGCGTGAGCCGGGAGGTTACCAAGGAAGAGGTGAACAAGGCTCTGGAACAGGAGGCCACCGGCCGACTGAAGGGCATCCTCGCCTACATCACCGAGCCTCTGGTTTCGATGGATTTTAACACCAGTTCTTACTCTTCTGCGGTGGATGCGGCCCTGACAAGTGTTGTAGATGGTCGACTGGTAAAAGTTCTGAGCTGGTATGACAACGAATTCGGTTACTCCAGCAGGTTGGCTGATCTGGCCTTGTACATGGGTGAGAGGTTGTAATCAGTGGCTTTAGAATAGCGCAGAGCGCTATTCTAAAGCCGGCAGCCGACAGCTTGCAGCTGGCAGAAAAATCTTTTACCACAAATCAAAAGTTGCTGCCTGTTGCCTGCTGCCAACTGCCAGCTTGTTTTTCGCTCTGCGCTTTGCTTTATTTACTATTGGAGGAGGGATGAGAGTATGAGCGGACGGATGCCCCTCATGGCAGGAAACTGGAAAATGCATTTTACCATAGCCGAAGCTGTGGCTCTGGCGGCAGAGCTCAAGACCGGGATCTCGCATTTTGATGACCGCGAGGTGGTGGTGGCGCCTCCTTTTACGGCCATTGCTGCGGTGGCCTCCGCCCTGGCAGGGAGCCCCATTAGGCTTTCAGCACAAAACTGTTACTGGGAGAACCAGGGGGCCTATACCGGAGAGATTTCGCCCCCAATGCTGCGCGATCTGGGTTGCCATTACTCCATAGTTGGACACTCAGAGCGGCGGCAGTACTTCGGCGAAACCAATGAGAGTGTAAATCGCAGGGCTCTGGCGCTGTTGGCCATCGATCTCGCGGTTATCCTGTGTATTGGTGAGACTCTGGAGGAAAAACAGGCCGGAAAGACACTGGATGTTTTGGCCGCGCAGCTCAAAGGCGGTCTCGAGGGTTTGGGAGAAGAGCAAGCTGGCCGGTTGGTCTTGGCCTACGAGCCGGTGTGGGCCATTGGTACCGGTCACACGGCCACGCCCGAGCAGGCCCAGGAGGCCCATGCTTTTCTGCGAGAGATCCTGGCAGAGCGCTTTAACAATACGGTTGCAAACGATATACGTATCCTGTATGGTGGCAGCGTCAAACCGGAGAACGTGGATGAATTGATGGCGCAGCCTGATATAGACGGCGCTCTGGTAGGGGGAGCAAGTCTGAAGGGTGCTTCTTTTATCAGGATTGTAGATTTTGAAGGATAAATAGACTATATATTTAAAGTTAAACCATAAATAGAGGGAAGTCTTAGCTTTATGCAGACAGCACTTATTGTATTACATCTCGGCATTTGTATTGCCCTGATCATGATTGTACTACTGCAGACAGGCAAAGGATCGGAGATCGGGGCGGTTTTCGGCAGTTCTTCACAGACACTGTTCGGCTCTACTGGCGGCAGTACCTTTTTCGGTAAACTGACCGCAGGTGTCGCAATTGTTTTCATGATTACCTCACTTGTTCTGGCTAGCCGGTCCGGCAGGGTTACCAAAGAGTCGGTAATGGAGGGGGTCAAGCCTGCGGTCACGGCACCGGCCGCCACCGAAATTGAGATACCAGCTGAAACCCCGGCAGCGGAGAAACAAGCGCCCGCTCCAAGTGAAGGATCAGAGGAAGCAAAGTAAGATAATGCCGAAGTGGTGGAAACTGGTAGACACGCCATCTTGAGGGGGTGGTGGGGAGACCCGTGCCGGTTCGAGTCCGGCCTTCGGCACCAAAGAGAAAACACGCCATCGTAAGATGGCTTTTTTATTTAGTCCTCTTACAGATATGTTAATCGTTTTAGCTTGACACACAAAGGTTGTTCTCCTAATATTCCATCGAACCTCAAACTACCCCGTATCTTAACCATTAGGGTTAACCTCCCTCAGCCAGAAATCGCAGCTCGTAATAAGAGGAGACTACTATGCCAAGGCGGGATGACATCAAGAAAGTGATGATTATCGGGTCCGGTCCTATTGTCATCGGCCAGGCTTGTGAATTTGACTATTCCGGCACCCAGGCCTGCAAAGCGCTGAGCCAACTGGGTTATGAAATTGTGCTGGTGAATTCTAACCCCGCGACCATCATGACCGATCCAGGTATGGCGAACGTTACCTATATCGAGCCGCTCAATTTCGAGAGAATGAAAGAAATAATAAAGAAGGAACGCCCGGATGCTCTGTTGCCCAACCTAGGTGGCCAGTCTGGACTAAATCTGTCTTCGGAACTGGCGCGGGCAGGGGTGCTTGAAGAATACGGTGTCAAGGTTATCGGGGTTCAGGTGGATGCCATTGAGCGTGGTGAGGATAGAATTGCTTTCAAGGATACCATGAATAAACTTGGCCTCGAGATGCCTGACAGCGCCCCAGCTTTCACTGTGGAAGAGGCTGAGAGAATTGCAGATGATCTTGGTTATCCGGTGGTTCTGCGCCCCGCTTATACCATGGGTGGCTGGGGGAGCGGCCATGTATACAACGTCGAGGAATTGCGCACCGTTGTCAGCCGAGGCCTGGCGGCTAGTCTCGTGGGCCAGGTGCTGGTGGAGGAGTCGGTTCTGGGCTGGGAGGAGCTGGAGCTTGAAGTGGTGCGCGATGCCAAGAACCAGATGATTACCGTCTGCTTTATCGAAAATGTTGATGCCATGGGAGTACATACCGGGGATTCATTTTGCACCGCTCCCATGCTCACCATCGATCCTCAACTGCAAGGGCGGCTACAAAAATATTCCTATGACATTGTCGAGGCCATCAAGGTAATTGGCGGCACCAACATTCAGTTTGCCCATGATCCCAAGACCGGCAGGGTGGTGGTGATCGAGATTAATCCGAGAACTTCACGTTCTTCCGCCCTAGCGTCCAAGGCCACCGGGTTCCCAATTGCTCTCATCTCTTCCATGTTGGCGGGCGGAATGACCATGGATGAGATCCCCTACTGGAGAGATGGAACCCTTGAGAAGTACACCCCGTCCGGTGATTACGTTGTGGTGAAGTTTGCCCGCTGGGCCTTCGAGAAGTTCGAGGGAGCCGAGGATAAACTCGGCACCCAGATGCGCGCTGTGGGCGAGGTGATGAGTATTGGTAAGAATTACAAAGAATCATTCCAGAAGTCCATCCGTTCTCTGGAGAACGGCCGATATGGACTTGGTTTTGCCAAAGATTTCCATGAGCGGTCCCTGGCTGAATTGATGGAACTACTGGCTGAGCCCTCGAGCGAGCGGCAATTTGTTATGTACGAAGCGTTGCGCAAGGGTGCAACTATAGATGATCTCTATGCGAAGACGCACATCAAGCCCTGGTTCATCGAACAGATGAAGGAACTTGTTGACCTAGAAGAGCAGATTCTCCAGTACAAGGGTGAGGAATTGCCTGAGCAGCTGCTGGTGCAAGCGAAGAAAGACGGATTCTCGGATCGCTACCTGGGACAAATTCTAGAGGTTCCCGAAACTGAGATTAGGCTGCGGCGCACCACATTGGGAGTGGTGCAAGGCTGGGAGCCTGTGCCTGTAAGCGGGGTGGAGGATGCGGCCTACTATTTCTCCACTTATAACGCTCCCGACAAGGTTGGACGGAGCGAAAAGCCCAAGGTCATGGTTCTGGGAGGGGGCCCAAACCGTATCGGTCAGGGCATTGAGTTCGACTACTGCTGCGTCCACGCCGCCTTTGCCCTGCGGGATGAGGGCTATGAATCCATCATGGTCAACTGTAATCCAGAGACGGTTTCTACCGATTACGACACCTCAGATAAGCTCTATTTTGAACCTCTCACAGTCGAAGATGTGTTGAGTATCTACGAGAAGGAAAAGCCGGAAGGCATTATCGTACAATTTGGCGGTCAGACCCCGCTCAACATAGCCGATGAACTGGCCCAGGCGGGGGTACGGATCATCGGTACCACCCCGGAGACCATTGACCTGGCTGAGGACCGGGATCGTTTTCGTCAGATGATGCGCAAGCTGTCCATTCCGCAGCCAGCGTCTGGAATGGCCAGCACCCTGGAGGAGGCCCTACAGGTTGCGGAGGAAATCGGTTATCCGCTGATGGTGCGGCCATCATACGTATTGGGCGGACGGGCTATGCAGGTGGTCCACGATGAGGAGATGCTCAAACATTATGTTTCTGTGGCAGTGGATGTTACACCTGAGCGCCCCATTCTGATCGACAAGTTTCTGGAAAATGCCATTGAGGCCGAAGCGGACGCCATTGCCGACGGCACCGAAGCCTTTGTTCCGGCAGTTATGGAACACATAGAACTGGCCGGCATCCATTCCGGCGACTCAGCCTGTGTAATCCCACCCATCAGTATCCCCGCCAAGCACCTAGACACCATCTACGAATATACCAGAAGGATTGCGGTGGAGCTCAAAGTGGTAGGCCTGATGAACATCCAGTATGCCATAGCCAATGACACCGTTTACATTCTTGAGGCCAACCCTCGTGCCTCGAGAACCGTACCCCTGGTATCAAAAGTTTGCAACATCTCGATGGTTCGAATTGCCACCCAGGTCATGGTAGGGAAAAGGCTTGCCGACCTTGACCTCAAGCGCCAGTCAATTCCGCACTTTGGTGTCAAAGAGGCGGTTTTCCCCTTTAACATGTTTCCCGAGGTTGACCCACTTCTGGGGCCGGAGATGAGATCAACCGGGGAGGTTCTCGGCATGGCCGACTCTTTCGGTCTCGCTTTTTACAAGGCCCAAGAGGGTGCCCAGCAACTTTTACCTTCGGAGGGAAGCGTTCTGATCTCTGTATCTGAAAAAGATCGACCGGCTGTATTAGAGGTTGCCCGGGAGTTTGACAATCTAGGCTTCAAGATCAAATCTACCATAGGAACCCACACATTTCTGTCGGAGCACGATATCCAATCTGAGCTCATTTTAAAGATGCATGAGGGGCGACCCAACATAGTGGATGGGATAAAGAACAAGGAGATTCAGCTGGTAATCAACACCCCCAGCGGCAAGCTGAGCAAATACGATGATTCCTACATCCGGAAGGCAGCTATTAAATACAAGGTGCCGCATATCACCACGCTCGCTGCTGCCCTTGCCGCGGCTAGGGGGATTGCCGCCTACCGCCAAGGAAAGGATTCAGTGAGATCCCTGCAGGAATATCATGCGGGCATCAGCTAGCCTGGCCCAAAGCATGGTGTCCCGAATTTCGCATAGTAACACTATAACCTAAGCGAGGAGTAGATCATGGGCGGGTTATTTGGGACTGTCTCAAAGGATGACTGTGTAAGTGATTTGTTTTACGGAACAGATTACCATTCCCACCTCGGAACCAGACGAGGTGGCCTCGCGGTACACGGCTCTACCGGGTTTAGCAGATCCATTCATAACATCGAAAACAACTATTTCAGGTCTAAATTCGAAGCTGATCTGCCAAGATTCAGTGGAAATAGCGGCATTGGCATTATCAGCGACAATGACCCGCAACCGCTGCTCATCGGCTCGCATATGGGGACATTCGCCATCGTCACTGTTGGTAAGATTAACAACACAGAAGAGCTTGAGCAAAGAGCGCTCGGGAAGAAAAAACATTTTTTGGAAACGAACGGAGGGGTGATAAACCCGACAGAGCTGGCGTCCATGCTCATTTGCGAGGAAGAGTCTATTGAGGATGGAATAAGAAATGCTCAGGAAGCCATTCAAGGCTCATGCTCCATGCTGCTGCTAACCCAGAAAGGCATATACGCAGCCAGAGACAGGCTGGGAAGGACCCCTGTTGTAATTGGCAAAAAAGAAGGGGCTTTTGCCGTGGCTTCAGAATCATGCGCTTTTCCCAATCTCGGCTATAAAGTCGAGAAGCAACTCGGACCTGGCGAGACCATCTTTCTCACGGCTGACGGGTATGAGCAGCGCAACAGACCAGGTGACAAAATGCAGATTTGCGCCTTTCTGTGGGTCTATTATGGTTACCCTGCCACTCAATATGAAGGGATCAACGTAGAATTTGTGCGTAATAGATGTGGAGCTGCACTTGCGAGGAATGATGAAGTTGAGATTGATTTTGTTGCGGGGATTCCGGATTCGGGAATTGGGCACGCCATCGGTTATGCCAACGAGAAAAAAATCCCCTATCTGAGACCATTTGTGAAATATACCCCCACATGGCCGCGGAGCTTCATGCCCCAGAACCAGGAGGTAAGAGACCTTGTCGCCAAGATGAAGCTGATTCCTATCAGATCGATGATAGAGGGCAAAAGGATTCTCTTTTGTGAAGACTCAATCGTAAGAGGTACTCAATTAAAGGATAACATCCAGATATTGTTTGACTACGGCGCAAGTGAAGTTCATATGCGACCTGCATGTCCGACCTTGATCTTCCCATGTGAATTTCTCAATTTCTCAACATCTAGATCCAGATTGGACCTTGCCGGGCGGAGCGTAATAAACGAAATTGAAGTTGGTGAAGAAGAAAATCTAGACGAGTATTATACGCCTGGATCTAAGGAACATGTGGAAATGGTTGATAGAATTAGACAACGCTTGCGATTGACGACTTTGCAGTATCAGAAACTGGATGATTTGGTGGATGCGATCGGGCTGCCCAAAGAAAAATTGTGTACCCATTGTTGGGACAACTCGAGCTCATTCTGAAATGTTGTTCACAGCAGGGGACGTTGGTAGGAAGCGTACTGCTTTCTGACAAGTGCTCATTCACGAATCCCAAAATTCGTGAATAATGCAGGCTAATGACTCACCTGTTCCACGTTAATGAGGTACTTGGCAGCCATTGACTCAAGAGAGCCAGGTGCAGGCAAACCTTGGGATAACAGACGCAGTGTATCCAAATCAGACTTCCAGGCAATATCACCAGGTGCTATAAGGCAAATGCTGCCTGGCTCGTATGCCGTATAAAGCTTGTCATCCTTTGCGTAGTAATGGTCCTTGCTTACCTCAATAGGGTAGTCATGCATCAGCGGCGGGATGTCGTTGGGCTTGAACCAGAGCTTGATTTCTCGTTCAGCTTCACTGCTTGTAGCGGAGGCGTGGATGAGATTGTCCATGCGCTCCCCGATCACCGTTCCTGAAGCATCTTTGATGGGGACTACTGTCCCCAGGGCGCGAACGCATCCTGGGCTTTGCTCTCGGGCAATGTGAGGATTTGTCGGGCCTGCAATATCTCGAGTTTTTTGAATTGCCCCTGGACCGTGATAGACTAAGGCGATGACTCTTCTTTTCCAGGCTTGGTCGGCATAATGGATGAGTCCCATGATGTAGTCTATAAGTGAAGGGAAAAATATTTTCCCTCGATGTTCAGCATAATGTTCCTCGGCAAGAAGCTTACTGACACAAACGATCTTGGCTCCAGCGAAGCGCAGGCCTGTGTGGAATTGGGAAAGTTGAGAAAGCACATATCCTGTCAATGAATTTTTCAGTGCATCCGGTTTAATGAGCACAAGCGTCTGTTCGAGTTCTTTCTTGTCCATACAAAATCTCCTCTCTCATCACCATCTTCTCATAGGTATTGAGCTATCGAAAAAAACAGAGAAATAGACCGAATGACCTTCAGCGACAAACCATGCACAACTTATACCTCAAGGAAAAGGTTCGTCAACCTATTTTGATTAGTCATAGCAAACCTGGTCCTTGGGGCCAGGTCAGTCCCGCCCGTGGCGGGATTGCCGGTAAAGATTGCGAACGCCTGGAGGTTTCAGTGTTCAGTGTTCCCCGCTGCCGCTTCGCTTCAGACGGGATTTCCGCTTCGCTCCAACAGGTTGCAGTATTCAGTTTTTTTCTTTCCTGACACCTGAAACCTGACACCCGACACCTAAAACCCTAGGATTTGGTGCCTGGAATTAGATATCTTACAATGCTCCACCTGTCCATTACTCCAGCAGACTTCCGCATGAAGGAGAGACGTCAAGAGCCTCCTCAGGGGACAGCCCAAAGCCGGGTCCTTTGGTCCCGGATTCTTTACTTTAATGGGCTACACTTGTGTACTAAAGTGTATTGGTAGATACCGATAAACCCAACAACGCTTCACCCAAACGGTTTTCATCTTCTTCGTTTCTCTTTGCAACTCCTTGTATTTCATGCATCTTTTTGTTGGCAGTTCGCCAGTACCTTCCATCCTTTCCTCCCGGCACAACTGTTGCTGAAATATCCGGGCAAGGAGGTGTAATTATGGCGCGCACGGACTGCCTTCCCCCCAGTTCTAACCCTGCAACCTCATCAATGAAAGTCCCAGAAGTGCTTATCGTCGAAGACGAAAAGCTGTTACGATTGATGATAGCCAAGTTGCTTCAAGTTTCGGGCTACAGGGTCTTTACGTGCGGAGATAGTCTCCAGGCCCTGGAACTGGTGGAGAAAAAAACCTTCGACCTGGTAATTACTGATCTTATGATGGCGGGTGCCACGGGCATGGATGTGCTCAGGGCTGCTCGGAAGTGCCAACCGCGGGCAAAGGTGATCATTATTACTGGTACGCCCTCCCCCCAAACACTTCTAGAGGCCAAACGGGAAGGGGCCTACGCCTACCTGCGCAAGCCTTTTCAACTGAAGCAGTTCTTGTCCATTCTGAAAGATGCCATTGAACACACTCGGATGCGCTACGGTTACCAGTACCAGGAAAGAGATGGAAGAGGAGCTCGAGAGGCGGAACATTGTGAGCTGTTTTAGAGTAATGAAGTTTTAGAGTATCAGAAATTCCAAATCACAAATCACAAATATCAAATATCAAATGGTTCGACAAGCTCACCACCCTGAGCCAAGTCGAAGGGCAAATCACAATGACTAAAATTCGAAGCTTGTCTTTTGTTTTGGTCATTGAATATTGGAATTTGAGATTTGTTTGTAATTTGATGCTTGGAGTTTGGGATTTCATAGACGCTAGTACTCCAAAAGCGCTTAATCAACTGATAAGTAGGCTGAGAGGTCCGGGTGGGCGACTCCTGTAAATTCCGTTCAACCTAGTTTTCAACCACAACGTCCACAATATTCTGTCTGGCAACAATGACCTCCTCGTCTTCTGTCTTTACCGAGACATGCATTAACCCCAATATTTGATATTCACCATTTTCCAGGGTTTTTGTATCCCAGGGGACTGAAAAACTTTGTTCTTGATCAGAGGATTCACCGATCTTGATCCACGTCTCAGTCCCTTTTTTCCTGCAGTACCAAGGGTTTGTGGCCTTGAGTGGATAGCCGGCAAGTCCCAGCTCCTGCAGTTCCGTTTTCAATAATTCCTCGTCAAAACTTTCTCTCAGGAGCACTCTTCCAGAAAAGGCTCTTAAGGTTTCTGAGGGCACAATAAAGTGCGGACCCCAATTGAGTGACATGGCAACCTCCTTTCACTTCTGATCTTTATGGCCGGCCATAACAATGCCCATATTTTCTCCCGGACCCCTCTTTGGGCATTACATATCTTGTTGTGGTCAAAGTCTTTTCCTTTCACTAGTCAGGCAGGAGCCTTTTCAACCGATAGTTCGAACGATGCCTGGCCTGACAGGGACACGATACCATTGTAGAAAGATGCAAGAAAAATTGCAATATTATTTTTCATTTGTAAAAATTCTTGCATTATTACTAATAAAACTGCTCCCTTTGTTACTCATACTTTTGTCTAGTATGGGAAAGATTTAGCCTTCGGTGAGGGGCAGTTCGAAGAGAAGTCAGTTGTTAGTTGTCCGTAGTCCGTTGTAGCTCACTTCGTTCGCGCGCATAGAGCATGGGGCATAGCGTCAGTACAGAGTGTCATTTTAGACATTTTAGGCATTCGTCTAGATCTCTATTTCTAACTTATGTCTTTAGGCATTTATCTTGATGAAATTCTCGAAAAGAATTTCAAACTGTTCACCCATGACTGTCTCGAGCTTCTCGGCTTCAGTAAGCACAATGGTAGGATCCACCTGTGGGGGCTGTGATAACCACTCACGGTCCCCCTCAAGCCAGGTTGCGGCATCCAGCTTGGAACCGGCGTGATTGTCGAACTGGAGCCCGATGACATGGGGCTTCCCTCTCAGGGAAATGGCCTCCACCTGGCAATCTGGAGAAGTGACCAGGATCTCCACATGGTTTGGCACCGGGGGCAATGCCGCCTGTCCATGCCACTTAAAAAGAGGCAGGGTGTCGGGGAGGTTTTGAAAGAGCGGGTGTTGCCGCCCCTGGGAAGTCAGATGACCTTCGATGAATCCCACACTGCGGCAGGTATTTGGTCCCACTTTTAACCCTAAAACATCAGAGAGAAGCTGGTGGCCTAAGCAAAAGCCAAGATAGGACTTATCACTCTCAATGATTCGATGGATGGCTGTTTTTTCGGCTCGCAGGAAAGGGTAAGCGTTCTCCTGGTCCACATTGGGGCTGCCGCCCAATATGAGCAGTCCATCATGTGGGGTCAAATCAGGGATTGGCTGGTGCCAGACCTCCACCACCTCGAACTCCACCCCCAGTTTTTCTGCCGAGTGCAGGAGGTGAATTCCCGGCCCCTCCCACTCCATGTGTTGGAACACGAGAAACCGTTTTGCCATCGCCAGTCTCCAAGTACCTAATGTTGGAGGTTGGAGGAGCGCTCAGGTCAGTCGCACTGACCTTCGCTTGAGGTTGGAGGCAAAAGTCTAGAGGTCAGAAGTCAGCATCGTAGGTCGGATCGTTCACGCGAAGCGGGGTTGATCCGACAGAACTTGGTGTCGGATGAACTCCGCCGAGGCGGAAACCATCCGACCTACTGGACAAGGTTATATGTTTGGTGGGGCGGGCCTCTGTGCCCGCCAAAAGACGTCGAAGGGCTGCCAGCTGAAGTCTGTCATCTGCCCCCTGACACCTGAAACCTGACACCTTTCCTTATGCCCTATGCCCTGCGCCCTCCGCCTTGAGCCTTTAACTATAGAATTGGTAGATAATTAGTTATCTCAAACTCGCTTACATGAGTGCGGTAACGATCCCACTCAATTTTCTTGTTGGCAATGAGCTTATTGAAGATGTGATCTCCCAGAGTCTGGCGCATTAGCTCGCTCTTTTCCATCTCCCGGAGCGCCTCGTAGAGGCTTCCCTGGCAGCGAGGTAATTCCCGCCCGCTCCCTGGCTACTTCATCCATCTCGTAGATATCTTCTTCTATTGGCTCCGGAAGCTGGTAGTTCTCTTCGACCCCTTTCATCCCGGCTGCCAGCATCACCGCAAACGCCAGATACGGGTTACAAGCAGGATCTGGAGAGCGGAACTCAATTCGGGTCGCCTCTTCCTTGCCGGGCTTGTACATGGGCACTCGCACCATGGTAGAGCGGTTGCGTCGGGCCCAGGCAACATAGACAGGAGCCTCATATCCGGGAACCAGCCTCTTATAAGAGTTGACCCACTGATTGGTAACAAGAGCCATCTCCCGGGCATGCTCCATGATCCCGGCAATGTAGGACTTGGCCATATCGGAGAGATGATACTGGTCGCTGGCATCGTAGAAGGCGTTAGCCTTTCCCTTGAACAGAGATTGGTGGGTGTGCATGCCGCTGCCGTTCTCACCAAAGAGGGGCTTAGGCATGAAAGTGGCATAGACTCCATTCTGCCGGGCAATCTCCTTGACTGTAATCCTCATGGTCAAAGCTGTATCAGCCATCCTTAAGCCCTCGTCGTAGCGCAAGTCAATCTCATGCTGGCTGGGGGCAACTTCATGGTGGCTGTATTCCACCTGGATTCCCATCTCCTGTAGAGCGAAAATGGTGTCTCTTCTTAATTGTCCACCTCCATCCAAGGGTGGAGCGTCAAAATACCCGCCGGTATCGATGATCTTTGGGGCTTCGTTGTTCTCAAAGTAGAAATACTCGAGTTCCGGTCCCAGGTAAAAGGTATATCCTTGTTCATTCACCTTGGCCAAGATGCGTTTGAAAACATACCGCGGATCCCCTTCATATGGAGTTCCATCGGGCTCCAAAATGTCACAGAACATCCTGGAAACCGGTCTATCTTTCGGCCGCCAAGGGAGAAACTGGAAGGTGGTGGGATCGGGCTTGGCGATCATGTCGCTCTCCTCGATCCGGGCAAACCCTTCAACAGAAGAGCCATCAAAGCCCATCCCCTCTGACAAGGCCTCCTCCAGTTCTGATGGGGTAATGGAAAAGCTTTTTAGAATGCCAAGCACATCGGTGAACCAGAACTGGATGAAGCTGACATTTCTCTTCTTTAACAATCTTAATTACGTCGTTGCTGTTCTTGCAGAGCATAGAGTTCTCCTTTCCCAAACCTTTAAGTTATCTTTGTAATTCTGTAATGGCTCCACGTTTGCCTTGGAGAATATCAGATATATCCAAGCCGGTGGCATTTTTTATCTGTTCCATGATAGCCACAGGGGTCAGCGGGCAATGGCCCTGCGTATCGTCTCTTTAATGGCGGTCACCAGCTCGGGATTATCCACTTTTTGACCGTCCAAATCACGGACGTAAAAGACATCAAGCACCTGGTCCACCTTGGTGGCAATCTTGGCGACCCAGACATCCAGGTTGCATCTGAACAAGGCGTCAGTGATCCGGTAAAGAAGCCCCGGGAAGTCATAGGTATAGACTTCAATGATGGTGAAAAAATCAGAGCCACTGTTGTCCACGACAATTTTATCCGGTCGCGAGGCTGTGCTTTTGACGGCGGCCTGGTAGGCCCCCAGCTTTTCATCCAGGACTGTATCGAGGGCGAGATCGCCGTTGAGGGCTGCATACAAGTCCTTTCTAACTCTGGCCCAGGCCTCATCCTCAAAAAGGGTGTCCGGTGGGGCCTTTACCATGAAAATGTCAAGAGCGATGCGGTTGCGCCAGGTGTAGATCTGAGCGTCCAGGATGTCAAGGTTGTTGAGAGTGAAAAACCCCGGAAATCTTGGAAAAGAGGCCCGGGCGATCTTTGGCACAAACGGCCACAGTCCTGTAGTTGGTGCCGGGCAGCGTCCGGGCTTCAAGAACAAAGGGTGCCTTTCCCAGCCTTTGGTAGAGCTCGATGTGGCGGAGGATGTCTTTGGCTGGGGTGTAGAGGAGATAGCGGGGCGACATCTGATCGAAAAGAAGTTCCAGGTTTTCTTGGGGCATGGAGAGAGATTCCTGAAAAATTTTATTCCTTTTTTCCTCTACCATATCCACCGCCTTCGGAGTTGCCAGCTCTCCGCTCTCCAGGATGTGATAGATCTTGAAAAAAAGCTCATTCAGCAGGGCAGCTATCCAATCGTTCCAGGCCTTGGGTCCAGTGGCCCTTGGCGTCGGCCACGGTGAGGAGATAGAGCATCTTCAGTTCCTCGATACTGCGGAATTTTCTAGCACACTGAACCACTACCTTTTCATCATTGAGATCCCTTTGGGTGGCGGCTTGGGTCAGCAGCAGGTGTTCCCGAACCAGAAAAGAGATGGTTTCAATGTCATTATCGCTGAAGTTCAGGCGCTGGAATACCTTAGAGACAATTTCGGCGCCCTGTTCGGAATGATCTTTTCCCTCCCGACCTTTCCCTACATCGTGGAGCAGAACCGCCCAAAAGAGCAGCTCCCCGCGACTATGCTCCCCGCGACTGCGCGCGGGACAGGCGGGACAGACAGGACAGGTAAGTTCCTTAAAGAGTTGGCCGTAGAATGAATCCTGCGCGGTTAGGTCCGGCTTGCCGAAATCCTTTAATATCCGGACTGCCTGTAAGAGATGCTTGTCCACCGGATATACATGGTACTCGTCGTACTGAATGAGATTGACCACTCCCTTCATTTCTGGAATGAGCGCTACCAGAACTCCGGTGTTCAACATCTCATCAAGGACGTCCAGCGGTTGAGACGGTGACAGCAAGATTCGTTGCAGAGATTGAATTACTCTGGGGGATCGACGGAACTCTTCATCTACCAGGTGGAGAAACTCCTGGACCAATCGTCTCGCTTCAATACTAAGGGGGAGTCCGAGGCTGACACCCTGCTCGAATATCTCCAGCAGGAGATATGGATTCTCCAGGATAGCCTCCGAGGACTCAAAATTCAGTCCATCCTGACTGGCGGTAATCCCACTTACGCTCAACCTCCCCCTGGCCCTTCCCAAACGGAGTCGATATTTCCCGGGGACAACCTTATTTAGAAACATCAGGTGTTGCTGTTTCAGGAACTCCATGTGGCCGTGCAGCTGCCCAAGGAACTGCTCAACACCCTGCCGGCCGTTCTGATCCTTAAAGCGCAAGGCCTCGGCCACTTTCAATTGGTATTCGAAATAGAGTTGATCGCACTTCCGGCCGCTGATATGGTGGAGCCAGTTTCTCACAGTCCAGATAAATGAGAGCGCCTCAGACAGGGTAAGATACTCATGGTGAGAAAGTTGGCCATGGTATTCTAAATCCCGTGGCTCCTTGATCTGGTATTTGGCCCAGCCCAGCCAGAGCATGGCGTGGTAGTCTCGCAAACCACCTTGACCTTCCTTTACGTTGGGCTCCAGAAGGTTGGTTGAATCACCGAATCGAGTATGACGGCCCTCGTTTCTCTCCCTCAACCATTGGATGAATTCCTTGGCTCTCTTGCGCAGGATCTTGCTGCGCATTTCTTCCATAAGGTCTGAACAGAGGGAGGAGATGCCACAGAGAAAGCGACCATCTGCCAGCGAGGTCAGGACCTCGAAGTCGTGGGACGCAAGGCTCAAGCATTCTTTGAGGGAACGGGTGGCATAGCTCACTTCGAGGCCTCCATCCCAGAGGGGATAGAAGATCTCCTGGACAAGGGCCGCGGCCTCGTCGGGTATTTTCTTCTTGAAGAGCAGGAGTACATCGACATCTGAGTGGAGACACTGCTCTTTTCTGCCGTAGCCCCCAAGGGCGATGATAGCGTATGGATTTTTTTCCATACCCATGCAGGGGCCAACGGAGCTTCGGGCGAAGCTTTCACGAAAGTAATCGTCCAGAAGGTCGGTGTGGATAGCCAGAAAATCTGGTTCATCGCTCTCGACAAAACGAGCAAGTAACTCCTGCTTCCTTTTCTGCAACTGGCGGATTGGTGATTCCATGATGCTCACGTCGAGAATTCGGCCTACTTTAATCACAAATTCATGAAATATCTGGGCTAAATGGCCTCTTTGCCGCGTTCTCCTGTTCTGATCCGAATTGTTTCCTCCAGAGAGCTGACGAAAATCTTGCCATCACCTATCTGGCCGGTCTTTGCTTTTTCTTCGATAATCTTGACGGCTTGGGAGACAAGTTCTGCCGGGACAATCACTTCTATTTTGATCTTGGGGACAAAATCCACCCTGTATTCCGCCCCACGATAGATTTCTGTATGGCCCTTCTGGCGCCCAAATCCTTTGACCTCGGTAACAGTCATCCCCTTGACATCTATCTCCATGAGGCCTTCTTTGACCTCATCTAACTTGAACGGTTTGATGATTGCTTCAATCTTCTTCATTTTTCTCCTCCAACCTGGGGTGATTTGTCTATCTGCCTGATTGTATTGGGGGCGGGTGGCAAGCGCAACATTAGATACTGTAGCCCGCCTCTCTATGCTGAGTGATGTCCAACCCTCTTACCTCTTCTTCATCGGAGACCTTCAGGCCCATAATCGCGTCGAGGAGTTTAAGAATGACAAAAGTCATCACAAAGGCAAAAACAATGGTGGCGACGATTGATAGAAACTGAATCCAGAGCTGTCCCGGGTTGCCGTAAAAGAGACCGTTGGCCCCGTCCGGGTTCACCGCGGTGCTGGCGAACAGACCGGTTGCGAGAGCTCCCCAGGTACCACCCAGTCCGTGGATCCCAACCACGTCGAGGGAATCATCATAGCCCAGTTTAGACTTGGCCAACACACCCATATAGCAAATCACTCCCGCCAGACCACCAATTATCAGGGCTGAGAGCGGACTGACAAAACCAGCCGCCGGGGTAATGGCCACAAGCCCAGCCACCGCACCACTGGCTGCGCCCAGGGTGGTGGGTTTGTCATGCAGGATCCATTCTGCAAACATCCAGGTTAGGGAGGCCGTAGCTGCGGCCACATGGGTGGTCACGAAGGCACCTGCTGCCAGTCCATTACTGGCGAGAGCACTGCCGGCGTTGAAGCCAAACCAGCCGAACCAGAGAATGGCTGTACCGGTTATGGTCATGGGAAGGTTGTGAGGAATAAATTGTTCCTTGCCGTAACCTTTCCTCTTGGAAATGATGAGAACGGCGGCGAGGGCAGAAACCCCTGAACTGATGTGAACCACGGTTCCGCCGGCAAAGTCGAGAGCTCCCAGCTTTCCCAGCCAGCCCCCGGAGCCCCAAACCCAGTGTGCCAGCGGAGAGTAAACCAGGGTGGACCACAGAACAATGAAGACCAGCAGGGAGCTAAATTTCATCCGTTCGGCGAAAGCGCCGGTAATTAAAGCCGGAGTGATAACAGCAAACATGCACTGGAAAATCATAAATGCCTGATGGGGAATGGTATTGGCATAATCCGGACTGGGAGAAAGGCCGACCCCTTTCAGACCGAACCATGACAGGTTCCCCACTATGCCGCCCACATCGGGGCCGAAGGCCAGAGAATAGCCCCACAATACCCAGGTGACGGTAACCAACCCGATGACGATGAAGCTTTGCATGATCGTGGCCAGGACGTTTTTGTTTCTGACCATTCCTCCATAGAACAGAGCCAAACCAGGGGTCATGAACATGACAAGAGCCGAGCTGACTAAAATAAATGCTGTGTCTCCCGCATTGATCATTTGAATTCTCCTTGCTGAGTTTCTTTCGGTGGAATTTGGTTGATCACCGCAAGAGGCAAGAGCAATGGGTGTGCCAATCAGGTATTAATGAATTAAAATGGATTTATTCTAAATAGTTATCAATAATATGGGTTGAAGAGGTAGGACATAAAAAAATACAATTTTGTATTTTATATAGGGGCTAAACAACAGAAATGTATTTAAGGGAATTTCGAATCTCTCGCATCTCGAATCTACAGATTACGGAGTCAGAATCCAAAATTCAGAATCATAGAGATCAAGATCGAATTCTTATTTTTTCATGACTAATTTCTTCCTACGCTATGCGCTATGCTTCTCTTACAATGGACAACGGACCACTGACTTCTTTAGTCTTGCCTCCAACCTCAAGGCCCTGAGCCTGCCGAAGGGCCGCTCCTCCAACCTCCAACGTCTTCTCGCTGTCCTCCGTCGTCTGTCCTCTGTCTTTTAAATTCGCAATCCGCAATCCGCAATTCGCAATCCCACATCCCATATCTCACACCACATAACGACGAGAAGTGATCTCCTCACCGGTATTGTCTAAAATCTACTCCATACTTTTTGGCCTTGTAGGTAAATTTCCGCACAGTTGTTTGAAGCAGCTCCGCTGACGTGGCCATGTTGCCCCGGGTGTTCTTCAGGGTGTCGATGATCATCTCTCTCTCGAGACTTACTACGGCTTCATCCAGGGAGCGGGCTGGCACGGTGTCAGACTGCTCTCCGGTCTGCAAGGTTGGGGGGAGGTGATAACTCCGGATCACTCCACCCTCGCACAAAAGAATGGCACGCTCTATACAATTCTCCAGCTCTCGCACATTTCCAGGCCAGTGGTATTGCATGAGCATATCAATGGCCGGGGTGGAAAAGCGCCTGATGTCCTTTTTGTTTTCCTTGGCATAGTTTTCCAAAAAATGGTCAGCCAGTAAGAGAATATCGGTCTTGCGTTCCCGCATCGGCGGCAGGTAAATGGGAAAGACATTCAAGCGATAGTAGAGATCACCGCGGAAGGTTTCATCTTCAACGGCCTGCTCCAGGTTCTTGCTGGTGGCAGCTATTATGCGCACATCTGCCTTGATGGTCTGGGTGCCGCCAACACGTTCGAATTCCTTCTCTTGCAGGACCCGTAGCAGATTGACCTGCACGTCCAGGCCAATGGAGCCGATCTCGTCCAGAAAAATGGTTCCCTTATTTGCCAGCTCAAATTTTCCCCTTTTCTGTTTAATCGCGCCGGTAAAGGCCCCTTTTTCATGACCAAAGAGCTCACTCTCGATCAGGGTGGCAGGAAGGGCGGCGCAGTTGACCTTGACAAAAGCATGCTTAGCCCTTGGACTATTGAAATGAATGGCGTTAGCCACCAGTTCCTTGCCGGTACCACTCTCACCCCGGATCAGGACAGTGGCATTACTGCGGCAGACTTGGGAAATCATCTGAAAGACCTCCCGCATCTTGTTGCTATTGCCAACGATATTGGTGATCCGGTGTTTACTGGCCAACTGTTGCTGCAGCCGCAGGTTCTCCTCGTGTAGGGCCTCCCTTTCTAGTTGCAGTGTTTCCAAGTTTATGACCCACTGCGCCAGCATGGTGGCAATGACCGTTAAGCGCCGTTTCCCTTTATTGAGATCGAAGGAAGGGTCAAAGGGGAGATCCACACTCAGGGCACCAACCACCTGCTGTCCCTTCTTGATGGGCACGCAGATAAAGGAGACCTCGTCCTGAGTCTGGCGTCGAGAGGCAGTTCGGTTGAGAAATAAGGGCTCTTCGCTTATTTTGGGCACCACAAAGGCTTTGCCCTGCTGAATAACTCTTCCAGTGATTCCTTCTCCGGGCTTATACTTACCGCGCTGCATGGCGCTTCGGGAGAGCCCGTGTGCCACCTGAATTTGTATCTCATCTCGCAAAGGATTGAGGATTGTTATAGTTCCTCGCCTCATGCCCAGCGATTTCGATAAAATCTCTAAAACCGAGTACAAGGACTTTTTCAGGTCTATGGTTCCGCTCAGGCTCTTGGCAATTTCGTAAAGGTAAGTAATTTCCTCTAATTTTTTCAATGTTCCGTTCCTTTCAGACATTTGTGTAGCGGGTAATCAGAGATAACACAAAAATGTAGTTTTGGAAAGAAGAAGAGGGCAGCAGGCAGCGGGCAGCGAGAAGATGTTGGAGGTTTGAGGTTAGAGGTTTGAGGCAACAACTGAAAAAAAGAGAATGTCTTCTGCCTCCAACCTCAAGCGCAGCGCTCCTCCAACCTCCAACTCTCTGCGCCATGCGCTTGGCGCTATGCTTCTTTTACACCTGACACCTGACACCTGACACCTTTCCTTATGCCTTGTTGACAAAATGTATCGCCGCAATTAGACTCACAAGCAAATTAGCTAGCAGCGATCAGGCTGGAAGTTGACAGCTTAGGAGGGATGAGAAATTGAGAGCACAGCTTAGATGGCGACTATTAGGCGTGACCTTGACCTTGGCATTTTTTCTTACGGGTTGCGCTGCCGATAAAGCCTTCAGGCAAAAGCAAGGCAGAGCCTCCCGTGATCTGGGCGAGAGGTACCTTGCCAGGAACCAGCCCAGTAAGGCCCTGGAGCACCTTCTCAAAGCTCTCGAACTTATCCCCGATGACCCTTTCCTGCATTACGACTTGGCGCTGACCTACGACCATAAGGGGGCTCTTGATAAAGCGGAGTATCATGTCAGGGAAGCAATTAAGTTGAAGCCGGACTATTCGAACGCTTACAATTATCTGGGCACCATTTATTATCGCCAGGGCAGAATGGAAGAGGCGATTCAGGCCTTTGAAAAGGCACTGAGCAATCTGCTCTACATGGCCCCTCAGGACGCCCAAAGAAATTTGGGTAGGGTTTATCTCGACCTTAAACAGTACCAGGAAGCTATCATCCATTTGAAAGAGGCCATCAGATTGGTTCCGGACTTTGTTCCCGCTCTCAATGATTTGGGAAAATCCTACGAAGGTTTGAAGAGGTACGATGAAGCACGAGGAGCGTATGAGAGGGCTCTCGAGTACAATCCAGAATATGCAGGCGCCTTGTTGAACATGGGCAAATTCCTCTACCGCAGCGGTGAAAGGCAGAAGTCCAAAGAGTATTTCGAGAAGGTAATAAGGGCGGAGCCGGGCTCGGACAGGGCCCATGAGGCTCGAAGTTATTTGGGTGCGATGAGGTAGGGGGGCAGATTTTAGATTTTAGATTGCGGATTTTAAATCGGGGCCCACTCACGTAGCCCCGCAAGAGCCTCTTCTCCCCTTGGTAACTATGTCACAATTCGCTGAACGAATCCGTCATTCCGGACGAGCACCGCTTCGCGGGGCGAGATCCGGAATCCAGTGGAAGTTCAATATAATAAAATTGTTTCTGGATCCCGGCTCGCGTCCGCCGTAGACGGACTTGGCCGGGATGACGAATGGCGCCACAAACAAAAAAACCCCGACGGGAATCGCACGTCGGGGTTTTTTTTGCTTTTAGAATTATCAGCGTCGGGTCAATCTTTGATCGTCTATTATGCTTGGGCTCAAGAAGATCAGGAGCTCACTTTTCTCATCGTTGATCTGACGGTTTTTGAACAGCCAACCCAAAAGCGGTATCCGCCACAGAAATGGAACCCGAGCCTCAGACCACTCGGTGTCTTGAATAACAATGCCGCCGATGACGATGGTGTCACCGTCATTGACCAGCAGCTCGGTGTTGGCTTCCTGGGTGCGGATGGCGGGGACATCTTGCACGGTTCTACTGAAGTCAGCCTGGTCCCTCTTAGCGTTCACCTCCAACCGGACTCTCCTGTCCGGGGTTATGTGAGGTGTCACGGTTAAAGAAAGGGTGGCCGGGGCGAAGGCGGTACTAATTGTGCCCTCTTCGGTCCTCTGGGGATAGGGGATCTGATCACCCTGCTGGATCATGGCTGTCACATTGTCCAAAGTAAAGATTCTCGGGCTGGAGATCACTCTACCCTCGCCGGCGCTTTCCAAGGCGTCCAGTTGCATGTCCAGATCAAGGATATTATTGACGCCGATGGCACGGCTGAAAGCGAGGCCGAAAGTGCCAACGGCCGCCGTTGGTGCAGCCACGGCAAGGTCAAACGCTGGTGAACCGCCCAGCCTACCGGCAAGAGAGTTTGCAGTGTAACCGGCGTTCCAGCTGACGCCCAAGTTGCGGCTGAAGTTGACGGTGGCTGAGACAATCCGGGACTCTACCATCACCTGTTTGGTGGCCTTGTCCAGTCTGGCAAGGATTTCTTTGGCGGTCTCTATCCGTTTGGGAAAGTCGCTGTAGATGATCAAATTGGTGCGGTTATCCACAGTTACGGTGCCCTTTTCACTCTTGACGGCTTCGATTTGGCTACGGATGTCGGAGGCGTCTGCATAGTTGACCTGAAGGTATTCAGTGGTAATCTCTCCCAGATCCCTGGCTGCAGCCATGAGCTCCTTCTGGGCTTCAACCTCGTCTCTCTTGCGGTCCAACTCCGCTTTGATTTTTGCTGCTGTGGCAATGCGTATGACATTTCCTTCCATTACCTGGTCCAATTCATTGATCTTCAGAATCAACTCCAAAACTTGATCCCAGGGTACATTGTTCACTTTGAGCGTGACTTTACCTGAAACACCAGGCTCCACAACTAAGTTCTTGCCGGTGACGTCGGCTAAAAGTCGGAGCACATTTCGAATGTCGACCTCTTGCAGATCGAGGGAAATCACTTGACCCGTATACACTTTTGGCATGTCAGGTGAGAACATTGGACCCGCCGCCTCTATCACCGGCACCTTCTCTGCGACGGCCATCTCTTCTTCAACTTCAACAACCGTGGCTGGAGCGAGGCCAGCCATGGGCTCGGGAGCAGGAGGTGGTGCAATTTCTTCCGGCGCTGGAGCCGGGATTTCCGGACCTCGCTCCTCGACCACCGCAGCGGGCCTACCCAGCTTGATGGGCTCAACCGGTGGCACCATAGAGCTATCGAAGTCCAAATAGACCGCATTCCCCTCAGTCGCTATGTGGTACGGGACCATTTCACGCATTTCGATGTAAAATTCCACCGTACCGGGAACTCCCTGCATTGGACGGGGGTAAATCACATTAACGGCACTGGTAAATTGTCCCGTGTCAATATGCCGCTCCAGGTGCTTAGGGAGTTTAGCATTCGTAAAGGCCATGGAAATGCTGTTTGCTCCGGTGATCTGGATCTCCGGCTCAAGAGGACGGTTAGCGGCGACGGTCAAACGAGATTTGCTAGATTTCAAAAGGTTGAAATCAACGGATAATATCCGGGCTGGCTCAGGCGGTGGTGCGGCTCGCTTGGGTGGTTCAGCCGGCTCGGCTGGTTCAGCAAACGTTGCCACCACGATTGGAGGGCTGGCAGGAAAGCCAGAGCCTGGTTCGAAGGTGACAACGAGTCGGTCTCCCACCGATGTAAGGTGGTAAGGGAGTCCCGCTGCTGGAATCAAATCAAAAACTACCCTCACTTTGTTTGGGTGGGTTCCTATCCTGATTCCTTTGACCAGGGGATCGGAAGGGGGAACCGTTGCTTTGCCTGCAGCCAACTCCACTCCCATGAGATCCAACACCACTCGGGCTGGATCAGTCAGCGTAAAAACATTGTATTTTGTAATACTCCCATCGCCTATAATGTATACCTTGAGCTCTTCACCATAAGTTATTGGTTGAATGGCTGTAATTTTCTCGGCCGGGCGTGACATCTTTCCAGATGACTCCGGGGTGGCTGCCGCTTCCATCTCTGGTGCGGTCTCGGTCTGGAAGAATACCGTCTCTGCCTCAGGAGTCGGCTCAGTTTCGACGACCACAGCCGTTCCCTCAAACTGCACCACGATCTGATTCGTTTCCTGCACTATTTCGTACGGAGTTTCTAGGTTCAGCCCGATTTCGACACGAGTCATGGGCTGGGGCTCCTGAGCGAGCATCATGGTTTCTATCTTACCGATGATTTCATTTTCGACGGCAAAGGGCGAAGATGAAATCTCACTCTCTGTATTGGGCAGATCCAAGACCAGCCGCAAGGGATCAATCGCCTTGAAGGCTGTGTATGTCATCGCATTCGTGCCAATCAGGTAGATGCCCAAGAAACCGTCCTGATCCACCACTTGAATATCTTGGAGTTGCTGTGTTTCTGTGGAAACACGGTCTCCAGCATCGGCCTGGGAGGTTGGTGGAGCAGAAGGCTGGCTGGCACAGCCAAAAGCATAGAAAGTCAAGGCCACGAGGCCTACTTGCAAGACCAATTTTCCTTTAAGGCAGTGTCGAATATGCCTCATTCCACCCCTCCTTCCACGGGAAGCCTCTCCAACGAGTTGTTTTCTGCCTAGATTTTCCCGTAATTCCAAGCCCAGATATAAAAAGGTCTGAGAATGAGTTTTTTCGTTCCAACCTGGCAGAGCTATTATTTTCTTCGCTTTCTACTGCGCTTCTTGCCCTTCTTCGGCTCTTCTTTCGCTTCGATAAACTTATACGTTGTGGCGGTACAGCTTGTTTTGAGAATGACTGTATCACGTTTGGTTTTAGCGGCTTTTGCTGCCGTCATCTTAAGGTTGCCTATATTGACTATACGACTCAATCTACTCACTTTGTCAAAAAAAGTGGCCACGTTATGGTATGGTCCAGTGACTTCTATCTTGAGTGGGATCTCGGCGTAGAAATTCCGGTTCACCTCTTTCTGTGGCTGAAACAACAGAAATTCCAGACCGGACTGGGCGCCGAGATTGGAAATGCTGCTCAATAGAGTAGGGATTTCATGCTTATCTGGCAGAAGTTTGAGCGCCTGTATAAATTTGAGCTCAGTATCCTTATATTTCTTTTTGAAGGCTCGCAAGTTCTTCTCAACATTCTTAAGCCGGGCTAGCTTGGTTTTGGCCGCGCCAAGATCTCCCCTCAGTTTGGTTATTTGCTCCGTTTGGGGCATGTAAAGGAACCAGACGAAACATCCCCAAAGAGCCCCCAAAATAGCCACTGCAATGAGAAGCTTGTGGGCTTTGCTCAGTTTGCTCAACTTACCCCAAGGAATAACTGGTAGTTTTACGCCACCTAAGCCTTTTTTAACATCCAAAGCCATGGGCTTCCTTCCCTAGTTTAGGCCGGGAAACTACAATCAGGCGGCCCCTCCTGATGAGGACTTCGCCTTCTGTTTTCCTCCCTTTTTTGGAGGTGCGTCCTTTGCTGGAGCAGGGATAATAACTTTAGCGCTCAAATTGAAATTTTTCAGTTTGTAGCCTTGGATTTTCACCTGACGTGACTGCTTAAGCACCACACCGTTGGCATCAATGTAAGGCGATTTCGCCAGAGCCTCCATGAACTGGGCGATGACTTCGTTGCCACGGGCTACACCCGTTAGAGTCAAGGTATTACCCTTCTGAGTTAGAGTTTTGATCCACAATTGATCCGTGGGCACAATGATTGCCAGTTGATCCAGAACTCTCACTTGCAGATCACGATTTTTTCTGAGTTGCTCAATGACACCTAGCTTCTGTTCCAGAATCTTATGCTTTTCTTGAAGCTCTTTGAGCTGTCTCTGCCTATCTTGGTACCGGCGAATTTCTTTATCCACAGTCTTTTTTTGCGCAGTGATCTGCTTGATCGTGCGGGTATGGTCAATGTGAAAATAAACCATTACGGACACAGAAAAGAATATCAGGAGGAAAAAAATAGTTATCTCCTTGCGGATTTTTTCCTCTACCGGACGTCTGCCAATTGGCAATAAGTTGATTCTAATCATCTGTCTCCCACCCGCCGCAATGCCAGACCCACGGCAACAGCAACTTGTGGAGCAATATAGTCCACATACTGCTGATCAAACACTTTGGTATCGAAATCAATCTTGGCTAAAGGATTGAAGTAGGCCACTGGGATATTTGTGTCTTTATTGAACAGGGAATCCAGTCCAGGCAACCGCGAAGAACCACCACTTAGAAGGATCTGACCTATGGTTTCTTCTGGATAGGTGGCGTAAAAAAAGTCAATGGCGCGTTTTACCTCAGTTGACCACCCGGTGGCTGCCGAGACAAAAATTGCTTCCAAATCCTGCACGGGCACTTTCTCTGATGTCATACCAAGCTTTACTTTTTCAGCTTCCTCATACTCGAGTCCGAAACGCTGCTGGATGTCCTCAGTGATTTGATAGCCGCCAATTGAGGCGTCGCGATTGAACATGGAGACGCCGTTTTTCAGAACATTGATGTTCATTTTGGTGGCGCCGATGTCAACTAAGGCGACACCCCCGCTTTCGATAGCATCGTAGTTCGCCTCAAAGGCATTTTCCAGGGCAAAGAAATCCACGTCAACAATCTGGGGCGCCAGGCCGGCTTTTCTTATAAGAGTGACGTAGTCATCGATGACTTCCTTCTTTGCCGCCACAAGCATAACTTCCATCCGATCCGGTTTGTCTTCAGAAGAACCTAAGATCTGGAAGTCAATATTGACGTCTTCCACATTAAAGGGGATGTATTGCTCAGCTTCAAGCTGTATATTTTCAGATAGCTCTTCTTCACTCATTTGAGGAAGGTCGACTTTTTTGATAATCACCGACCAGCCGGCTATTGAAGTGGCAACCCCTTTTACCTTGGTTTTTAGGTTGGTGACCAGTTTCTTAATTGCCGCCTGGACCTCATCTGGGTCTTTGATAGCGCCTTCAACGATAACACTGGGGGGTAACTGGGCTATACCCAAATCTTTTAGTCGGTAAGTTCCTTTGGCTTCCATCAGATGAACGATCTTGACAGCATAGGAACCAATATCAAGACCAATGAGCGAGGATTTTTTTCCGAACATTGTCTCTTCTCGATAGTTAGTGGACGTCAGGTCTAGTGTAATCTAAGGCAAGTATAGCGCTACACTATCGATATACCATTAAAATGTCAAATATTTTTGTTTACAATCCACAGGGCAATTGTCAGTAAATAGGTTGTCAGTGCTCTTCGGCTTTTTTCAACTTAGTAAAAATACTACAAAAATGAATAACAGATAATTTTTACCAATAAAACAGTAACATACATAAATTTGAAGCTGATATGTTTTATCCTTGTTTGAGAATTGATTCGATGTTTTGTGGTTTTTTCGAAATGCAAAAACCAAGCCAACCCAAGCTTGTATTGCGGAATGCGGATTGCGGATTGGGGATGTGAGAGCACAGCGAGAAACGCGAATAGCAAGACTGTCGGTTGGAGGAGTGGCCCTGCGGGCCTTGAGGTTGGAGGCAGAATCTAGAGGTCAGAAGTCAGAGGTCAGAAGGCAAAAAGCATAGAGCTGGTATTTGTGTACGGTTCATTCCTCCCTTTCCCGCTTTTCTCGCCTTGGTCCTTTCTCGCCGTTTCCGCAATCCGCAATCCGCAATGATCTTTCCCCTGGCCCCTGACACCTGAAACCTGACACCTTTCCTTATGCCCCGTGCCAACTTATAAGTTGCCATTTAATGAAATCGTGCTAGACTTTTGGGGCACCTCAGGTTAGGGTATTGTCCTTCTTCCTTGCCATTACTGGCATCTTACGCGATAACGGTCAGTATGCGTCATATGCATCAAGATCATTTTAGAGAGGTACGTGGAGTAGTATGAATCAGACCGTCAGCCACGGTGATGACACCAGGAACGAAGAGGTTATTCCTGGGACCAAAACCAAGCGAAAAAGTGTAGTTCGAGAGTATGCAGAGGCCATTGTCATCGCGATTGTCTTGGCCTTATTCATCAGGACTTTTGTGATACAAGCTTTCAAGATTCCTTCTGGATCTATGAAGCCCACCCTCCTGGTAGGTGACCACATACTGGTGAACAAATTCATCTACGGCATCAAGCTCCCCTTTACCGATAAAATTCTGATTTCACTGAGTCAGCCGGAAAGAGGGGATGTGGTAGTTTTCAAGTTTCCCCTGGATACCAGAAAGGACTACATCAAGCGCGTCATCGGCCTCCCCGGTGATCGGGTTGAGCTTGTGGATAAGCAGTTGCTTATAAATGGGCGGCCAACAGAGGACCCACGCGCCAGTTATTCGATCAGCGGCAATATGCGTATGTTCGGCCCTGTGACAGTGCCGGCCGGGCACCTTTTTGTTATGGGAGACAACCGGGACGAGAGTTCAGATAGCCGTGTCTGGGGCTTCGTCCCTCGTCCTTACTTGAAGGGCAAGGCCTTTTTTATCTACTGGTCCTGGGACCGCAAGAACTACGGGGTTCGGTGGAACCG
>PVMK01117137.1_pt1 | contig 61241 bp, 61 predicted proteins | sample 1853481 | NCBI WGS metagenome assembly PVMK01 (sample SAMN08533507, study PRJNA380276) | Marine sediment metagenome, whole genome shotgun sequencing project.
GCAGATGTGGCCCGGTTGTAAAACCGGTATTGCCGGAGTCCGCAATATATTCGCCCGTCTCAACCCTGTCTCCCGGTTGGACGCGGATCGTGTTCCAATTCAAATGCGCATACACCGCGTAAGTGCCATCGTCATGCAATATTCGAATGACGTTGGCCGCTGGAAGATCACGTTCCGGGTCGGTCCCGCCGCGGAAATTTGTGCTGGCAACTTCAAATACGGTCCCGCCCCTGGCTGCGTAAACGTTAGTACCGATGGGCATCGTGATATCCACAGCATAATAACTTTCCGGTGTGCTGTGCGTGATGCCGATCGGGAATGCCTGCGAAATCCTGTGGCTGCCGGCGACCGCAAACGGGGCGCGATAGGACTCAGTTGGCGTGTGTTCGCTTGCCGGGTCTCCAGGCAACCAGACGTGCCGGTAGCTGGCATCGGCTGGTAGATCCGGATCCAGAAATTTGAGATGGAGCAGTACTAACCGACCACGCGGCGGAACAACCCAGCGACGATCGTCTTCCGCTGGAGGAAATGTCAGGTTGTCGAGCGAATCAAGCGCCAGGATAACTTCAACCGGAGCGTAAAACTCATTGCGCGCGATCAGGTAGAAGTTGTCATCCGAAAACTCATGATAGATCGTTACCTTGGGGTCGACCATTCCCTTCGGCAACTCGCGAATCTCAACCGGTATTTCTTCCGGTGGCGCCCGATCCGAGTAAACCCACTCACCGTTCGGGCCGCGGTATTTGTAAAGCGCCTCCGCGAAACCGCTGTTGCCAGTTATCACCAGCATAAGGGCTGCGAACAGCAGGCCGAATAAGGGCGGCTTAGCTGATCGAATTACGCTGCCAGCCATCTGCTGTTTTGCGTATCTCATAGGCAGGCCAGTATTGATTGTCCAGTTTTAGTGTGATGACTTCCACAGTACCGTTCCAGGTGACCGTCTTCAATCGGACCGAAGTCTGATCGCCCTTGCCCGCAACGACGTCGATGAACGTCTGCAAATCCGGCGTTTCCGTATCGTCGACCTGGATGATACGCCGACCGGCCCACAGTCCGTAACGCGTTGCCGGGGATCCGTAGCTGTAGAATGCAACATAAACACCCGTCGGCTCGATACCTCGTTGAACCGCCATGCCACGATGCGGATCCTGCAGCAGCGCTCCAGCCCACGATATTGCGCGGTCTATTCCTGCTCCGTCCAATGCGACTGTCCCGATTTCGATGTCAAGCGCTTCTTTGTCGCGCCACAGGGTCACCGTGACCTGCGGCTTCTGCACCGCCTTCTCCAGCTCACTGAACGTCGTTACAACCTGATTATCAATGGCCAGGATCATGTCGCCGTTTCGCAGTTCCTTAGCCGCCGGCGAGCCGGCCACGATGCGGCCAACCCTTAAGGTACGTCGGTTGTTCGGGTTTTGTTTCTCGAGCTTCGCCAGCCATTCCTCGTCCAGGCCGAATTTTCTCGCTGCAAACAGTGGTGCATATCCGAGTTCCACCTCCAGCGAGTAGATGGGCCTGCCGGACCTGACAATATCGACAAAGTCAGCAAGGATATCGGCGCTGACACCCCGATTGATCTGTCCTGACTCACCACCCGACTGATACGCAAAACTCGACCAGGTAGCAACGACCAGGCTGTCTTCGTCGATCAGCACGCCATCAAAATCCGTGGGACCGTTTACCAGGTCAATGACTTCCAGGTTCGAATCGCGGAAACGCATCGTCCGGGATAACGGCAACATGACCGGATCGACCGATGACACTACACTTTCCTGGTGGGCAAGTTGGTGATCGCTCTTAAGACCAACGGCCAATAAACGATCGCCAGACTCGGGCATCTGTGGATTCAGTACTGCCGATCGTACCGGAGTGTCGCCAATAATCGACGGGTCATATGAAACGACCGCAAAATTGTGCAGCGGATGAACATACTCCACCTTTGCATCAATCTGCAGGCTGCCTGCGAAAGTCACTGTAACGTCACCCATGGCGACTGGCACAGTGTTGCGATCCACAACAATCAATCCGCGCTCTGCATCGACGATCAGGCCGGTGCCATAATAATGTCGGTCGGACACACCTGAAATCGTATAAGGCAAATCGAATGTTACGACCACAAGCGATGGAGCAATATTGTTTACCCGTGGATCCTCATACTCCGTGAAGCTGGTGCTGCCGGCCTCCTGAGGTTTTCGCGCCGGTCCGGCCGAAAGATCTTCACAGGGCCAGATGCCAGTCGTGTCGTCTCGCTTGCAGCGTCGTACCGGATACCACACTCGATCCATCTGCACTGACCTGACGATACTATTACGCGGATCCTCGATGGTGTTATAGCGAAAAGTAGTGCGATCTCCATCGGCCAGCTCTTCGAGCTTCTCCACCAAATCGACAATATCGGCGACCGGGTCTCCACCGATCTCGGTGATGACCGCACCGCGCGGGATTGCGGACTTCGACAACATATAGCCCGGATTTGCAACATAGATTCCGCTCACTTCGCGGTTGTAGTGGCGCGCCTGCTGGTAAGAAAGATTATTGACAATGGCATCACCAAATTCGACGAACTCATCCGGCGTAACGCTGTGCAAGTCAGTGACGCGGACTTTCATTTCAAGGTTCCTGCCACCACGCTCAACCTCGACTGTTATTTGCTGGCCAACATTGTCATCAAGAATCTCGGCCAGCGGCACGAACTCAGTGATAAGTTCGCCATTGATGCGTAGCAATATGTCGCCCGATTCCAACTGGCCGTCGGCGGAAGAACCGGGAATCACCTGCTGCACCGTCAACATGCCTGTTTGCTCAGGGTGCTCTGTACGCACCAGCGCTTCCGTCTCCTCGGTAAGTCCGAGGCGGCTCAACTCATCATAGGCTTTGCGTTCGAACACGGTTTGTAAAGTGCCACGGGTTACCGGTTCGCCTTTTTGCAAAAGTCGAAGCGCGCGATCGATCCGGTCGAGCGGCAGGAAAAAGCTGCTCGCCGACGAACTGTTTGCTCCAGCATTCAAGGCAACCACTTCGCCCTCAATATTGAGCACCGGTGATCCCGAGGAGCCACCCGATGTACCCGAGGCAGCCTGATAATAGAATGTATTGAAGTCATTGTATTTGCCGCGACCATAGTCCGGTGCCGCTCGATCGAGTCGGGCAATGGTGCCGGCGAGAATCGACAGTTTCTCTCCTGCATCGTTACCCACGACGCGAATTTCCCTGCCGATCCCGGCTGCACCCGGCACGAGTGGTAACTCTGCAGGTGTCATGTAAGCGAGATCGCCGGGGTCGTAGCTGAAAAAGCCGAAATCGTGTACCGGATCGCGGTAAATCGGCGTAAGTCGTACTTCTTCGTTATTCAGAAATATGGCTTCGGCAACCACAGGGCCTGGCGTCACGACATGCCTGTTGGTAAGAATCAATCCTCGCTCTGCGTCGACCACAAAACCGGTCGCCTGTGACGAGGAGTTCCACTCCGTGTCAAATGCACGCGTGCTGTCGACGCGGATGGACACCACGCCCGTAGAAATTCGTTCAAGTGTGCCAACCCACTCTGGTTCTTCGGCATACGCGAAGGTAGCCAGCAAGGATAAAGCGAGGCTTGCGGGGATCAATCTCAATAGCATAATGTCTTCCGTGGAAAATAATCGAGTCCGCCTAAAGGGCGTACTATCTCTGGACTCGCAGAACAGTCGGCGGTTCCCTTATTCAACCATGGAATAAGCCGGGGAACAGCGCATTATGCCGCATTTCAGGAAATCGGCAGGAAGCCCTGCAGCAGCCTGGAAACGCGACTACTCGGCGGAATTCCAGGCCAGATCGAGCTGGCGGGCTGCTTTGACGTCGTCGAGCCGGCGCACCGGCAGCGTGTACGGCGCACCCTTCAGTTTCTCACTATCGGACTCGGCCGCCTTTGCAATTGCGATCATTGCGTCGACGAAGCCGTCCAGCGCCTCCATGGACTCCGTTTCCGTCGGTTCGATCAGTAGGCATTCAGGCACCAGTAACGGAAAATACGTCGTGGGCGCATGATAGCCCTTGTCGAGCAGGGCCTTGGCAACGTCCATCGCCGTTACCTGCAGGCTTTTTGCCTGCGCTTTCATGGTAATGATGAATTCATGGCTCGCGCGCCGCTTGGGGAACGCAAGCTCGAAGCCAGCTTCGGCCAGGCGCGCCTGTAAATAATTCGCGTTCAGGGTCGCGAACTCGGCGATGCGGCGCATTCCGTCATTCCCGACCATGCGCATATAGACATAGGCACGCAGCAGCACGCCCGCGTTACCCATAAAGGCAGACAAACGGCCGATTGACTTCGGCAGGTCTTTATCGGTCAGCCAGTCGTAATGCGTCTCTCCATTCTCCGTTTTTGCACCAACCACCGGCACCGGCATAAACGGCAGCAACCGCTCGCCAACGCCAATAGCACCGGAACCCGGACCGCCGCCGCCATGCGGCGTGGAAAACGTCTTGTGCAGATTCATGTGAATCACGTCGAAACCCATGTCGCCCGGCAGTACTTTGCCAAGAATCGCGTTCAGGTTGGCGCCGTCATAGTACAACAAGCCACCTGCATCGTGAACGATCCCGGCGACCTCTGAAATATTGCGTTCGAACACGCCCAGCGTTGACGGGTTCGTCAACATGATCCCGGCAGTGTTCGGGCCGACAGTCTCTTTCAAAGCGCCAATATCGATATCGCCGTCAGCGCCTGTCGGCAATTCTCGAACGACGCATCCGCACATTGTTGCTGTCGCTGGATTCGTGCCATGTGCTGCATCGGGGACGATGATTTCGTTGCGATGATCGTCGCCTCGGTCGAGATGATAAGCACGAATCATGGCAACTCCGGCCAGCTCGCCCTGGGCACCGGCCATCGGCGTCAGCGATACTGCTGCCATCCCGGTCACCGCTTTTAACATTTCCTGCAACTCGAACATGCACTCGAGGAATCCCTGCCCATGACTGACCGGTCCCAACGGATGGCGGTTGGTCAGCCCCGGCAACATCGCGAGCGCATTACAAGCTCGCGGATTGTATTTCATGGTGCACGATCCAAGCGGGTAAAAATGAGTATCAATCGAGAAATTCAATTGTGACAATCGCGTGAAATGCCGAACGACCTGGAGTTCCGATACTTGCGGCAATCGTGGCTCGTCGTCACGCAGGAATGCTGCCTGAATATTGTTCGTCGCCACATTTGTCGGCGCTTGTGCGAACGCCCGGCGGCCGTCACGGGATTTCTCGAATATCAATCGTTCAGTCATCGTCTAATGCCTCTGGATCAACGCTTATTCCCAGCGCTTTGTAGGCGGCCTTGTAATCCGGCTCATCGCCAATATCTTCAATTTGTTCACGGTGTACGACCGTATTATTTTCGTCCATCACGACGACCGCTCGTGAAAACATACCGGCCAGTGGCCCTTCAATAATCTGCACGCCGTAATTTTCGCCAAAGCCCGCATGCCGAATGGCGGATAGTCCGACGACGCGCTGCAAATTGTGCTGCTTCTGAAATCGTGCATGTGCGAATGGCAAGTCGTACGAAACCATCAACATCGCCACGTCGTCGATACCTTCTGACAATTTGTCAAAAGCGACCACCGACTTCGCGCACACCGGGGTGTCGATGCTTGGAAAAATGTTAAACACTTTGCGCTTGCCCATGAAATTCGCGAGCGAAACATCTTGTAAATCCGTGTTGACCAGCGATACATCCGGCGCCCTGCTGCCAACGGTCGGCAACTCACCAAACGTCTGGTAACTCAGTCCATCAAACTTTATCTGGTGCACTCTTTCAGTCCCTTAGTCCAGCTGTTGTTTCATTATGTCTGCCAGCGCACTTGCATAGAGCTGCAGATCCGCATCGGTTTTGGTTTCGGTCGCGCAGATCAGCATCGTATTGCCCAGGTCCGGATAAGCGGCAGACAAATCGAGCCCACCGAGAATATCCCTGGCAGCCAGCGCATCCAGTACTGGCGCCACCGGCCGGTCAAGCGTCACCACCACTTCGTGAAAGAAATCTCCGCTGAAGGTCTGTGTGACGCCATCGATCGCAGTCAGTTGCTGCAGAAGACTGGAGGTTTGGTTGTTTGAGACCAGCGCAACCTGCTTCAGGCCGGCGGAACCCAGCAACGACAGGTAAATGGTGGCCGCAGTGACCATCAGACCCTGGTTGGTACAAATATTCGAGGTCGCCTTGGAACGGCGGATGTGTTGCTCACGCGCCTGCAGGGTCAATGTAAAACCGGGCTTGTCGTCCAGGTCGGTGGTCCTGCCGACAATGCGCCCGGGCATTTGCCGTATCAGCTTTTGCGTGCATGCCATGAAACCGAAGTACGGTCCACCCGAAGACAATGGCACACCCAGTGGCTGGCCCTCTCCGCAAACAATATCAGCACCCGTTTCGCCCCAGTCACCCGGCGCTTTGAGTACCGCCAACGACGTTGGGTTTACCACTGCTATGACGAGTGCACCCTGTGCATGCGCCCAGTCAGTAAGTACATCAATGTCTTCAAGTGTGCCGAAAAAGGACGGCTGCTGAATAACCAATGCGACCGGTGCGTCGTCCTCTGCAACCAGACCAGCATCGTCAGTAACACCTTTCTCGATACTCAACGGCAGGCGATCAAAAGTCAGTCCCTGGTTACCAGTGATGGACTCAGCGACCGATTGATAGGTGGCATTAACACCGGAGGCAAGCAGGATACCCTTTGATTTGTTTGACCGATTGCCTCGTACCGCCATCAGCGCTGCTTCCGCCAACCCGGATGCGCCGTCATACAGCGATGCGTTACTTGCATACATGCGTGTCAGGCGGGTAATCATCGTCTGGTATTCGTAAATCGTTTGCAGCGTTCCCTGGCTGGCCTCGGCCTGATACGGCGTATAGGCGCTGTAAAATTCGCCTCGGGTAGCAATATCCCAGACAACGGCTGGAATGTGATGCTCGTAAGCGCCTGCACCGATGAAGCATAGCGGTGTGCCGTCTTTTCGTGAGCGTGCCCGCATCAGGCGAACAATCTCCATTTCGCTGAGTGCGTCCGGTACGCCGCTGAGTTCCGAAATCAGCAATTCTTTCGGAATTTCATCAAACAAATCGTCAATGCTGTCAGCGCCGATCGCTTTCAGCATCAATTGCACGTCGTCTTCTGTATGTGGAATAAATGGCATGGTATCTACTTTGTGTGTCGTCTTGTGTCAGGATTCGAGTTCGTCGAGCAATGCCTGGTACTCATCGGGCGTCATCGTCTCTCCGTCCAACCCGTCGGTTGGCTGCAAACGCACAATCCAGCCATCACCGTACGGATCCGCATTGATTTTTTCCGAATCGTCGGTCAGGTCCTCGTTCACGGCAATCACTTTGCCGGACACAGGCGCATAAACGTCGGACGCGGCTTTCACCGATTCGACCACCGCCATTTCGCCGCCAACTTCGAGATCCTGCCCCATCTCGGGCAGCTCGACGTAAACCATATCACCGAGCGCCTTTTGCGCATGATCGGTAATGCCCACGGTCACGCTGCCATCTTCTTCCTTACGCAGCCATTCATGGTCGGTGGTGTATTCCAGGTCACCTGGTAATTCACTCATTTTCTTATTCCCTGTTTTTTGTGGATTCGCTAATCAGAGTTCGGTCAGTACCTGACCGTTTCGAACAAATGGAATTTTTACAACGCTGACATCCAGCAGGCGACCGCGCACTTCAACTTGTGCATGCGAATAATCGCCTGCAGGCATCCGCGCCATAGCGATCGATCGCTGCATGGTTGGCGAAAATCCGCCGCTCGTAACTTCGCCGTCAGCCAGGCCATCGACAACAACACGCTGATGATTGCGCAGGATGCCTTTGCTCTCCAGCAGGAGACCGACGAACTTCTGACGTTGCTTGTTGGCACGAACGTCTTCGAGCGCCGCACGTCCGACAAAGTCGCGGTCCGCCGGCTCCCAGGCGATAGTCCAGCCCAGGCCCGCTTCAAGCGGCGATGTTGCGTCGTCCATATCCGTGCCGTATAGATTCATGCCAGCTTCCAGGCGCAGCGTATCTCTCGCGCCAAGGCCGCAGGGTGCGATACCTGCCGCAACGCAGCCGTTCCAAAGAGCGGCGACCGCATTAGAATGAACCACAATTTCCCAGCCATCTTCGCCCGTGTAGCCGGTACGAGCCACGAATAAATCGCCCGCCTCAAGCCCGAAAAATGGCCTGAGCGCCAACGCGGCGTCACGATATTCATCAGGAATCATCTCGGCGGCAAGACTCCGAGCGTTCGGTCCTTGCACCGCGATCATGGCGAGTTCGTCACGTTCCTCTATGTTCAGCTCATACGTGCCGGCCTGCTCTGCAATCCATGCGAGGTCTTTTTCGCGCGTGGCCGCATTGACGATCAGCCTGTAACGATTGTCATCCAGAAAATAGACGATAAGGTCATCGACTACGCCACCCTGTGGATTCAACATGCAGCTGTAGAGCGCTTTGCCCGGTTGTTTCAAACGAGCAACATCGTTGGCAAGCAACTTTCGCAAAAAAGTGCAGGCGTCATCGCCCGTCACGTCGACAACCGTCATGTGTGATACATCAAACATGCCGGCGTTTGATCTTACGTCGTTATGCTCGTCGAGTTGCGAGCCGTAATGCAACGGCATATCCCAGCCGCCGAAATCTACGGTGCGGGCGCCTGCATCAACATGCTGCTGATAAAGCGGTGTTTTCTGTCCCATGCTGCTCCGATCCGATGTTGGATTACAAAACAAAAAAAGGGCGACTGACCGGGCACTCGCGTACGCAAGATCCTGTCAGTCGCCCCTCTGTCCGGTATACCTGAGAGATCACACAGCGTTGGCTGCATACCCCTTCGGTGGGCCGTGACCGACCACTCTCCAGAGCCATTCAGAATAAGCAGTCCGTGTGCCTGAGCGTTTCCGAGCGAGTTGCGCCTTCGGCGCCTCCGGGTGTGGAGGGCTCTTCTGCATATTCTATTGATTGGTGGCTGGAATTGTAGCCAAGTACCCAGGGAGTTGCCAGCAAGTCCGGGCACACTAATAATACGCGTCGGTATCAGAATGGAGAGCAGCATGAACTCAGGAAGGTTTTTGGCCTTATTGTCGCTGGTTTTGGCCTCCACGGCCGCATCGGCCGGCCCAACCGAGGACTTCCAGGCATTGCTGGACGACGCCTGGGAGTGGCGACTGGATGAGAACCCGGTCATGGCTTCGCAACTCGGCGACCGACGCGCCAATGATCGCTGGGCCGACAGATCTCTCGAAGCGATCGAGCGCCGCTTCCAGGATCGCCGCGCATTCCTGGCACGATTGCGCAGCATCGACACGAAGGCCCTGAGTCAGCAGGATCAACTGAACTACGATCTGTTTCGCCGGAATCTCCAGAGCGATATTGATGCCAACAAATACCGCGCGTTCCTCATGCCGATCAGCCAGCGCGGCGGAGTGCAATCGCTGGATTCAACTATCGACAGCCTGCCAATGTCATCGGTTCAGGACTATGAAGACTGGCTGGCACGGATGGCGTCAGTAGACCAGGTTATAGAGCAAACGGTGGTGCTGCAGAACACCGGCCGGAATGAAGGCTACATGTCGCCCAAAGTTCTGATGCAGCGCATCCCAGACCAGATCGCAGCTCAGCTCGTGGAAAATGCGGAAGACAGCCCGTTTTACGCCGCATTTCAGGATTTTCCTGCATCATTTTCCGAGAAAGACCGGGATCGCTTGCGGGCAGCTGCCAGAAAAATCATAGACGAGAAAATCGTACCCGCCTACCGCGAATTCAACCGCCATTTCGCAGACACCTACCTGCCAGCGAGCAGGGACAGCATTGGCGCGTCGTCTTTGCCCAACGGCAAGGCGTTTTATGAATATCGAACGCGAAAATACACGACAACGTCGTTGTCCCCGGATGAAATTCATCGCATCGGGCTGAATGAGGTCAGCCGTATTCGTGCGGACATGCAGCTCATTATCGACGAGCTCGAATTCGACGGAGATTTTGCAGATTTTCTGCATTTTTTGCGCACCGACCCGCAATTCTATTATGACGACCCGCAGGCGTTGTTCGATGGTTACCTGGCGATATGCAAGCGCATCGATCCTGAACTCGTAAGATTATTCGGCAAGCTGCCACGTATGCCCTACGGGTTGCGCGCTATTCCGGCGAACATGGCTCCTGATACGACCACTGCCTATTACATGCGACCATCCGCCGATGGCAGCCGCGCAGGCTACTACTACGTCAATTTGTACAGGCCGGAAGTTCGACCGACCTACGAAATGGAAGTGTTGTCGGTTCATGAAGCGATGCCCGGTCATCACCTGCAAATTGCGCTGCAGATGGAACTCCCCGACATGCCGGCGTTCAGGCGTTACTCCGGATTCACGGCGTTTACGGAAGGTTGGGGCTTGTACAGCGAAAGTCTTGGTTACGAACTCGGGCTATACAAGGATCCGTATTCCAGATTTGGCGCCCTTACCTATGAGATGTGGCGCGCGGTTCGCCTGGTTGTCGACACTGGCATGCATTACAAGGGCTGGACCCGACAGCAGGCTATCGATTTTTTCAAGGACAATGCGGCCAAGACCGAACTCGATATTATCAACGAGATCGATCGTTACATTTCCTGGCCCGGCCAGGCGCTTGCTTACAAGATTGGTCAGCTGAAAATTCTTGAGCTGCGCGCGAAAGCAGAGCAAATGCTTGGCAAGGGCTTCGACATTCGTAACTTTCATGACCAGTTGCTCGGCGGTGGCGCATTGCCACTCGAAGTACTGGAGACTCGTATGAATCTGTGGCTTGCCGCAGAATTGAAACGATTGCGCGACCAGGCCTAGTCGTTACCGTTTAAGGGCAGATTGCCTTGTTTTTCCGTCGTGAATTCACGCCGGCTGATCATGGCACGGGTCGCCGCATCCGCATTTTCGTCGTAGATATCGTCGACACATTCAATGCGCTCTAACAAGCCACAGCAATTCGCGATTTGAATATTCAGCCCCGGCCTTGCATTCATTTCAAGAATCAGAGGGCCGCGATCGCGATCGATGACGATGTCCACGCCCAGGTAGCCGAGCCCGGTTACTTCGCAGCCTCGTGCCGCCGACTGCAGAATGAAGTCCCACTGCGGGATGCGCAGCCCTGCGATCAGGGCACCAGTATCCGGGTGGTCTTCGACGATATCGTTACCTAACACGCCATGCAGCGTTTCACCGCTGCTGATGTCCACACCCGCACCCACGGCTCCCTGGTGCAAATTGGCCTTTCCGTCCGACTGCCTGGTCGGCAATCGAACCATTGCCATGATCGGGTAACCACGATAAACAATGACTCGAATATCCGGCACACCGAGATAGCTGACCTCAGCAAACATGGGATCGAATTTGACGCAATACTCGATAAGCGCCGAATCGGGGTTGCCGCTGAGACTGTACTGGCCACCCACGACATTTGAGACGTGGTGCCGTATTTCCGAATCACTTAATAACGCACCACTGATGGTTCTGTAAGCGGCGCGGTGCTTGCTGCGCCCGGCGATCACAAGAATGCCATTGCCACCACTACCGCGGGCCGGTTTGATGACGAAGCATTCACGCGACTCAACGATGTCGGCAAAATTTCGAACCTCGCCCTGCCTGCTGATCACTCCATACAATTCCGGTACCGCCATGCCGGCCTCAAGCGCCAGCCTCTTGGTAATCAACTTGTCGTCAACGCGAGGAAACAGGCGCCGCGGATTAAGCCGCATGATGTATTCTGAATTGCGCTCATTGAGGCCCATGACACCGGCTCGCCTGAGTCGTTTTGCGTGCCCGAACATCTAATCGCCTGCCAGCGCCTTGAATCGCACAAGCTCGGTCAGGCGATAACCCGAATACCGACCCATCAAAATCACAATTGCAAGTACGACCAGCAGCAATTCAGGGAACGTGAAAATCAGGTGCTCGAGCCATCTCATGCCCATTGCCAGGTAGGCGACTACTGCCAGGAGAAGGCTCCCGGCTCCGGCACGCATTGCATCCATCGCGCCGCGTTCCTCCCAAACGATGGACATGCGCTCGATGGTCATTGCAATAATTACCATCGGGAACAACGCGACCGACAGCCCGGTTTCAATTCCAAGTTTGTGCGACACGACGCTGATTACCATCATCAGCATCACGACCACGATCAGCACCGCGCTAAGACGGGGCACCAGCAACAGCCTGAGTCGTTCCAGGAGAAAACGAATACTAAGGCCCAGCGTCACAAGCAGTGTAAACAGGATCGTCCCCCATAACAGCTGCGTTTCCCGAAATGATAACGCGATCAGCACCGGCATGAATGTGCCAAAAGCGTCGATGCCGACAATGTTGCGCATGAACACCATGATCAGCGCACCAATCGGAATCATTAACAGGACGCTGTACACAGCCTGCGTCTGAATGGGCAAACTGAATAGTGAAAACTCAACCAGCGCGGAACCTTCGAGTTGAGCACGTTGTTCCGCAATCGAAACTGAATCCACGAAGTTTTTCTGCACGGCAAAATTCACCACAACATTGCTGCCGCCATCAACACGTGCCAGTGGCTCGTTTCCCCGCCACCAGATCAGATAGCGATCAGGCAGCCCTTCCTCACCGGTAATCGGGTTGAAAAAAATCCAGCGGTCGCCATCATGCACCTCGAGCCAGGGTAACGGATCAACGCGGCGCTGCTGATCCTGCAAAACGATTCCTCGTATCATGCGTGCCGGTATACGCGCAAACGCCAGCATTGTCGTCAGTCTGTCGACAAAGTCCGCCGGATCCGTGGAATCGGAAAACAACAGCTCAATATTCGGTTCCGGCGACGGATTATTCACTCGCCGCAACAGCTCCGCAGTGAACGATGCCGTATCAGCCGAATGTTCCCGCACGTCGGTAACAATGACGTCTACTGCCGTTTTCAGCGGCTCGTTAATGACTGGTGGTGGTGGAAACGGCGGTGTCGTATCTGACTGCTCGCTGGTCGCATCTTCATAAACAACACGGCGATAGTAAATCGTCTGGGGTCCGGTAACACGACGCACAGCCCACTGTGCCTCTCGACCGCCGCTGACGTAATTCAGGCTGAAGCCGTAGCCCTTCGATACGTTGTACTCACGCAGCATCTTGAACCCTGGCGTCAGGGTCGGAATTTGCAGGTTCACTTTTACTGATCCGGGCCCGGCATCAAATTTGATGGTTGTTTCGATGGTCCACACCGAAGTGTGCTGATTGCCAACAATTGGAAATCCGAGTTCCTGCCATTTGTACAAGAAGATTCCCAGGCCAAGCGCTGTCAGGAACGCTGCCAGCAGGTACACATATTGTTTCGTCATATTGTTGGTTTTGTGATTCGACGTCCCGCAGGCAGGGAATACTACACCAGTAGGGCTCAGCGGTCGTTTAAGCCAAGCGCGACGCGCACTGCGTGGTCACGAATGGGGCCACTTTTGTTGAATATGCGCATCCCTGTGGCCCTCAGCGCCGCGAGCGGCGACGAGTCGGCACTGAACAGGCGATTAATTCCGTCGATGAAATGCAACATCGTCCTGTTAGCACCCTTGCGCGCACGCTCATAACGGCGCAGTACACGAAAGTCACCGATCACTTCTCTGGAGGCAATCGCATTGGCTATGACATCCGCCAGGCAAGCCGCATCGGCTATCCCCAGGTTTGCGCCCTGGCCTGCCAGGGGGTGCACGCTGTGCGCTGCATCTCCAACCAGTGCCAGGCCGGGCAAAACGTATTTATTCGCGTGCCGCGCCCGCAGCGGAAACGAGCCTCGCGGACCCGCAGGCGCCAATCGACCCAGCACAGTGTCCGTCACGTCTGTGAGTTTATCGCCAAGAGCATCGTCAGACATATCCATCGCGGCGGCAGCTTCTGCAGGCGTGGTCGACCAGACGATCGACACCCGATCATCCGCCAGCGGCAGCAATGCGACCGGCCCGCTACGAAGAAACCTCTGCCAGGCAGTATTGCGATGATGATGCTCGGATCGCAGGTGTGTGACGAACGCGGCTTGCGGGTAGCGCCAGCCATTCACCGTGATACCCGCCTGTTTGCGCACAAATGATGTCCCTCCATCTGCCCCGATCAGCAAATCTGCTTTTATGCGCCGGCCGTCTGACAGGTCCACACTGAAACGGTCTGCTTCAGCATTCACCGAACGAATTGAGGTCGAAAATGTAACCGGCTGCTTAAGGCTTTCGAGCGACTGCATTAACGCGTGCTGGATGAGCTGATTCTCAACGATGAAGCCAAGTTGCTTCACCGCATACCTGCTGGCCGAGAAACATAATGTCTCCGGACCCTCGACGGCTCTGCCACCATCCCATGCGCGCATTTCCGAATATGCGCACACCCGGCCACCGATGACATCCGCCCAGGCGCTCGCCCGATCAAGAATATCCGCGGAACCGGTTGAGATGGCCGAAACGCGAAGGCCGATGTCCTGGTCAAATGTAAATGCGGGCTCGGGTGCCGCATCTACGATTGTCAGGCGTAAATGCTCGCGCTGCCCGGACCGCAACAACAAAGCCGCCAGGGTTAATCCGACAACGCCTGCGCCGGCTATGACCACATTATAATCCTGCTTCATTCGAGCGGCACTCCACGTGACAATCGCGGCAACGTTCCCGCGAGTCCCATGGTGTGTCGCGCAAACAATCGCCTTACACCCGGGACGAGGTCAAAGCCGAGCATGCCGATATTGCGCAGCAACGCCACAGGTTTGGCCGGGTTCGCGAAAAGACGCACCAGGCCATCGGTGAAACGCACCACCTTTCCCTGGTCGGCACGCCGCCAATCTGCAAACTTGTCAAGAATTGCCTGACTACCGGAATCGAAGTCCACATCAGCACGCAGTGATTCCTGCTGTGCGTCAAACAGGCAGTCGCACAACGCCGCGACATCGCGCATGCCGAGGTTAAAGCCCTGCGCCGCCACCGGATGCAAACCGTGCGCAGAGTTACCAACGAGCACACTGCGATGCCCGGTGAGCCCGTTTGCTTTACTGAGCGCCAGCGGATATGACACCCGTTTGCCGACTTTTGAAAACTCACCAAGCCTGCCACCGAACGCCTCCTGCAGTTGGCGTGTGAACTCTTCATCCGGCAATTGCAACACATCGTTTGCTGCATCCGGCGACAATGTCCACACGAATGCGGCCCTGTTGTCAGCGATCGGCAGCATTGCCATCGGCCCCGCCAACGTGAAGCGTTCGTACGCAAAATTGTTCATCGGTTTCTGTGGCAACAGGTTGCCGATGACTGCCATCTGCTGGTAGTCCACTCTTGTTACGCCGATGCCGATCATGTCGCGTACGCGTGAATTTGCGCCATCTGCGGCAACCAGTAATCGACAGCTCAGCTCCAGAGCGCTATCACCTTTTTCAATGCTTACCCGTTGCGCATCATCACCGTTGCGAACCGCAGTGATGCGTGCCGGCGATATCCAGTCGAGACCATCGACATTGCCAATTCGGGTTTGCAATACGTCGCCGAGTACGCGATTAATGACAACGTATCCCAGCGCTGCAACTCGTTGTTCCTCGGCATCGATATGCGAGAAGCCGAAACGGCCCTGGTCAGAAACATGTATGTGTTTTATGGGTGTTGATGCTACAGCGACCTCCGGCCACAAACGCATCGCTTCAAACATTCGCTGGGTGCTGCGGGACAAGGCGGTCGATCGTTCGTCAAAGCTTGGCTGCTCCGCAGCTCCATGTTGCACCGGCTCTACCACGGCAACCCGCAGCTTCAAAGGTGCCAGTGCCAGTGCCAGGCAAGTGCCGATCATGCCGCCACCTGCAATAATAATGTCGTAATGGTGATCGCTGCCGTTATTCACGCCGTTCCCGTTTCAGAATGCCTGATTCAGCTTACTTACGTCGCAGCATTCATTAGTCGCTCGATATCGTCTGGCTCCTTGACCAGCCCACCACTCAGGACGTCCGGCCCGTCCTTTCTCACCGCAACATCATCTTCGATGCGAACACCAATATTACGCCATCGCGCCGGCACCTTGGCGGTCGCGCTTATGTAGATGCCAGGCTCTACCGTGGTCACCATGCCGGCTTCCAGCAAGCGCCACTCGTCACCGACCTTGTAGTCGCCAACGTCATGCACATCCATACCCAGCCAGTGCCCGGTTCGGTGCATGAAAAACTCCCGATAGGCACCGTCGCGAATTAACTTCGCCAAAGTGCCTTTCAACAAGCCAAGTTTTTTCAAACCCCTGCTTATGACACGCACCGCCGCATCGTGCGGCTCGTCCCAGTGGTTGCCAATCGTAGTTTTGTCGATCGCCGCAAGCTGCGCCTTGAGTACGATCTCGTAAATAGCACGTTGCTCGGGCGTGAATCGTCCGCTGACGGGCACTGTTCGCGTGACATCGGATGCGTAGTAGTCATACTCGCAACCCGCATCGATCAACAACAAGTCTCCATCCTTTAGCATTTGGTCGTTATTTACATAGTGCAATGTGCATGAATTGGCACCAGAGCCGACGATCGGACTGTAAGATATACCCGCCTGCTGGCGACGAAATTCGTGTATGTACTCCGCCTCGATTTCGTACTCGTACATTCCCGCACGCACCACGCCGATCGCTCGCGTGTGTGCCGCCACTGCGATTTTGGCAGCTTTTCGCATAACGGAGAGCTCGGCCCTGCTCTTGTACAGGCGCATGTCGTGTAACAAGTGATCAAGGGCTACGAATTCGTGCGGCGTATGGATGCCGGACGACTCCCGTGAGCGCATCGAGTTTATCCACTCACCAATCCGTGCATCGAATTCGGCATAAGCGCCCATGGTGTAATAGACGCGACTTCTGGATTCCATGATGCCAGGCAGGATGTCGTCGATATCGTCGATCGGAAAAGCGTCATCGGCGTGATACTTATCAACCACACCATCCGGACCCGCCCTGCTGCCGTCCCACTGCTCTTTCCGTTCGTCCCGCTCACGGCAAAACAACACGAATTCACCGTTGGCCCGGCCCGGCGCCAGGATCGCAACTGACTCCGGTTCTGCAAATCCGGTCAGATAATAAAAATCGCTGTCCTGCCGATACCGGTGCTCGACATCCCGACTGCGGATTCTGACCGGCGCACTGGGCAGTATGGCGATACCGTCGTCTCCGACCATTCGCATCAGCTGCTTGCGCCGTTTCGCAAATTCTTTTTCGTTCATCGTATTTTTTGGCCGGGGCTGTCAGTGTATGGCGTCTGATTCCGGTAATTGCGGGCTACTCTCCACAAGGCGCCGGAGGTCAGCAAGTTCTTCGTAGACCAATTGCGCCGCAACTCTCAGGTATTCAATCAATTCGGTCAATGCTGCCGCGTTATCTTCATCATCGTCATCATCATCAGCGGCTGCACGCGTCATTTCGAGCATGTCCTTGATGATATCGCTGAGTGGTTCAGCCGCGAGTTTTTTCTTCAGGGACTCACCTTTTACATCCGAGACCAGGCCATGCAGGAATCCTTCGCACCACTCAGCCAGTGCGTTAGCGATCACCGAGGCGGTTTCGCTGTCCCCCGGCAGCAGTGGAATAAATCCTGACTGGCGTTCTGAAAGTTGCCGGTAGGTGTCACTGTAAAGGTCGTCCAGAAGCGCCAGGTCGTCCCCATGTGACCTGTTCGCTGTATCATTCGCCTGCAGAATGAGACTGAACCAGTCGGGGCCACCCTCCTTGCCCAGGACCGCAAGCCGGCTGCATAGCAGCCCGTGTGCCTGCGCCGCGCTCCACGAAGACCCGGAGCCACGTAGTGCGGCGCCCACTTCATTATGATCAATTGGCGTACTCATTCGCTCGTATTCGGACTCTGAACGGCCTCAATGCTGCCGCGAATGATCCCACGTAACGGCACGGCTGGCCAAGAAATCTGCAACCGGGGCGATTCGCGATTGATTCTGTTACCTAGCAGATCTATATTGCGTCTATGACTGACGATGTAAACGCTGTGTTTGAACATGAGCTGAAGCGACTCGAGAAGCGCGTAGACGCGCTGGTAGAAGTCTGCGACCAGCTACAGGATGAGAATCGCTCGCTGAAATCGCGTCAGGATACGCTGACTGCGGAACGCGCGACCTTGCTGCAGAAAAACGAGCAGGTTCGGGCGCGGGTGGAGGCAATGATCGGTCGGCTTAAGGCCATGGAACAGGGCGGCTAGACCCAATCAAATGAATGCCGAGCGGTTGTCAACACCGACCCCATGTCCGAACCGCCTGGATCACATAGAACTCAGAATGACCTGCTTACACGAGCGGGATTGGTAATGGAGCACCCGAAATGACAGAAATGTACGCACACGTGAGCGTTCGAATACTCGAAAAGGAATACCAGGTTGCCTGCCCGGCAGGTGAACGCACTGATCTTCTTGACTCCGCAGAAGCGCTTAATTCGAGAATGCGTGAGATTCGAGACAGCGGAAAAGTCGTTGGTCTCGATCGCATTGCTGTAATGGCGGCACTGAATATGGCGAATGAACTCTTGCAATCGCAAACCAGGGACAAAGAACTTGAGGGCAGCGTTGGAAACCGTTTGAAATTGCTGTCCGAGCGCGTGGAATCGGTACTTGGAACAAGTCAGCAACTTGACCTTTAGTGTACGATTTAAACTTAGGATATAGAAAACAGACAATTTGTATGCCTCCTGCAGTGTTCGATACTGGCCTGGATACCTTTCGACCCTAAATTTTTACCTCGGGGTCGCGCACTGTCGACAGCATTTGTGCAAAACCACTCCGGTGGCAAGCCTGTTGCTGTCACGGCTGACCCCACCTGTTGCTCCGGTTCGAGAGCGACGGCCGGTGACGGCGCAGGCGGGAGGCATCTTCTCTTTCTTCACCATTGACTGCCCCGGCAATGGCTAAATCAAAATCCGCATCCAATCAAACGCAGTCAGACATTCGCACTTCCTGCAAGAAACTACGCGCTCGAATAACTCCCGAAGAGAGACGAAAAGCATCAGAAGAAATTGCCAGAAAAGTTCTTGTGTCGGACCTTTTTTCGAATGCCAGTGACATTGCAATCTATATACCCATGCAGTGCGAGGTCGATACATGGCCGATAATCAGGCGCGCGTGGCAATTAAAAAAGCGCATTTTTGCGCCAATCGTGCAAGAAAACTCCACTTTACGGTTTCAGCAATTTGAAGATGAAGGCCAATTATTTACGAATAAGATGGGCCTCGAAGAACCAATTGACGGTCAGTTCGTGCAAACGGACGCGCTTGACCTGGTGTTGGCGCCGCTGGTTGCATTTGACTCGCAAAAAAATCGAATAGGTATGGGTGGCGGCTATTACGATCGGACGTTTTCATTCCTTGAGCAGAAGCAAGGTGTCGTAAAACCCGTTCTGGCAGGCTTGGCCTTTGAACATCAACGTGTCGAGAAAATCGCGCCAAACCCTTGGGATATACGGCTTTTCCGCGTTTTTACGGAATCCAGCGAGTCGTAATTGAAACCACGCTGTCACTTTTTTTGCGATAGCCCTCTCGTAACAAATTAATTGCATCCAGACCAAACAATTTTCAGACTACCGGTCTGACAACACCGCATGTGGTCGCGCAACTGCGAGAGAAATTCGCGTATGTCCGCGCTCAAAACGCCACATTCGATCAGGCAACTCATACAGAACAAAAAAATAACGCCACAAAAGCTGTTTTCAACGTCTAAAACTACTTTCCAAAAGTGTTAACGGGTTCACCTAACTTGCTGGATTTTTTGATCTTGTTGTATATACTCAACGCCGGGTACCCGACACGGAGATAAATTATGGCTACCAAAAAGAAGTCACGTAAAAAAGCTTCGAAGCGTAAAACCGCTAAGAAGCGTAAAGTAACACGCAAGAAAAAGGCTGCGCCGAAGAGACGCGCAACCAAGAAAAAAACCAAGCGTAAGGTAAAGAAAAAAGCGAAAAAGAAGACGAAACGGAAAGCCAAGAAAAAGGCTAAGAAGAAAACTAAGCGCAAAGTAAAGAAAAAAGCTAAGAAGAAGACCAAAAAGAAAGCGAAGAAAAAAACTAAACGTAAGGTGAAGAAGAAGGCTAAGAAGAAAGCCAAAAAGAAAACCAAACGTAAGGTGAAGAAGAAGGCGAAAAAGAAAGCCAAGAGAAAGGCTAAGAAGAAAACGAAGCGGAAAACCAAGAAAAAGGCGACCCGCAGGCGTAGATAGTCTTAGCTAGAGCAGGGAAGATTGGTCTTCTTCCTGAAAAAGAAATATGCCCGCATTTGCGGGCATATTTCGTTGTAGCGCCGTTCCCGCCGATCAGCTAAGCTCTGCAGCACCGCCCATTGATATACCCCCACATTACCGGCACCTGGCAGACAAATGGATCAAGACGCTAAGAAGCTCATCGCGGCGAAAGCATCGCTGGAGTACATCCAGAACGGCACGATACTGGGGATCGGAACCGGATCAACGGTAAACCAACTTATCGACCTGCTGCCCGATGTCAGCGACAAGATTGAAACGGTCGTATCGAGCTCCGAGGCCAGCACAGCTTTACTTCAGGAGCGAGGCTTCGAAGTATCCCGGCTGAATGCCGTCGGCGATCTGGATTTGTATATCGATGGCGCCGACGAAGCGAGTAAACATTTTCACCTCATAAAAGGCGGCGGCGGCGCACTGACACGCGAGAAAGTTTTGGCGAGCGCTGCCCGGAAGTTTATCTGCATAATCGATGAATCCAAGCTGGTGGGTATGCTCGGTACATTTCCGGTGCCAATTGAGGTCATACCAATGGCCCAGGCATTTATTGCTCGCAAACTGGTCAAAATGCGCGGACAACCGATATGGCGCGAAAACTTCGTGACCGACAATGGCAACCATATTCTCGATGTACACAACCTGCAGATCACTAATCCGCTGGAAATGGAAACGCGGATCAATCAGATGCCAGGCGTGGTATCGGTCGGCATATTTTCACACCGGCCGGCCGATGTGTTGTTGATCGCTGGTGAAAGTGGTGTGCGAACGATGGGTAATTAGTCAGCCATCATTGTTTTTTGGATTCACTACAGGCGGGCGTGATTAGCAGGCCGCAGGCCCCTCGCGCAACACCCAGCCAATACATAAAAAAGCCCGCTTGCGCGGGCCTTCTTATGTATTGGCTGGGGGACAAGGATTCGAACCTTGGTTGGCGGAGTCAGAGTCCGCAGTCCTACCGCTAGACGATCCCCCAATTCCTGCGGAGACCGCAGAATCGGTTTAGCGCTTCGAGTATTGCGTTGCTTTGCGGGCTTTTCTGAGGCCCACTTTCTTGCGCTCTACTTCACGAGCATCTCGCGTAACGAAGCCTGCCTTACGCAGGGCCGGTCGCATCGACTCGTCGAATTGCATCAGGGCGCGGGTCAGACCATGTCGAATCGCACCTGCTTGCCCGGTGGTACCGCCGCCTGAAACCGTAACGCTAATATCGAACTTGTCAGTCAAGTCCAGCAATTCAAGCGGCTGCCGCACTATCATCTGTGCCGTTTTTCGGCCGAAGAACTGGTCCAGCGGGCGTTTGTTGACATTGATCGCGCCAGTGCCGCTCTTCAAATAAACACGTGCCGTTGACGTTTTGCGACGACCCGTGCCATAAAATTGTGTTTCGCTCATTCTATATTCCTCAATACCGAAGACCGTAGTCTCAGGCGTTTATGTCCAGCGGAATCGGCTGCTGGGCTTCATGGCTGTGCTCCGGGCCTTTGAAAACTCGTAGCTTGGAGAACATCTTGCGGCCCAATGGGTTCCGCGGCAGCATTCCCTTCACCGAGAGCTCCAGGGCTCTTTCCGGGTGTTGCTCCATAAGCTTCTCAAGCGGCATGGACTTGAGGTTTCCGACGTAACCCGTATAGCGATGATACATCTTGTCCTTGAGCTTATTACCGGTCACGCGAATTTTCTCGGCGTTGACCACAACAATGTAGTCACCCGTATCCACATGCGGTGTAAATTCCGGTTTGTGCTTGCCTCGCAGCCGACTGGCGATCTCCGTCGAAAGGCGACCCAGGGTCTTGCCTGTGGCATCGACCAGGTACCAGTCACGGCGTACTTCTTCCGGCTTGGCAGAAAACGTCTTCATAATTCTTGATTCCAATTGGGACTAAATCGGGCGTTCCGCTGATCTGCCCTAAAATACTCGTATTCTCGTTCTGTTTTCAGCGGGCCCCGCCGCAGGCCGGGAATAAGATCCAGACTCGGCGAAAGGCGCGAAATTTTACTTTACCAACCGTTGCAATGCAATCGTTGTGGGCAAATTCTGCAAAATCGCCCGGTTGCCGTATTTATCTGATAATCATCTATTTATCAATTGCTTATCTTCAGATAGGAGGTACTTTACGCGCCTTGCCTAACGCGCCCGGCGCTAAAATGCGTATTCGAGGGCGATTGCCGAAAAGGTATCGGACTTTTCGCTGCCGACAGGCACATCGCTATTGTTCTTGATTGTGTAGGAAGCCACCAGTGACAGTTGTCCAACCAGCCGTGCCGTAACGGCGGAAACGGACTCCAGGTAGGTGTTATTTTCACCGTATTCGATCGCAAAATCCTGGCTGAAGTACGCCGACTCGCTAAATGTCCATTTGTAGTTCAGGGCAGCATCGAGGATGAAATCGTTTTCATCCACACCATCGGCTCGCTCTGACTGACGGGCACCGGCACCGGCCTGGGCGCTGAGCACGTGTGCCGAGCTGTTGATGAAGCGATGGCCGTAACCAACCGCTTGCGAAAACTGTGTCCGGAAACCGCTAAAGCGATCATTTCGATAGCTCAGCCTGCCGAACAGGAAGCTGAACTCAGATATGTTGTACTCACTTATCCAGCCCGCACCGTAAGCTTCGGCGGTATTGACGTTGTTTTCGCTCGCGTTGATGGCATAAGCGTCGAACAGGTGGTCCCACTTGCCGGTCGTGTAGCCAACTTCGAAACTGCTGTTGAGATTCGAGTTTTCTGTATTACCGCTCGTCGCCAGGTAACCAAACGAAACCGCGCCTGACCATGGACTGGTGTCCTCTTCTTCGGCGGCCTCTTCTTCATGGGCGAATGATGAAAGCGGCCACAGGATTATCGCCACGGGCACTATCAGTGCTCGTCTGAACATGGGTATTTCTCCAGAAATTTGTGGTTGTCTGCCTGCCTTCCATTGATCGGCTGGCCAGCGCGGAGCGGGAGTATAACTACTCGTCCGGCTAATTCCGAATGTATTCCACCTGGTCGAAATTTCACCGTGTGGCCGCACAGTGAGCGGGTATAGTGAGTAACATGAATCAACGCACATTCAGCCCGCTGGATCGCCTGCTTTCCGGAATTAACAACGCATTGACAACCGTCGCCAGGCCGGCGACTCGGACAACCAGGCCAAACCCGGCAGGCAATCTGCCAGAGGCACCCCTGTCGAGCGATGAAATGTCGCATGCCGCGGGTTTGATGCGTGTCAATCATGCGGGCGAGGTCGCCGCACAAGGCCTTTACCAGGGACATGCAGTGGCGTCACGCGACCCATCAATCGAACAGCAAATGCGTCATGCAGCCGACGAAGAACTCGATCACCTCGGCTGGTGCGAGCAGCGGCTGGACGAACTTGGCTCCGGACCAAGCATCCTCGGCCCCCTTTGGTATGCCGGTGCATTCGCACTCGGCGCGGTCAGCGGCGCGCTGGGCGATCGCTGGTCACTGGGATTCGTCGAAGAAACGGAGCGCCAGGTGTCAGAACACCTGACAAACCACCTGGAGGCACTACCCGCAGCAGATGCCCGAAGCCGCGCGATTGTCCTGCAAATGCGCGATGAGGAAGAGGCGCATGGGGAGAACGCGAGGATTGCCGGTGCGTCGGAACTACCAGATCCCGTCAAGAAGCTGATGCGCCTGACAGCAAAGATCATGACGAGAACGGCCTACCACATGTAACATAACTGGTACCAGCCATGCGGATTAAATATACTCTCGCCCGGGCAGATCCTTTTCATAAACTCGTACCTGTACTCCATCAAGGGACATGAAATGCAGACAACAGCCAAGACATTGAGTGACGTACCAGCCATCAATCGATTCCTGAGTTATTGCCGGGTACGCACAGTCTCCTCAAAAACGGTAATGATCCACGCCGGCGATCTTCCGGACGTGCTTTATTACATCGTGGATGGCTCAGTCGAGGTCATGATTGAGGACGAAGACGGCAATGAAATGGTGCTGGCCTACCTGAACAAAGGTCAGTTTTTTGGCGAAATGGGACTGTTCTACGAACAACCGACCCGCAGTGCATGGGTGCGCACCCGAACCGAGTGCGAGATCGCCGAAATGACCTACCCGCGATTTCGCCAGATCGCCAGCGAGAGCCCGGGCCTCGTATTCGAGCTTGCAACTCAGCTCGCAACCCGCCTGGACCGAACCAATCGCAAACTGGGCGACCTGGCCTTTGTGGATGTCACAGGACGTGTTGCTCACGCCATCATGGACCTGTGCAACGAGCCAGACGCCATGACCCACCCCGACGGCATGCAAATCAAAGTCAGCCGCCAGGAACTAAGCCGCCTCGTAGGCTGTTCCCGCGAAATGGCCGGACGAGTACTCAAAGTCCTGGAAGAACAGGGCCTGGTTTCCGCGAGTGGCAAAACCATTGTCGTTTACGGTGCGCGGCCGAATCGCAAGATCTAGTTTTTTCTGGCAGCAATCTTATTGTAGCGTTTAGTACTGCGCCAAGGGCCTGCGGCCGGGGAAATTGTTTCGGCTAAAGTGGCGTTTGGTTTTGCGCAAGGGGCCATCTCGCAAAAGGATCTCCCATGGGCCTCGCCCGCCCGCGACCGAGCCATCTCGCAAGGGGACACGCCATGCGCCTTGCCCGCCTGCCACCAAACCCAATTTAACGAATGGAGTTTATCTCAGACTTCATCGCCGCTATGGTCGCTGCATAATCGGCACTGCCAAATATCGCAGAACCGGCGACAAACACGTCGGCACCGGCTGCCGCTATTTCACCGATGTTGTCGACTTTTACACCACCGTCGACTTCCAGGCGGATTTCCCTTCCACTGTCACCGATTATTTTCCTCGCCTGGCGTAATTTCTCCAGTGAGGACTGGATGAAGCTTTGTCCACCGAAACCGGGATTGACCGACATGATCAATACCATATCGATGTCGTCGATCATGTGTTCAAGCCAGGTTAGTGGCGTGGCGGGATTGAAAACGAGACCGGCTTTGCAACCGCTGTCTTGAACAAGACCGATCGAGCGGTGCACATGGGTACTCGCTTCAGGGTGAAATGTAATGTAACTGGCACCTGCTTTGGCGAAGTCGGGAATAATGCGATCGACAGGATCAACCATCAGATGCACGTCGATAGGCGCTTCGATCCCGTAGTTTCGCAGGGCCTCACAAATCAGCGGGCCGATCGTCAGGTTGGGGACAAAATGATTGTCCATGACATCGAAGTGCACGATGTCGGCGCCAGCGTCGAGAACAGCGCTTACGTCGTCGCCGAGCCGGGCAAAATCGGCGGACAGTATTGAGGGCGCTATTAAAGCTTCCACACCTAATTCCTTACGCGATGACCATCAAACTGTAGCAAAGAAACAGCGAGACTGCCTGTCAATCACCGCATCGACCGGCGTGTTTTCAGGAGATCATAGGCGGAACGAATTTCGCGGGTCTGCCGCTCCGCTTCATTGATCACGGCTGCATCGGGATTGCTGGCCACGATTTTGTCTGGGTGGTGCTTGTTCATCAGTCGTCGGTAGGCTTTCTTGACGTCGGCGTTGGTAGCGGACCTGTCAATACCCAGGATGCCATAGGCACGTGACACTTTGGCAGCGTCCGAGTCGCCCTGCGGCGATTTGCGGAATCCTCGCTGGGCCCGAAGCATGGCCTCGGCCTGGGCCATCTCCACGCGGGAAATGTCGAGTTCCTTGCATATTCTCCAAAGAATATTCCGCTCAACCCGCTGTATACGACTTTTCGATAGTGATACTTCCATCAGCAAGCGCAGGAATAGCGACCGAAGCTCCGTTTGACGGGCGTGCTGTGCTCGCAATTGCCGAACCGTTGCTTCCAAAGGAAAACCCGCCTGCTTGCCTTCCGAAAACCAGACGATGGCACGCCGAATCTGAGTGGGCCCCATGTTGAGCCTGTGCATCAGCGCGCGTGCCGCGCGTATTTCGTCATCGGTTACACGCCCATCGGATTTTGCCATATGGCCCATCACCTGAAACAAGGCGCGCGCGAAACCGTCAGACAGGGAATAGCGGCCCTGACCTTCCGTCCTGAACTGCGAAAATCGCTCGGCGAAGCCGCGGTCGAACTGGTATCCGAGAAAAACCCCGAGCAACACCAGCAACGGACGGCCGGTCGCCAGTCCGGCGAGGCCGCCGATAATCTTGCCCCAGTGATTCATTGTCGCAATGCTAACGTTACAGAGCGGCAATTCCTATCTGTGCGGCTTGCAGCATCGATTCCTACACGCCATTATCCGCCGATCCCTGGCTCAAGCGATCATTCTGAATGACCTCATCCGCCCTGTTCGAATCCAGCATCCCGGATCTGCCGCTTATCGCGAGAGGCAAGGTTCGGGATATTTACTCGGTCGATGACCAGCACCTGCTGATCGTAACGACAGACAGACTATCGGCCTATGACGTCGTAATGCCGGATCCGATCCCCGGGAAAGGGCAGGTACTTACCGAACTCTCCAATTTCTGGTTCCGCATGATGGAAGACATCGTACCGAATCACCTGACTGACCTGACGCTTGCCTCTGTTATCAGCGACAAAGCTCTCGTCGATGAATTGGCTGCGCGCAGCATTATTGTCAAACGACTGCAACCGTTGCCTATTGAAGCGGTTATCCGAGGCTATTTAATTGGTTCCGGCTGGCGCGACTACCAGGGCACCGGCCAGGTATGCGGCATCGAATTGCCAGCCGGCCTCGAGCAAGCCGCATGTCTGCCAAGTCCGCTGTTTACACCGGCGACCAAGGCAGAGGCCGGCGATCATGATGAGAATATCGATTTTGAGTGGACTGAAGCTCTGATAGGAGAGGCGTTGGCGGCACAGGTAAAGCATCTCTCGCTTCGAGTTTACGAGCGCGCCGCAGCTTACGCGCTGGAACGAGGTATCATCATTGCGGATACAAAATTTGAGTTCGGCCTCGATGACGCCGGCACGGTACATGTTATCGATGAGATATTGACCCCCGATTCCTCGCGATTCTGGCCCGCAGACGAATATGCGACCGGCATCAGTCCACCCAGTTTTGACAAGCAGTTTGTGCGTGACTACCTTGATACACTGGATTGGGACAAGACGGCGCCGGGCCCATCGCTGCCCGTGGACGTCTTGCAGCAGACCGGCGATAAATATCGAGAAGCGTTGCGCATTCTCACCGCTTAAGCCTCCTCACCGCAAAGGACCTCTACATTGAAGATTGCCAACCCAAAGGAAACAATCGAAGAGCTCGTCTGGTCCGACAAGTTCGAAAAACTGGGTCTGCTCGGAAAGATGCTGGCCACGGTATTACGCTACCTGTACGGAGTGTTGCGTGACATTTTCTCCGGCGAACTGAATCTACGGGCGATGAGCCTGGTTTACACAACGTTACTTTCGGTCATTCCGTTGCTTGCATTCAGTTTCGCTATTCTGAAAGGATTCGGTGTATTCGACCAACTGGAGCCTTATCTCAACAACGTGCTCGAACCACTTGGCAAGGACGGCGAAAAAATTACCGCAACCATTCTCAACCTTGTTAACAACGTAAGAGGCGGTCTTCTCGGCGGCGTGAGTATGATAATCCTGCTCTGGACCGTGATATCCACCATTCAAAAGGTCGAATCCAGTTTCAACTTCGTCTGGTATGTCAGCAAGCCACGCAGTCTCTCGCGCCGCTTCAGCGAGTACCTCGTTGTAATAATCATCGGTCCGATAATGATGGTGACGGCGCTGAGCATCATCGGCTCCATGGCCAACAATACGGTCATACAGTACTTAAGCGCTCTTCCGGGAGTAGGTGAAATGTTGTTGTTGGCCGGCAAGCTGATGCCATTCCTGATTATCAGCGGCGTCTTTGCGTTTCTTTACATGTTTATGCCAAATACCAAAGTCAACCTGAAGTCTGCGCTGGTCGGCGGGCTTGGCGGCGGCGTCATGTGGGCGACGATGGCAATCATCTTTACTACTTTTGTCGCTACCGCTGTGCGAACACAAAACATGTACGCGAATTTCGCCGTCGCGATTTTTGCGCTGATCTGGCTTTACATTAACTGGCTTGTGCTTCTTATTGGCGCGCAACTGGCATTTTATCATCAGAACCCGGCATTTCTGAGGATTGGCCGACAGGAACCTCGCCTGTCGAATTCGATGCGCGAACGCCTCGCACTCAACATCATGATGCTGGTAGGCAACGCATTCAGAGCTGGTAACCAAAAGGTCGATACACGTGCAATCAGCTCGCAGCTAAACATTCCGTCAATTGCATTGACACCCATTGGCGTAGCGCTCGAGGAAGAGGGCTTTCTGGCATCAACGGAAAATGAAGACCTTGTGCCCGGAAGGGAAATGTCGCGCATTAGATTGCGAGACATTCTCGCTGTCGTGCGTGTCGAGGGCGAAACGGGATCGTATCGCGACCCCAGCTGGAGCAAGGAAGTAGATGCACTGGGTCATGAGCTTGATAGTGCAATGCTTGGCGTGGTCGGCGACAAGACACTTTCCGACCTGCTGGACGAAATTGAACAAGACAATCCAGGCTAAGCAATCAGACTCCGGCAATCGCCATATTGTCGACCAGCAAAGACCCGCAGCGTATGCCACCGCGCATGTCCTGATCCTTGCCTATCGCAGAAATCCTTAGATACAGTTCTCGCAAATTTCCGGCGATGGTGATCTCGTGTACGGGATACGTGATTTCACCATTTTCGACCCAGAATCCGACCGCGCCCCGCGAATAGTCGCCGGTAACTCCGTTGACGCCCTGCCCGATCAGTTCATGCACCAACAACCCGGTGCCCATATCAGACAAAAGATGTTGCTGGTCATCGACATTTCCCGCAACCAGGAGATTGTGTGCACCACCGGCATTCCCCGTACTTTGCAATCCCAGCCGGCGAGCAGAATAAGAACCAAGAATGTAACCCTGCAACACACCGTCAGTGATCAGATCCCGATCAGCGGTGGCGACTCCTTCTGCATCGTAAGGAGCGCTTGCCATGGCGCCAGGGATATGTGGCCGCTCCTGGATCTGAAAGAATTCCGGGAATATGCGTTCGCCTGCGGCGTCCAGCAAGAAAGACGATCGGCGGTATTGCGCACCGCCCGATACCGCGCCGACCGCGTGCCCGATAAAACCGCGCGCCAGTTCCGCAGAAAAAACGACAGGTGACTTCATGGTTTTTATTTTCCGTGCGCCGAGGCGGTTGATCGTTCGCTTTGCGGCAGTCTCGCCAATCATTTGCGGGCTATCGAGCAAAGCGGGGTCACGCGACGTCGAATAGAAATAATCACGCTGCATATCGCCATCGACTTCGCCTATCACCATGCAACTAATACTGTGGCTGCTGCGAGGAAAACTGGCCAGGAATCCATGCGTGTTGCCGTAAGCGCACGATCCACTGCTGCTCGAAACGGTTGCACCCTCCGAATTGCTTATGCGCTCGTCGTAGGCTCTCGCGGCATCCTCACATTCAATCGCAAGGTCAATTGCATCTCTGGACCGCAGATTCCATTCGTGTGCCAGCGACAGGTCAGGTATGTCCGTCGCCATTCTGTCTGCATCGGCCAGACCCGCGTGCTCGTCAGGCGCTGTATGTTTTGCAAACGTAATTGCTTTGCCAACAGCTTCCACCAGGGCGCTATCGCTGAAATCAGAGGTAGTGGCGCTACCTTTCCGGGAGTCAACGTAAACTGTGACCCCGACGCCGCGATCATTAGTGTATTCAAGGTTTTCGACATCGCCAAGGCGGGCAGTCACACTTAAACCGATGTCGTGATTTGCCGCAGCTTCGGCCTGACTTGCACCCTTCTTCACTGCCTCATCGAGCATTTTTTGCACGATTGTTCGCAACGATTCCTGATCCTCCAGTGACCGGCTTGCGGGTGAGTTCATGTTTTTGTTTTTCCTTAGATGCCAGGCATGCCGAATCCGGCCTTGCCAGTACACAGGTCCTTGATGACCGCGTGCTAATATTGTGCCCCGACAACACGATTACGGAACCGAAGCTTAGCCCGTGACAGATGTAAAGCCCAGCAAGAGCGCAAGAAAACGTGAGTATCAGGCATTACAGCTGCTTGGTGAGCAACTTATCCTGCTTGGCGAAGAAGAACTCGCCGGCATCCAGACTGACGACTACTTGATCGAGCAGATACGGGTGGCGAAAAAAATAAGCGCGCACGGCGCACTGCGCAGGCAAAAGCAATTGATCGGCAAGATCATGCGCGAAGTTGATCCCGAACCAATACGTGCGGCGATCGCCGAGCTCGGGCAGACGGATCGGCATGACAAGGCGATTTTCAAGCAAGCGGAGCGATGGCGCGACCGCATAGCGGCAGAAGGGCAGCAAGCGCTACAGGGATTTTATGCCGAGACCGCCGCGGAATGTCCGCTGCTCAACGGATATGTCAACGACTACCAAAGCGCGCCGGACAGCGAACATCGTCGGCAGATCCGACGAAAGACTTTCCGGGAAATTCACCGAATACTCGCGAATCTGTAACAAATCGTGGGCCCGGGAATATAGAATACGCCGTTAACCTATTGAGTTCCAAAAATCAGATGACTGCAAAAATTGGCATCATTATGGGGTCCCGTTCTGACTGGGACACAATGAAGCATTCAAGCGAAACACTTGACGCGCTCAATGTCGATCATGAAGTCCGGGTCGTGTCGGCCCATCGCACGCCTGATCTCCTGTTCGAATACGCTGCGTCAGCCCTGGACAGAGGTCTGCAAGTCATCATTGCAGGTGCCGGCGGCGCTGCGCATTTGCCGGGCATGGCCGCCGCGAAAACGCGACTGCCGGTATTGGGTGTCCCGGTACGGTCGAAGGCCCTCAATGGCATGGACTCTTTGCTTTCCATTGCGCAAATGCCGGGCGGGATACCGGTTGGCAGCATGGCGATCGGCAAAGCGGGCGCCATCAATGCCGCATTGATGGCCGCGGCAATCCTGGCGCTTCACGACACGAAAGTTGCAGCCGCACTGGATGAGTTTCGGCGTACGCAAACGGATTTAGTGCTTGAGAATGACAACCCCCGCGATGGCGAATAAAAGACATCCGAGATGAACACCGCTAGTATTTTCGACGCCGTGCAACGCTGTCTGAATATCACTTGATCAAAGTCGGCATAATAGGTGCAGGTCAACTAGGACAGATGCTTGGAGTTGCAGCCAGCAAGCTTGGGCTCGAATGCGTGTTTCTCGATCCTGCGGAGAATCCGCCGGCCGCATCGACAGGCCGTGTAATCGCTGCCGCTTTCGATGACGAAATGGCGCTGGCAGAACTCGCGGATAGCTGCGATGTCATTACTTATGAATTTGAAAATGTGCCTGTCACGGCAGTTCGCGCGATTGAATCAAAGTGCCCGGTATTTCCACCGCCGCAAGCGCTTGAGCAAGCCCAGGACCGGCTCGCGGAAAAGCAGCTTTTCGAATCATTGCAGATTCCGATTCCAGGATATCGTGCGATCGACTCGGCAATTGATCTGCAACAAGCCGTCGAATTGCTTGGACTGCCGCTGGTCGTGAAAATGCGCCGCCTGGGCTATGACGGCAAGGGCCAGGTAATGTTACGAAAAAAGGAGGATGCTGCGAACGTGTTTGACGCCCTGGGCAGCCAGGATCTTATCGCAGAGCAATTCGTGCAATTTGATCGGGAAGTTTCCGCAATCGGCGCACGTAGCACGAGCGGAAATATCGTCACCTATGCACTGTCCGAGAACGAACATCGCGACGGCATTCTGAGAGTATCGCGTGCGCTTCCGGAGGACGAACAGCTGACCCCCGTCGCTGACGATTTTCTCCATCGCCTGATGACGAGGCTGGAATATGTCGGCGTGCTCGCACTGGAGCTATTCGTCAAGGGCGAACGGTTGCTTGCCAACGAGTTTGCGCCACGTGTTCACAACTCCGGCCACTGGACAATCGAGGGGGCGGAAACCAGCCAGTTTGAGAACCACGTGCGGGCGATCACCGGGATACCACTTGCAGATGCCTCTGTCATCGATTTCCCGGGAATGGTAAATATCATCGGGTCGATGCCAGCCGATTTATCTGTATTCAATGCAGCAAATGCGACTATCCATGACTACGGCAAAAAAGCCATACCCGGGCGAAAACTGGGCCATGCGACCGTTATTGGCAGCAGCATTGAAGACCGCGACAAGCGACTGCAACACCTGCAGGACGCGTTATCCGGCTGACAAAACTTCGATTGCCTCCCAGTTCCGGATAGCTTGCTGAGCTAGAATATGGGTACACTGTAAGTATCAAAAGTAATCAAAGAGCCAGCAATCTCGTCACTTTCGAATAGCTATGTCATATCTGAAACACTTCATGCTCAACGAGCAGCCGTTCAGGCTCGCCCCTGATCCGGACTTCGTCTATTGGAGCAAGCAACACGCACGCGCCAAGGCTTACATGGAGTCGACCATCTGGCTGGCCGACGGGTTCGTCGTGATTACCGGCGATATTGGTTCTGGAAAAACCACCCTGTTGCAAAGTTTTCTCAGTGAGTTGCAGGACGACGTTGTCTACGCTGTGGTATCGCAGACGCAACTGAAACCCACCCAGTTTCTACAGGCTGTACTGACCGAATTCGGTTTCAAACCTTTTGACAAGAAGAAGGTTGAGCTGCTGGACATGCTTAACATGTTCTTCATCGAACAGTATTCCAACGGCAAGAAAGTCGTACTGATTGTTGATGAGGCCCAAAACCTGTCCAAGAAAGTTCTCGAAGAGATTCGACTGCTGTCCGGCATCGAGACTCACAAAGAAAAAGTATTGCGAATCATCCTGGCAGGACAGCCGGAACTCAAAGACAAGCTTGAATCAAAAAGTCTGAGGCAATTGATGCAGCGGGTTCGACTGCGCTTTCATATAGGGCCGCTCGATAAACGGGAGCTTCAGGAATACGTCGAACACCGGCTTGCGGTTGCAGGTCGCAGCGACAAGAAGCTGTTTGCCGAAGATGTCTATGAAACAATTCATCGATTTACCGGCGGCGTGCCGCGGTTGATAAATACGCTTTGCGATACGGCGCTGCTTTGTGTTTTTACCGATGAAAGACCGGTGGTTGAAAAGGCAGATATTCTGTCATCAGCCGATGAACTGGGTTGGGAGGAACACGAAACTACGACGGGACGTTATCGAAAACTATCGAAGGTCGCCGATAAATCGATGCCGGCGCCATACCTGACGAAGTTAGCCGTTCGTGAAAACAACCAGATTATTGCCGAGTACGACCTGTTTGCCGGTTCTGTGATTGTTGGGCGCTCCCGGGAAAACGATATTTTTATCAAGAGCAAATTTGTGAGTCGGCGCCACGCAAGACTGACCAGCGATGAAGGTGGCTGCACGATAGTGGATCTGAACAGCACCAATGGTCTGGTTGTTGATGAGGAACGAGTACAAGTCTATAAACTGAAGGACGGCGATGTCGTATCGCTGGGGATTCACGAACTAATTTATTCTGACTTGCGCACTTCGGAAATGAAGAAAAAAGCAGCCAAAGGGGATGGCGATACAGGCATCACCAAGAAGCAGGCATAAAAAAGCTGACCGAATTGGATCAGTAATCGGCGCTGTTTCCTGCACGCCGATCGTGATTGCGAAAGTCACGACGCTTCAGCCAGACCACCAGTCCCGCAACCAGGCAGAACAAACCGACGCCGAAACAGATCTCAGGCCAGATCCAGTGATTCAGATACATTGAGGCCGCAAGATTTACCGCCCCAACAGCCAAATAAAAATAGGGCAGGCTTTCGTATATTGGTTTGGACACCCACATATCGTGCCGCTTCTGCTTTTGGGTTTGCTTCATTGTCCGCCGAGGCCCGCCAATAGTCCAGCCGGAAAATTCACAGGCAGCACCGGAAAGTGCCACCGAGCTACTCCTGGTGGATTTATATCTTATTGATTGGAAAGTAGTTTAATTAGGACTTACGGAACGAGAACAAGCCTACGACCCTCGCGAGCAATGACTCGGAGAGTCCGTCAATATCAAGATCGGGGTCTCTCTGGCCAGACTCCTGTCCGATGTTCTTAACAAACTGACGGGTTGTCGCGTCCATGTCCTGCTCTGTTATTGTATTTTCGAATGCCATGCGTCTCTATCCTCCATGCGAGGAACGCACAATACTACGAGCATAATGTGCATGCAGTGAAGCAATTCACAAACATAATATTCGAGAGTTGCATTATGTCAGATCGACCGTGCAATGAATGGCTTGCGTCTGCTTCAGGATGTCCCACCAACGGTAAGCTCGTCGATTTTCAAGGTCGGCTGTCCAACGCCGACTGGCACGGACTGACCATCTTTGCCACAAGTACCTACACCACGGTCAAGTTTGAGGTCGTTGCCAACCATCGAAATTTTGCTGAGCGCTTCCGGACCGTCACCGATCAACATTGCACCTTTGACCGGCGTCGTTACTTTGCCGTTCTCGATCAGGTAAGCCTCACTGGTTGAGAACACGAATTTTCCTGATGTGATATCGACTTGGCCACCGCCAAAATTCGGCGCGTAAAGGCCCTTCTTGACCGACGCAATGATCTCCTCCGGATCATGGGGTCCGGGCAACATATACGTATTGGTCATGCGCGGCATGGGAATATGCGCAAACGACTCGCGCCGTCCATTGCCGGTTGGCGAGACACCCATGAGACGTGCATTCAATTTGTCCTGCATGTAACCGCGCAGCACCCCTTTTTCGATCAGCACGTTGTATTGCCCGGGCGTGCCCTCGTCATCGATCGACAGTGAACCGCGACGGTTTGGCATCGTGCCATCGTCCACAACTGTGCACAGGGAGGACGCCACCGCCTGGCCAACCCTGCCGCTGAACGCGGATGTTCCTTTTCGATTGAAGTCGCCCTCCAGGCCATGCCCGACAGCTTCGTGAAGCAAAATACCGGGCCAACCGCAGCCGAGAACTACCGGCATCGCGCCAGCCGGTGCAGGCTCGGCTTCGAACTGCACGATCGCCTGGCGCACTGCTTCTCTCGCCAAATCGATCGGCAGCTCGCTGTCCATGAAGTAATCCAGTCCTGCACGGGCACCGCCGCCTGAGTATCCTTGCTCGCGACGACCATTTTCTTCCATGATGACGCTGATATTGAGTCGAACCAGGGGCCGCACATCAGCCGCCAGTCTGCCGTCGGCTGTTGCAATCAGGACCTGATCCTGAACGCTGCTCAGGCTAATCATGACTTGCTCGATCCGCTTGTCCATCGACCGGACTGCCGCATCGAGATCGGTCAGCAGCGCGGTCTTTTTCTCATCTGAAATACTCGTCGTCGGATCCACAGCGGGATACAAGGCAGTAGTCATCCCCCCGGTTGATTGAACCTTTACGGACGTCGATTGGCCCTGACGCGAAATGGCGCGTGCAGCGCTTGCCGCCTGTAGAAGTGCGGGCAACAGCAATTCGTCCGAATAGGCGAAACCGGTTTTCTCGCCGCATACAGCGCGGACTCCGACCCCCTGATCGAGATGAAAATTCCCTTCTTTGAGTTTGCCGTCCTCAAATGACCAGCTTTCCTGGCGGCTGACCTGGAAATACAGGTCGGCGAGATCAACATCGCGCAGATTGATCGAGCCCAACGCCTTATTGATGTGACGCTCCTCAAGGCCAGCCGGCTGAAGCACCTGTGACATCACATTTTCGATCGTGCTATCCGAGGACTCTGCATTTGCCAATTCAATCAACCTTTCTGAAACTGTCTATGTCGGAAAACGATGGTGCATGGCCCGCAGCAAATTTGCCAGAGATTCCAGAAATCAGTTCTGCTGAAAGTCGTCGAGACAGCCCGCGGCACCACTGTTTGCTGCAAATCGGGTGACATCGGTCACCGCAATCACAGGCTCGTCCCAGGAACCGTCAATACCGTAGTATATCTGTCCGACCTCCTGCAGCGGCTTCTTGAGTATCTGCGAGAATATCAGCAAGGCTGCGGCGACCTGCGGACCCGCCACTACGGCTGCGACAATCGGCAGCGTGTTTCCAACGTTGACGCTTACTATCGCGGTCTGGTCGTAATCTCGCGTCGCAAGGCCGGCACGTCCGACGATTCCGACATCGGCTGCCGGTCCTTCCAGGGACAAATCGCAGGTGTAAGCCTGCCCGTCCTCAATTCTGAAGGTACCGTTGATGGCGTCGAAGGCGAATCCCTTTTCAAACACGTCACTGAAGTCCAGCGACAGGCGCCGTGGCAAGGCAACCACGCTCATCAGGCCGAAAACACGGCCCGCGCCGGGCTCAACGTCATCCAGCGTACCTGCACCGAAGCGCAATGCTACCTTGCCGTCAAGATTCGTTAGAAAATCTTCGGACGGACCACCCGACCAGCTGATATCGAGGTCTATTTCCAGATCCTCTCCTGCGATACCGGGCTGATAGTTGAGCCGGTTCATCGTGGCATTTATGTTGGTACTCTGCAGTTTTGCATTCAGGTAGGTACGCTGACCGGCATCGTCCGCCGGATCGACAACCCATCCAGCTGTTCCTTCCACGGAAAAACTTGCATCACTGGTGCTCAGTGACTCTGCCTCAAGGCCTCTCTCGGTACTCAGAAATTCCGCATTCAACTCACCGAAGAATCGCTCACCCAGCGCAAAATTCCGGGCGGTAATGCTCAATGGCGGCACGTTGCGTGGGTCGGATGTTTTTTTCGGTTCCCTGCCCACCGCAAGTTCAGCGTCTGCGCCCGGCAAAATCAGAGATTCCATGTCGATCACCAGCGGCCGGCCGGATGAAAAATCGTACGGTACCATTACTGTGCCACTGACCTGCTCGCCGCTCACCATGACCAACCAGTCCTCGGCGCTGCGCTGAACTTCGAAACGATGATTATTCAGATCCTGGCCAATTACATGCAGGTTGCCGACGGTAAGATCGATCGAGCGAATACGGTCCGCCACACCCATGTTACCGCTGCCAGTCCGACCGAGCGCCAGCCAGTCGTCCAGGACCACTTGCTCGGTTTCACCGATAATGTGCAGGCCACGAACTTCGGGTGGTTGCGGATAATCACCGCCGACAGCCAGTGTGCCCCGATCAAAATCCCACCCCGCGTCCTCCGATCTTATGAATGCCAGGGTCCATTTCAGCTTGTCGGACAGACTGCCAATCGTGTTGATACGCCCTTCTTCCGGGAACTCGATGCTGAATGACAAATGCCTGTTCGTATCCTCCGCTTTTTGCAGTGGCACCGGAAGGTCGATACCCAATCCATCGAGCCTGGTGTCGATAACAATCTGAAATGGCGGAGGATTCTCAAGGCCTCCCTTGGGGAATCGAATAGTCGCTTTGTATTCAGATGCACCGGTGACGATTTTTTCCAGTGGCGCTGCCAGTTCCGCCACCAGGCCTGCAGCGGTCAAGCGCCCGGTGGCTTCGGCGATAACGCTATGCAAAGGCTCTGAATCTCCGGCAGAGTGCAGGTTGATACTTACCTGCTCACCGAGAAACTGTCCAAATAAAGACTCCGAACTAATGCTGTCACGGGAGACGACTACGATTCCATTTAACTCCGTCAACTGTGGCTGGAAGCCGCTAAACGCCAGTGTGCCGCCGTTTGTCTGGATACGGGTCGTGAAATCGTAGTTTTCACGGTCCAGAATCGGGTACCTGAGCTGCAAACTGAATGATGCGTCTCCATCAACACTGACCCTTGCGAGATGCCCACCGAATACTCTCGCGATAGGGCTGTTTTGAGAGAACTCGCGAATGCTTTCCAGGGAGCCAGTAGCAAATGCGTCAATGCTGAGAACGGGGCGTCGCAGATCCGGAATATCGATCTTCGCATCGATAATATTGTTACCCTCATTGCTGGACGAGTTTCGGTGTGAGTAAAGCCGCATGCCATCGACAACGACGTCCAACGACATGTTCTTCGCGTCCGGCCATAAATCGGAATACCGAAGCGTCGTGTTCTCAAATCGGCTTTCTATTCTGAAAATACCTTCGCCATTATCAAAAGGAAACTTGTCGAGCGGTCCGCTGAGGCGCATCGTGCCGCGCGGCGCGTTGCCCGCAACCAGTGCGTCACTCAGCCAGCGATACAGGGCCGGCTTGATGAGCTTCGCCGGCAGATATCGCTTAACGGCGGCCAGGTCATTAACGCTCCAGGTGCTGCGAAAATCGACGATCGGCGCATCCGCGCCGGTTGGCAGGTCTATCTGCAAGCTGCTTTGACTGTCCAGGTCCGCATTTCGAATGCGCACACTGTCTGAAAGAATGATGATTCCCTCCGCATTGCGCCGCCAGATGATGGTGCCGATCGCATCATCAAATGTAATCGCTTCGTCGAGTTGAGATGCAAGGTCGACGACCAGGCCGACCGCCTCGATCTCCAGCCTGCCGCCATTGTTGTCCGTTCTTACGAGGCCACTGAGATTGCGCAATCCGGGGAGCGACCTCGTCGCGGCGATGCCGGTCTCATCAAGCTCTGTTATTACGGAAAACACCGGCTCGTCGCTTTGCAATGCATCCAGGTCGAGTTGCAGGTCACGCAAGACGCCGGTCGGATCATATTCGGCTATTTTCGATCGTGTCTCTTCCGGCAACCACTCGGCGATGTATCGCCAATCGTCAAGTTTCATGTAGCTGGCCGACACAGACAATCCGCGAATTCCGCCGTCGTTCCCATTACTGACTTCGAGACTAAACGTTGAACTTGGCCAGACACCATCGACCGTGCGGGCCACGAAATTTGATGCCGCAACCAACCAGCCACTATCGTCTTTCGAATACTCGAGCCGGCCTTGCAGGTCGAACTCTGCCGGGATGGACGATTTAATACCCTCAAAATCATTCAATTCGAAATCAGCCGTTGCGTGATCGATCCCTGCATTCGAGCGTTGTATCGACGCGCTCAAATCCAGCGAACCCGACCTGAACTGCGGCAGCCGCCGCTTGTCCAAAGCCGCCCAGCCGGGAATCGACAGGTCGTTGCCTTCGACAAAAAATTCCCAGATCCCCTGGTCGGCATCGGCGATGCGCTGCAGTGCAGCCAGTTTCAGGCGCCCACCCATGCTATCGGGCAGATCCACGGCCGCATCAATGAGCAGTCGCGTATCGTCACGTGCAATCTCAAGGCTGTCCAGCTCAAATGAAAGTACGTCGCTGCTGTCCGGTAACAGGTAGTCGATAGCAATGTCTTCCGCAATGATTTCGACATTTCCCGTCTGGTTGGCTGCCACTTCCCTTGAACCCACGATATCGTCGATCGGTAGTCCCTGCACTAGCCATCCGTCTCTTTCACTCAGCTGCAACGTCAGTTTTGTGTCACGAATATGAATTCGGTCGACAACCAACTCGCGATCCTTTAGCAAACGAACCAGGCTGACACCAACACTTACCTCGCCGGCCGATAGCAAGCTCGACTCGGCCCCATAAACAGTGAGTTTCGCCCCCTGGAAGGTAAGCTCCGGTCCGCTCAGGCGCCACCGAGCGTTCATATCCGCAAACTCCACCTGCATACCGATCGCTGCGTCAGCCCAACCTTTGATCTCCTCCTGGTACTCAGGAAGTCGCGGCAGCAACAAACGAAATAATCCCACCGCAACCGCGAGCAAGATCACCAGCGCCGCTGCGACGTAGGCCAGTGATTTCAGCAGTTTTTGAAACAATCGCATCATAAGTTTGGGTCAGGTTCGCGCACTAAATCAAAACAACGTCAAACTGGTCCAGCAAATAGAGTGATTCCGGCTGCAGGCGAATGGGTTTACCAATTTGTTGTTCCAGTTCAAGCAGGCCATTCGATTCCTCGTCCAGCAACAGGTCAATGACATCCTGATGTGCCAGCACCAGCAGTTTGTCAAACGTAAATTGGCGATGCTGACGAATGACCTCGCGAAACACTTCAAAGCAAACCGTTTCTGCCGACATGACAAATCCGCGCGCATTACAGTGACTGCAATCCTCACACAGGATGCGCTGCAGACTTTCCCGGGTTCGTTTGCGCGTCATTTCGACCAGGCCAAGTGGCGAGAACGGCGTCAGTTGATGCCTTGCGTGATCGCGTGCCAGCGCTTGCTCAAACACGTCCATCACGCGCTTCCGGTGCTCCTCAGCCACCATATCGATAAAATCTATAATGATGATGCCGCCGAGATTACGCAGCCTCAACTGCCTTGCAATGGCAACCGCCGCCTCCAGGTTCGTCCGGTATATCGTCTCTTCCAGATTGCGATGCCCAACATATCCACCTGTGTTTACATCAACGGTAGTCATCGCTTCCGTCTGGTCAAAAACGGCATAGCCACCCGACTTCAGCGGAATACTGCGATCCAGAGACTTCTTGATTTCATCTTCGACCCCATGCAAATCGAATATCGGTCTGCGCTTCTCATAGAGAGTGAGTTTCGGTTCAAGTTCGGGCAGGAAACTGGCGGCGAAAGCCTTCATATTCAGAAAATCCTCCCTGGAATCGACCAGGATCTGCTCAATATCACTGGTGACCATATCCCGCATGATTCTGATCGGCAGCGGCAAATCTTCATGAATCAATGTTTTTACCTTGCCCTTGCTGCACTTGACCTGAACGGCGGACCACAATTTGAGCAAAAAGCCCAGATCGGCACGCAATGCCTCGGCTGGAGCGCCTTCAGCGGCAGTTCGTACGATGACCCCCCCCGGGTTATCCAGTCCGTCGAGCATGTCGCCCAGCATGTCGCGCAGGCGCTCGCGCTCCTCTTCGTCTTCAATTCGCGCAGAAATGCCTACACCACCGCCCTCCGGCAGCAACACCAGGTATCGGGACGGCAAAGTCATGAACGTTGAAAGTCGAGCGCCCTTGGTGCCAAGCGGATCTTTCACGACCTGCACCAGAACTTCGCTGCCTTCGCGAATCAGCTCGCGGATATCCGGTGTGCCGTCATCGACAGCGTCTGGCGATTTGCCGTTGGAAATATCCGATGCATGCAAAAACCCGGTGCGGTCGAGCCCGATATCGATGAATGCGGCCTGCATGCCTGGCAATACCCTGGAGACTTTTCCTTTGTATATGTTGCTGATAAGTCCACGGCGCGCTGCGCGCTCTATGTGAACTTCCTGCAAGATACCGTTCTCCAGCAACGCTGCCCGCACTTCACGCGGCGTGACGTTGACCAGAATATCTTCTCGTTGCGAATCGTCCGTCATTCTGCGGATGCGTCCTCTGTCAGTTTGGCGTCTATCACCATCACGCCCGCCTGCTGCAACAGCGCTGCCGTTTCAAACACGGGCAATCCAACGACGCCCGAATAGCTGCCCGAAATCGAATCAACAAACACACCGCCCAGGCCTTGAATGGCATACGCCCCGGCTTTGCCCTCAGGCTCCCCACTTTGCCAGTATTGGCGCGCTTCGTCCGCTTGAATTTCGCGAAATTTCACGCTTGTAACGGACAGATCGAGCAAGAGCCGATCGCCGGCGATCAGGGCCACACCGGTCAGTACATGGTGGCTTCGTCCGGATAAACGGCCCAGCATGTCCAGTGCTTCCTGCTCCCCCGCAGGCTTGCCAAAAATCACGCCATCCAGCGCGACGGCGGTATCGGAGCCCAGCACCAGGCCCGGGTGCTGTTTGGCTGCCTCCCTGGCCTTCGCCTCCGCCAGGCGCAGAACCATCTCGCGCACGTCCTCACCCTTGCGCGGAGTCTCGTCGATATCGACGCCACCCGCTGTAAAACTGAGGCCCAGCGACGTGAGTATTTCCACGCGCCTCGGTGACGATGATGCCAGGTGCACTACGGGTTCAGTCACGATGGTAGGGATGCCCTTGGGTTAAGGTCCAGGCCCGATACAATTGTTCGCCAAACATGACCCGGGCGAGCCCATGCGGCAAGGTCATACGCGATAGTGACCACTTAAAATCTGCTCGCGCCGCACACTCGTCCGAAACACCGTCGGGTCCGCCGATCACAAAACATATGTCGCGGCCCGTGGACTGCCAGTCAGTCAGATGATTGCCAAGATCACGGCTTGAAAGGGCCTTGCCACGTTCATCCAGCAACACCACAAACTCATCAGGCCGAATGTTGGCAAGCACCTTGCCACCTTCTGCTTGCCTGGCATCGGATGGGTTGCTGCTCTTGCTTCTGTGAGCGGTTGCTACAACGTCCAGTCGAAATTTCCAATGGCGCGGCAGACGTCCGGCATAGTCCTGAAATGCAGCGTCAACCCAGGACGGCTGCTTATCGCCAACCGCTATCAGGCGAATGTGCATGCATCACCCGTCGGTAGCGGCGAGTTCGTTGCCCGGCGTCAGCGACCAGAGTTTTTCGAGATTATAAAACTGACGAACCCTGGGGAGCATGACATGTACCAGCGCGTCCTGAAGATCAAGGAGCACCCACTCGCTGCCCTCTGCCCCTTCAATACCCGAAGGCTTGTGTCCGGCGATCCGCGCTTTGTCTGCGACGGCATCAGCGAGTGCTTTGACGTGACGGTTCGATGTGCCACTGGCGACTATCATGTAGTCGGTAACCGTTGTCATATTTCGTACGTCGAGCCTGACGATGTCCTGTGCTTTCACCTCTTCCAGTGCGTCTACCACCAGATCGCTTAGTTGTTCGCTATTCATTCACCATTCCGTTCAATCTCAGTTATTGAATTCGATATTGATCATCACACCGCGCGATCTTCGCTTCCTGCAGCATAACAACCACTTTCTCTGATTACGTTACGCACTGCATCCGGCATCAGGAATATTGGATCCCTGCCGCCTGCAATTAGTTCACGTATCTCCGTGGAGGAAATCTCAAGTTGCGTGACGTCGTGTATGTATATGTGTCCTGCTTCCGCCTCATGCAAGTCGTCAATTCGATGTGTGCCATGCTCAGCCAGCATTTCTCCAAGCAGCCCCATATCCGGTGCCCGCCAGCCAGGCCTGTGGGCGATTACGATATGTGCAAGTTTCAGGATCTCGCGCCATCGATGCCAATTCGGCAGACCCAAAAACGCATCCATACCGATCATGAGCGCGAGCGGGCGCTGTTGAATCTCCTCCCGGAGTGCTGTGAGGGTATCGACTGAATAAGACGGGCCTGCGCGCTGCAGCTCCCGATCATCTGCGACGAATCCCGGCTGTCCCGCAATAGCCTGTTCGACCATTTCGAGTCGCAGCGCCGCATTTGCATAGGTTTTGCCCCGATGCGGTGGATCGCCACACGGCATGAATCGCACTTCGTGGAAGCGAAGCGCTTGCAGCATCTCAAAAGCAGTTCGAAGGTGGCCGTAATGAACCGGATCAAACGTACCGCCGAATACTCCGATCGGCCCCATCAGCCTGGAGCCTTCAATACACCGCCCAATCTCCCCATCGGACTCATCGGCCTGGTAATTTCAATTTGGTTTTCCTGACATTAATCACGCAGCATACGCTCTTCCTATTGCCATACCGAGTACGATTTCAGTCGCCAGCTGCCAGGCATCCTCAGCGCTCTGTCCTTTGGCGGCCGCATCGGCGCGTCTCGCCAGCTTAAGCAACGCGAAAAAGTCATGCGCCGAATGACGGCTGATGCACGATCGAACGATACTCTGCCGGTTTTGCCAGACACGAGCTTTCTGCAGGGCACTACTCAGATCCGTACCCTTTTGCACGCTGTCCGCCAATGCGGCCAGTACTCGCAACTCCCTGGTTAGTGCCCACATGACGATGACTGCCTCGGTACCCTCCGTACGCACGCCGCCGAGTATTCGTATCGCTCTTTTTGCGTCGCCGGCGACAGCGGCATCCACCAGTTTGTAAACATCAAAACGACTGCTGTCTGCAACCGCGGCATCGGCGTCAATTGCACTGACCGGCCCTTCTCCGCAGATTAGCCGCAACTTTTCAATCTCTTGCTGGGCGGCCAGCAAGTTGCCTTCGACCCGGTCGGCGATCAAACGGACGGCATCCCGATCGGGCTGCAGACCCGCGGCTCGCATGCGACTCTGGATCCACGGAGCAAGCTCACGCTGGTTGATCGGCCATATTTGCACATGGGCACCCGCGGCTTCGAGTGCTTTCGCCCATTTTGACGCAGAGGTGCTTCGATCGAGCTTCGGCGTTCTGACTATGAAAAGAAGATCTGATCCGGTTTGGGCGATCATGTCGACAATCGTAGCGCTACCTTGCCGGCCCGGTTTCCCGGTCGGCAGCTGTAACTCGATGATTCGCTTCTCAGCGAACAGGGACATATTGCCGGCCGCAGCAATTAGCTCGTCCCAGTCGAAGCCGGCAGTCGCCACATGCAATTCACGTGACTCAAAACCATCGCTCCTCGCCTTTTTCCGGATAGCATCAAGCGCCTCCTGCGCGAGCAATGGTTCATCACCAGAAATGAGGTAGCAAGGAAAAAGAGACTTGCCAAGATGTTGCGGTAGCTGGTTTGCCGATATCTTCACGCAGATTCCAGCTGATCCAGCGTGACAGACTCTCCTTCCAGCAACACCGGGATACCGTCGTTCACCGGGTAAAGAATTTTGCCATCGTCGGTTACCAGCGCTTCTTTCAAAGCACCTGACAGCGTGTGGCCATCACGGTTCTCCAGCGATCCTGCAGTGATCGCCGTATTGACCTTCGCTATCAGGTCGCTTTTTGCCACCATCAGCCCTTTGTGCGTCACCGGACAGCAGAGAATCGAGAGCAGGCGTTTGTCCATGCTTCAGTCTAACCTTTTATAATTCAAATACTTAACTATTGTTTTGTTATGTTATACCATTTTGTTTATAATGGCGTTTCCAGCTACATCGCCAGCATAACGACAACTCCTCATGGATAGAAGCACTTCAGATTCGTCCAGCCTTCTCGACCGGGCAGCAATCGCGCTGTCGGGCTTGTGTGTGCTGCACTGCCTGGCCATGCCATTTGTATTGTTGGCGCTTCCGTTTCTGGGGCAATTGACGGAAGGCCATTTTCATCTGCAAATGCTGGTTGTTGTTGTGCCGGTTAGCAGTATCGCGTTGGGTCTCGGCTTTTGGCGACATCGACGTATCTCAGTGATGGTTGCTGGCGGGGTCGGTCTGCTGTTGCTGTTTGTTGGTGGTACCTGGATGCACAATGAAGTTGGCATCCTCGCGGATCGTGCCACGACCATTGCAGGGTCACTGTTACTTGCGAGCGCGCATTTCTATAACAGCCGGTTTTCCCGTTGCCAGACAGTCCGTCTGTAACTCAGCGAATATTCGATTTAGCGCAAGAATCTGAGTAAATCATTTCGTCCGTGACGCTCGGCGACTTCGATCGCGTCATCACGATCTTCTTCTGCAGGCCTGAATTGCGGGTTTGCATGAAAACATTGCGACAACAACTTCAGCGTCGCCGGTTCACTCTGCTGCAATAAAAGTCGGTGCAAAAAGGGTTGCGCAAAGAACAAGGCTGTATCCGAATTCTCCCATTTGAGCATCTCGTTAAAAAACCAGCGGTAAGCCTCATCCGTGTCGGGCTCGCCATCGATTTGCGACTGGATATGGGCAAGCGCGCCTGCGCGATTTCCACGGCTTGCGAATCCATAAGCATGACTGATGATTGCCTGTCTTTCGCTGACTAATTCTTCGCGGCTCTGAATAGAGGTTGCAGCCAGTGGCGCTGGTATATGGACGTCGTCCGTCAGCATGTGGCCAGCGACGACCGCGCCGGTCATTCCGTACAGCAGGAACGCCTGGTATATCAGGCCGAGCCCCAGAAAAAATAATGGTGTTCCGGACTGCCAAAGCAAGTACAGAATTACCGATACCGATTCAAGCGTGACAATGAGCAAAAAATAGTCAACACCGCTTGATCGAATAAACCGCGCGAGCGCGAATGGGTTCAGGCCTTGCAGCGGCGCACGTGTAATCGACAACACGCCGAGGAAGGCCGGGAATATGATGCTCGACAAAAAAACGACCAGCAAGGCCGCATCAGGCGAAAACTTTTGCCTCGCAGCAAACTGCAACCACCCAAGAAACACGGCGATGACCAACGGGAAAAGCGCCCACCCATTGCCAACGAGCGCCATCAGCTCGGCATCGAATGCCGGCGCTTCTCTGTTGTTCGACCGCGCCTCGAGCAGGCTCATCAGATAGCCCAGAAACGGAACCAGGGTGACAATAAACAGGAACAGGCCAAACAAGCCGAAAAATGCGGCCACTGAAAACAGCAACCACGACACGATCATCGGCACCACCGTTGCAAGTCTGGTCAGCGGATAAATAATCTCACGCGCGAGATCAGTGGGTTTCATCTTCATCGTCCACAGGTGGCACGGGATCGTAACCGGAGCCGCCCCAGGGGTGGCATCGGCCGATCCGCCTGGCAGCCAGCCAGCTACCGCGAAATGCCCCGTGCTGGCGCAGCGCTTCCTCTGCGTACGCCGAGCAACTGGGCTCGAAGCGACAATTATTGCCAAGGAAGGGGGATATCAACTTCCGGTACAACCAGACCAGTCCACGCAATGGCAGCGCGAGATAGTCGCTCAAACACTTGTGGCTCATGCCTCTGCCAGTGCCTGTTCAGCAAAGCCATGAATGGCTTTCAACATGGCCGACAGCCCATTGGATCGCGTCGGACTCAGGTGCTGTTCCAACTGCAATGCCGCAACAAAATCGGCCGGAGTTGCAGCGATTTCCTCCGGTTTGCGATTGGAGTACACACGCAACAGCAAGGCGATCAGGCCCGACACGATCGCTGCGTCGCTGATAGCCTGAAACTGCAATCGACCGTCAGTCTTTTCCGCCGTAAACCAGACCTGCGACTGACATCCTTTGATCTTATTCTTTTCTATGCGTTGCTCGTCCGGAAACTCCGGTAGCCGCCTTCCAAGATCGATGATGTACTGATAGCGATCCATCCAGTTATCAAAGAACTGAAATTCTTCCACGAGTTCACTTTGTGCTTGTTCGACTTCGTTCACTGAGGCGATCCGTCACGTCTCCAGCGCGTACCCGATGGACCGTCTTCGATGGTGATGCCGGCGGCAGTAAGCTCATCGCGAACTGCGTCCGCCGCCGCGAAATCTTTTTCCGCCCTGGCCGTATTCCGCCTGGCAATAAGTGCTTCGATCTCGCCTGCAGACAGATCACCATCCGCACTGCCGCTGAACCAGCTTTCGACGTCTCCTTGCGCGATACCCAGCAGTTCACAGGATGCCCGGAGTACGGCAGCAAGCTCGCTGCGCTCGTTCGTGTCTTTTGTCTTGTTTAGCTGTCGCGCAAGACTGAATATTTCCGACAGCGCTTTTGGTGTATTCAGGTCATCCTCAAGCGCCGCCAGCACGGACGCATCCGGCTGTGCATTTGCACGAGCCGCATCCGAAACATCGATGCCACGCAGGGCGCCGTAGAGCCGGTCCAGCATTTTCCGTGAAGACTCAATGAGTTCGTCCGACCAGTCCAGCGGTTGCCGGTAATGAGCGCTCAACAGGGCCAGGCGTATAACCTCCCCTGGAATGGTCTTGACCATCTCATGCACAAGCATAACGTTGCCAAGTGACTTCGACATTTTCGTGCTGTCGATGCTAAGAAATCCGTTATGCAGCCAGTATCGGGAAAAAACCTCGCCATTGTGTGCGCAGGCGCTTTGTGCCAGCTCATTTTCGTGATGCGGGAATACCAGGTCCTGACCACCTGCATGAATATCAATAGTGCGGCCCAGGTGTGTTTCGGCCATCGCCGAGCACTCTATGTGCCAGCCAGGACGGCCACGGCCCCAGGGCGAATCCCACCCCGGAAGCTCCGGCGTTGAAGGTTTCCACAAAACAAAATCCTGCGCCGCTCGTTTGTAGCGGGCGACTTCGACGCGCGCACCGGCGAGCATCTCACGCAAGTCGCGCTTTGATAGTTTCCCGTAATCGCCGAACGAAGACACATCGAACAACACGTGGCCTTCCGCTTTATACGCATAGCCTTTATCGACAAGGGTCGTGATCATATTGATCATTTCTTCGATATGCTCGGTTGCACGCGGCTGCACATCCGGTGGCTGCACGCCCAGAGCACCCATATCGTTGTTGTATGCCTTGATATAGCGTGCGGTAATTTCGTCGATCGGTTTACCGGATTCCACCGATGCGGCGTTGATCTTGTCATCGACGTCGGTAATGTTTCGCGCAAAAGTCAGGTCGTAACTGCGGCGAAGAAGCCTAGCAAGCACATCGAAAACGACAGCGGGACGTGCATTGCCAATATGCGCATAGTTGTAAACCGTCGGTCCGCACAGGTACATGGTGACCTTGCCCGGGTTCAGCGGTTCGAATTCAACTTTCTTGCGTCGCAGAGTGTCGTGCAATTGGAGCGTCATTGTCCTTCCGTGCTGTATCAACGTATTCGGCCGGCAATCATAGCAACATTTGGCATATAATCGGCCGCCCCACATTTCGCGAGCCCGCACTGATTTACCGGAGCCCTGATGTCCAGCCAAACTGTTTTATTTCAACCTCGCCGAACGGTCCAACAAGTGGAAGAGGGAACCGATCTCGCACCAAAATTCGATGATCGGGGCCTGATAACAGTGGTAACGACGGATGCTACGAGTGGTGAACTCCTGATGCAGGGCTATATGAATGCTGAGGCGCTGAGCCTTACCATTTCCGGCGGCGAGGCCGTTTATTTCAGCCGCAACCGCCAGTTACTCTGGCACAAGGGCGCAACCAGTGGCCTGACACAAACCGTCCGCGAATTGCTGGTCGATGACGACCAAGACTGCATCTGGCTCAAAGTCGATGTCGCCGGTGGTGCAAGCTGCCACGTCGGGTACCGCTCATGCTTTTATCGACGTGTACCAGTCGGGGACGAATATGCTGCCAGCCAAACCGGCGCCGCTGTCGAAATGGAATTCACCGATTCCGAGAAAGTCTTTGATCCCCTGGAAGTGTACGGTGACGCGCCGAACCCCACCGTACTCTGATCTGCGCTAGTAGCCCTTGCCCTTCTTTTTTCGTCGCCGCTCCCTGCGTTTTGCAGCTACCGGCTGTGGCTCACGGAGGGCTATCGCTCGCGCCTGATAGGTGTATTCGATCGTACCGATCAACCAGAAATAATAGCCCGCGATCTCCATCAGCTCTTCAACCGCGAGCTTCACAACGCGCTGATAATCGTCACCCAGGATCGCAACCCAGAGCGGCTCATGACCAATCAACCTCACGAACGAAAACAGAATCACTGCACCTGCGAACAGCAAGGTCAGGCCGGGCGATGGCCAGACCCTTAACCAGGCGATTCGAAAGCGGCGACGATTGCGATAGGTATAGACAATAATCAGTGCCGAAATAACGGCCATGATTACCTGCCAGAAGTTGTCAGCGACATAACGATCAAGGAAATAATCGAGCTCGCGAATGACGAAAATCGCTGCCAGGCCGCCAAAGGGTATGGCGACCGGTCTTTGCGACGGACAGTGTTCTGCCACCCACGCATAAAGACCACCGCAGGCAAGCAGAATGACAACCTGGATTATCTCAACCGGTGAATATTCGCTTGTGCCAAGCGTATCGCCGGGGTGTGCGTATATCAAAAGTTTCAATGAACCCGGCGCGATGATTTCCATCTGCGTTAAGAGCCAGGTCAGCAGCGAGAGGCCTGCGAAATAGAGAATGTAGCGAATCTGGACCATGCGTTGTCATCCGCACTTGCCGGCTGCTTACTATATGACAGGGAGGGTCGATACTGCCAGTAAACCGGGGCCTGACTTCGATTTTTTTGCGAACCGTAAGCGGCATATTTATGGGGACAGTGACCTTAATTACCGCAGCGTCCTTAACGCAGTAATTAAGGTCACTGTCCCCATAAATATGCCGCTCCTACGGATTATTGCGTAGATCGCCTGTTGCGCGACCGTCGGTATCGATCAAATTGTACTTTTGCAACCATGCCCTCGCATCTTCGGCGTCATCTGCAAACCATCGCCGCGTACTGCCCAGCCTGAAACTGTATCCCCAGGTATCCATATCCTGCATCAGGCGATCCTGCCCCACTCCGGACAAGGCGTCGGCAAGCAAAATCTGTAAATAGCACACCGCTGACTCCTCCAGGTCGTCGCTCGCGGCGTCGCCGGTATGCTGCGCTCGCATATCGGGTTGCATGCAAATGATATGGCAGGTTTCATGCAGAAAAGAATGTACCGGTGTATCCGGCCGGAAACAGACACAAGTGCCGACGATGCCTGCCTCCGGTGCGCCCCAGAAGCTCCCCTTGATTGCTGCATCATCGTCAAGCCATTCAGCCACGAGGCCGAAGCGGGCCAGGAAATCCGTCACAGCTTGCGACGCGAGGTCTCCCATACACAACACCGAGGGAGTTGGCGCAGCGGCAGCCATCAGTTGGCGGGTGTCAGAGGGCCGACAGCTGGATCATTACGACACGGACGAGATCGCCTACGATGGCGCTGCGCAGTTGCTCCTTTTCCTGCTCTTTGCCCAGCACCAGCGTTTCATCCCAGGTGTAGTCCTCGACCTTGGTCTGGGTACGCCTGTCCAGCAGAAAATTCTGGCCAACTTCCACCGAATAGCTGACGATGTAGAACACCTCGAATTCCGTGGGCACATTTCGTGCCGACACGGATAAAACACGTTGTCCTGTTATATCGGAATGAATGGTAAATATTGCGGTGGCGTCTGCCGGTGAATCTACCACTTCGATGCCGGATGATTTTAGTTCTCTGCGCAACCCCTGGTAAAACTGGCTATGGCGGTCGTCGGTCGCAATGTAGGTTCGCTGCATATCCGACGGAATATCCGACGCACCGCGAATATGATAACCGCAGCTGCCAAGCAGGGCTACGGCGACGAGCCATACGGGCACTTTATACAACGATGTTCACCAACCGGCCCGGTACGACGATCGTCTTTCGAATCGTTTTGTCAGCCACAAATTTTTGTACATTCTCGTCAGCCAGCGCCAACTCTGAAATTGCTTCCTTGTCGGCTGCGACATCGACCGAAATACGGCCACGCAGTTTGCCATTCACCTGAACCACCATCTCGATCAGATCCCGGCTCAACGCGCTTTCATCGACTTCGGGCCAGCGCTCATCCACCAACCCACCCTCGTGACCCAGCACATGCCACAGTTCGTGACAGATGTGCGGCACGATCGGCGACAACACCAGGACCACAGCCTCCAGCGATTCACATACAACGGAACGCCCCTCTGCCGATGAATCATCGAAGCGATTAACTGCGTTCAGTAACTCCATGGATGCCGCGATGGCCGTATTGAACGTGTAGCGCCGGCCAATATCGTCGCTGACCTTGGCGATGGTCTGATGTGTTTTTCGCCGCAACTGCCTTTGTTCATCATTGAGCCTCGCGATATCGAGCGTTTCTGTGTCGCCGGCCGCGGCATGCTCGTGAACAGCAGCCCAGAAACGCTTGAGAAACCTGAACGCCCCTTGCACGCCAGCATCCGACCACTCCAATGATTGTTCGGGCGGCGCCGCAAACATCATGAACAGGCGCACGGTGTCCGCACCGTATTTTTCGATCAGCGCCTGTGGATCCACGGTGTTCCCTTTCGCTTTCGACATCTTCGCGCCGTCTTTGAGCACCATTCCCTGCGTAAGAAGATTGGTGAATGGCTCGTCGGCCGCTGACAGTCCTTCGTCTCGCATCAATTTCTGGAAAAACCGAGCGTAAAGCAAATGCAGAATCGCGTGCTCGATGCCGCCGGTGTATTGGTCAACAGGCAACCAATAGCCCTCCCGTTCGTCGAGCATGGCATCATCGCTGTCCGGGCAGGCGTAGCGCGAGAAGTACCAGGATGACTCCACAAACGTATCGAAGGTATCCGTCTCCCTTCTTGCGGGCTTGCCACATTGCGGACATGGCGTTTCGTAAAATTCAGGCATGTTTTTCAGCGGCGAACCCGTACCGGAAAATTCAACATCTTCCGGCAATACGACCGGCAGCTGATCTTCCGGCACCGCAACCGCGTCACAATCATCGCAATAGATAATCGGAATCGGCGTGCCCCAGTAACGCTGCCTGGAAACGCCCCAGTCCCGCAGACGATAGTTCGTTCGGCGGCACCCTCGTCCGTCTTTCTCGAAGCGCATGGCGATCGCGTCAAAGGCCTGCTCGAAGGTCATGCCGTCATACTCGCCCGAGTTGACCAGCACACCATGCTCAAGATAGGCCTCTTCGCTGATATCCGCGGCGCTGCCATCCGCCGGCACCACGACCTGCGTAATCGGTAAATGGTGTTTGCTGGCGAACTCGTAATCACGTTGATCATGGCCGGGTACGGCCATTACGGCACCTGTGCCATAACTCATGAGTACAAAATTGGCGACCCATAACGGCACTTCTTCGCCGGTGATCGGATGGATTGCGGAGATTCCGAGCTCCATGCCCTTTTTCTCCATGGTCTCCAGGGTCGCTTCCTGTGCATCGGTTTTCTTGCACTCTTCAATGAACGCGGCGACTTCTGCATTGGCGCGTGCTGCTTTTGTTGCCAACGGATGTTCCGCCGCGACCGCCATGTAGGTCACACCCATTAATGTATCCGGCCGCGTCGTGTATACGGTTAGCGGCGTATCATCCCCATCAACATCAAATGACAACTCCAGCCCTTCCGAGCGACCGATCCAGTTGCGCTGCATAGTCTTAACCGAATCCGGCCAGCCGTCGAGCTTATCGAGCCCATCCAGCAGCTCGTCCGCATAGGCGGTGATTTTCATGAACCACTGAGGAATTTCACGGCGCTCGACCAGCGCATCGGATCTCCAGCCGCGACCATCGATGACCTGTTCATTCGCTAACACGGTCTGATCGACCGGATCCCAGTTGACGATGGAGTTCTTGCGATACACGAGGCCCTTTTTGAACAGTCGCGTGAACAACCATTGTTCCCAGCGATAATATTCAGGGCGACAGGTGGTGACTTCACGGCTCCAGTCGTAGCCGTAACCAAGTCGCCTGAGCTGGCCGCGCATGTAGTCGATGTTTTGGTAAGTCCAGGCAGCCGGCGGCACACCGCGCTTTATGGCCGCATTCTCAGCCGGCATGCCGAACGCATCCCAACCCATGGGTTGCAGCACGTGCTTGCCCTGCATGCGATGGTAGCGGGCGATCACATCGTTGATCGTAAATACCCGCACGTGCCCCATATGCAGTTGCCCGCTGGGGTAGGGGAACATAGTCAGGCAATAGAACTTTTCCTTGTCCGAATCCTCGCTAACCTCGAATGATCGCTGGTCGTCCCAGTAATCGCGGGCCGTTTGTTCTATTGCCTGGGGGTCGTATCTGGTTTCCATCTGTGTTCTTGAGCTGCCTGGCTGAAAGCCCGCTAGCTTAACGGAAAAACCGGGGTCGGACTTCGGTTTTCTCTATCAATGTTCAGGCTTGCCAACCTGCATATGAAAACCGAAGTCCGACCCCGGTTTTTGGTAGACAAGGCCCGCCATAACCAGCAGGCACAGTGAAATCACGGGCCAGTTGCCAAAACGGGCGTAGGGAGTCAGCCCATCAAGCGGAGTGATGTCACGGGTCATCGCGACATACTCAAATTGCGGGCCACGCTCCAGAATCGCTCCATCCGGCCCGATAAATGCGCTGATACCATTGTTAGTGGAACGCACCGCGAAGCGGCCGACCTCGAGCGCCCGCATGCGTGCTATCTCAAGATGCTGGTGAGGTGCGATGGAATCACCAAACCAGGCGTCGTTGCTAACGTTGATGAGAATACCGGCCTCCGGCAGCGCGTAGAGCTGCTCTGCGCCATAGGCGTCCTCATAACAAATTGCGACCGCGAGCTTGTCGCCAGCGGCTGTAACAAGCAGTGGCTGCTCGTCAGCGCCGGAGCCCAGGTCAGTGGTTGGCAGGCTCATCATGCGCATCCACTTCCGCACGAATCCAGGCACTGGAAAATATTCACCGAAGGGTACGAGGTGCCGTTTGCGGTAAACCTGTCTCTGAACACCATCTGATGTTCCCAACAACAGCATGCTGTTGAAAATGGACTCCTCGGCCGGCTGCCGTTCGAGAATTCCCAGCAACAGGGTCTGTCCTCCGCGCCGCACGTCATTCTCAAGCTGGTTCAGATAATCCTCAATCTGATCGATGCTGGCTGGCAATGCGACCTCCGGCCAGATAATAAGGTCACTGTCCCCATGCGCATCGATGGATGAGCGGTACAGATTCAAGGTCGGCCAGAACTGATCGCGTGACCATTTTCGATCCTGTGAAATCCCGCCCTGCACAATCGTTGTCCTGACATCCGGGCCCGAGGGGTCCGTCCATTCATACTGCTGCAACAATGCGCCACTGAGCCACGGCAGGATAGCGACAATCGCAGCCACAGTGCGGAGTTTGCCGTTCGACACGATCGCTACGATCAATGCGCTGACACTGATCAGCAACGCCAGCGACAAGCCGTAAACACCGATAACAGGTGCAAGCCCGGCCAATGGCGAATCGATCTGGCCATAGCCCAGGCTCATCCACGGAAATCCGCTCAAGACCCAGCCGCGTAACCACTCAACTACAACCCACACAGTCGGCGCTGCTGCGAAAAATCGCAATGCGTTACCGGCAGACAGCCTGCTGATGAGCCAGGCCGTCAGCGAGTAATACAGCCCCATGATCATGACCAGGCTGAGCATGATGATGAGCGCCACCCACAATGGCGCCTGGCCGAACACGTGAATCGATGTATACAGCCAGTAAGTGCCGGTCAGGAACAGGCCTGCCCCGTACCAGAACCCGAGCCAGGCGGCACGCTTCGCGGGCAGGTGCAGGCACGCGTACAACAAAGGTAACAACAGCACCGGCGCAACCGGAAACCAGCCGACGGGCGCGAATGACACCATGGTCAAGGCCCCGCTCAGAAAAAACAGGAACGCGCTAATGCGTGGGCGTTGCCGGATGAACTGCTGAATTGGCTGCAAAGATTGCACGAGACTAGCCGGTCGTTGTCTCTTGTGCTTCTCTTTGTACTGACAAGACATCGATGCGACGTCGATCCGCCTTGGTGACGCGAAATTCGAAGCCGTCAAATTTCAATTCTTCGCCGCGCCTCGGCAAACGCCCCAGCTCGTGCATGACAAGCCCACCAACGGTGTCGTAGTCATCGTCGGTCAATTCGCATTCGAAGTAATCGTTAAAATCGTCAATGCGGGTCAGGGCCCGGACGGTGTAACACGCTCGCCCATTGCGCTCCGAGTCGACCTGTATGAATTCTTCCTCTGCCTGGTCATGCTCATCATCAATCTCACCAACAATTTCTTCGAGCACATCCTCGATCGTCAGCAAACCGGAAACACCACCGTATTCGTCAACAACGATCGCCATGTGATTGTGACTGGCACGAAATTCTTTAAGCAGTGCGTTAAGGCGTTTGGATTCCGGAATCACTGAGGCCGGGCGCAGGAATTTGTCGATGTGAAACTCACTGGCACTCGCCTGGCCGAAATGACGTAACAAGTCTTTTGCCAGCAAGATTCCGAGCACCTCGTCCCTGTCTTCACCGATCACCGGAAAACGCGAGTGTCCGGATTCGATGATCGTGCCGAGCATTTCGTCCAGGCTGTTATCACGCTCGATAACGATCATCTGCGATCGGGGGATCATGACTTCGCGAACCTGGGTCTCGGCCACCTCAAGCACGCCGGAAAGCATATCCTGCTCCTCGGCGTCAAAGATGTCGTCAGACTGTTGAAGAAGATCCTGAATTTCTTCGCGGCTCCAGGACTGGCCTTTTGCTGCACGTATGACGCGCTTGAAAAAACCGGTATGCGAGGAGCCGGGGGTACTTGGAGGTTTGTCGTTCATCTGTGTTGTCTGTTCAGGTCCTGTTTAACCCTTGAAATCAGGGCCATTGTAGCAGTAGTCGGTCAGGTCTCACGGTACGGATTCTCAATTCCGAATTCCTGCAAAATGTTCGTTTCCAGCGTTTCCATTATCGCTGCCCGTGCGTCGTCATCGTGGTCATAGCCCAGCAAATGCAGGGTGCCATGAATTACCATGTGCGCCCAGTGGTCGAGAATCGCCTTGTTCTGCTGGCTCGCCTCTCGCGCCACCACGGGCGCACAGATTACGAGGTCGCCCAGCGGTCGAATCGTATCTTCAGGCAAGCCATCGAGGCCATCAAATTGAAAACTTAGTACGTTTGTTGCTTTGTCTTGTTGTCGATAGCGACTGTTCAGGTCGCGACTTTCATCTTCATTAACCACGCGTACCGATATTTCGAAATCGCCGGCATCGTTTGCATTCGCCGCTTGCAAGGCACTCACGATCCAGCGGTGTAATTGCTCCTCATCCGGCAAATCGCCAGCGTCGCTGGCAATCTGCATATCTACCGTGGCAGTTGCGGTCATGACGAAATTCAGTTGCCACCATTGCCGTCTGCCTCATAAGCCTCGACGATGCGTTGTACAAGTTTATGACGAACCACATCCTTTGGCTGAAAATAGGTAAATGCAACGCCGGGGACATCCGAAAGAATGTCGATTGCATTCCTGAGCCCCGATTGCTGCCCCGATGGCAAGTCGATCTGCGTAATGTCCCCGGTAACGACCGCGCGCGAGCCGAAGCCAATACGCGTCAGAAACATCTTCATCTGAGCGACGCTGGTGTTCTGCGCTTCATCGAGAATGACGAAAGCTTCGTTGAGGGAGCGACCGCGCATGAATGCGAGCGGCGCTATTTCAATGACGCTTCGCTCCATGAGCCGCGTAACCTGATCGGGTCCGATCATGTCGAATAATGCGTCATACATCGGTCGCAAATAAGGATCGACTTTTTGTGACATATCACCAGGCAGAAATCCCAGGCGCTCGCCGGCCTCTACTGCCGGCCGTACCAGGATGATCCTGCGTACCTTTTCACTCTCAAGCGCGTCAATCGCGCTGGCCACGGCCAGGTAGGTCTTGCCGGTGCCGGCAGGTCCGATACCAAACGCCATGTCATTGGCCTGAATATTTTTCAGGTAAAGGCGCTGATTCTGGCTTCGCGGGCGCACCAGTTTGCGCCGTGTCTGTATCGCGTACTCGTCTTCATCGACAGACTCGATAAGACCGCCATCAGCAATTTCCAGATCGTTCATTACAGATTCCTGTAAACAAATATGGACTCGCTCGGGATCAAGTTGTTCACTGCCCGCAATTTTGAACAACACCCGAAGGACATGGCTGCCGATCTCGGCAGCACCGGGCATACCGGTAACCCGGAAATGGTTTCCGCGGCTTGCAATTTCTACGTTGAGACGGCGTTCGATCTGTCGCAGGTTCTCGTCGAACTGTCCGCAAAGATTGGCGAGACGGCTGTTGTCAGCGGGCTCCAGGATGAATTCCTGGGATATTTGTACGGCGTTCAAGGGTTGGCTGTCAGACCTCTCCGGATAATTCAGTGGCGGGCGTATGCAGTTTTCAGGCTGCTGACGCTAGATTACATCGATACGTGCTGAGTTGCGAGTCCGCCAGTCCGCAATCGCCCGCGAAGCGAATTCGGCAGCGCCTCGGTAATCAGGACATCGACAAACTGGCCAGTGCAGGCAGAATCCGCATCAAAATTAACCCAGCGCATGTTCTCCGTGCGCCCACTCATCTGGTTCGGGTTTTTCTTCGATGGCTTTTCGACCAGCACCGTTTGGGTAGTGCCCACCATGGCATTGCTGATCGCCATCGCCTGGCTATTGATGCGCGCCTGGAGAATCAACAGGCGTTGTTTCTTGTCAGCCATTGGCGTTTCGTCGGCGAAGGACGCAGCAGGCGTACCCGGCCTCGCGCTGTAGATGAAACTGAATGACTGATCGAAACCAAGCTCCGCGATCAGATTCATGGTCGCTTCGAAATCGCTGTTCGTTTCACCCGGAAACCCGACAATGAAATCGGATGACAGAGATATGTCCGGACGAACCGCTCGCAATTTACGAATTTTTTGTTTGTATTCGAGCGCCGTATGGCCTCGTTTCATGCGCACAAGAATGCGATCCGAACCGTGCTGTACGGGCAGATGCAGATAGTTTGCGAGTTGCGGCACTTCGGCATAGGCCTGGATAAGACTGTCGGTAAATTCCACCGGATGCGACGTGGTGAATCGAATGCGATCGATACCCTCGACCGCCGCGACATAGTAGATCAGCGTCGCAAGATCGGCGAGCTGGCCATCGTGCATCGGTCCGAGATAGGCATTCACGTTCTGCCCAAGCAGGTTTATCTCCCGCACGCCCTGCTCCGACAAACGAACCACCTCGGTGATCACGCTGTCCAGCGGGCGACTGATTTCCTCACCACGCGTGTAGGGCACGACGCAAAATGTGCAGTACTTGCTACAGCCTTCCATGACCGAGACAAAAGCGGTCGGGCCCTCTGCCCGGGGGTTCGGCAGGCAATCGAATTTCTCGATCTCGGGGAAGGATATATCCACGACCGGATTGCCATTGGCACGTACGTCTTCCAGCATTTCCGGCAGACGATGCAGTGTCTGCGGGCCGAAGACCATGTCCACGTAAGGCGCGCGCTTACTGATGCCCTCGCCTTCCTGACTTGCGACGCAGCCACCCACACCAATAATGACGCCGGGGTTCTGATCCTTGAGGCGGCGCCAGCGGCCGAGCTCCGAGAACACTTTCTCCTGCGCTTTCTCGCGGATGGAACAGGTGTTCACAAGCAGCAGGTCGGCATCCTCCGGCTTTTCGGTCAACTGGTAGCCATGAGACTCGCGCAGGACATCGGCCATCTTGTCCGAGTCGTACTCATTCATCTGGCAACCGAATGTTTTGATGTAAAGTTTCATCAACGAACAAACACGCTGCAACAGGCAGCGTGCTTTTTCCTAGAACGGAATATCGTCGTCAAAGTCATCGGATGAGCCCTGCGGCGGCGGGCTGGACGGCGCGCCCTGTGGGGGCCGGTCATCGCGCATCGGCGCACTACCGCCAGCACCACCGCGTCCACCGAGCATTTGCATCTCGTCGGCGATGATTTCCGTGGTATAGCGATCATTACCGTCCTTGTCCTGCCACTTGCGCGTGCGCAGTTTGCCTTCAATGTAGACCTGCGAGCCTTTGCGCAGGTATTCGGCCGCAATCTCAGCCAGGCGGCCAAACATCGCTATTTTGTGCCATTCCGTGCGGTCTTTTTGCTCGCCCGTCTGCTTGTCCTTCCAGGATTCGTTGGTCGCGACCGTAATATTGGTCACGGCTGAACCGCTGGGCATATAGCGTGTATCCGGGTCCTGGCCCAGGTTTCCTACGACAATTACTTTGTTTATTCCACGGGCCATTCTTGGGTCCCCTGTAAGTGTTTGAATTTTGTTCTCTTGGCAGGCAGGCCTGCTTCGAGGGGGGCACCTATTGTAGTGCCTGATGAAGCAAATACCAGCCCGATTTCCGGGGCTTCTCCCCATTTATGCAGACGGCCGGACGAGGTGGTAGACAAGCCACGCAGCGGCGAGCGCAGCACACACAACAAATACGCGGTTGCCACCGCCTGAGAGCAGCAGGCCGCCCGTCAGTCCACCGGCAAACGCACCAAGAAATTGTGAGCTCGAAAACACTCCCATGGCGGCGCCGCGGAATTCCTCTGCGGCGATAATCGACAGGCGCGCGGGCAACCCGGCCTCGAGAAAATTGAAGCCGGCAAAAAATACGGCAAGGCTCGCAAATACCGAGATCGGTGTCGGTACCGCCAGGGCCAGCGCGAGCAGTCCCACCGTCAGCAGCAATATCGCAATGCTGAATACCCACGCCTTGCCTTCCCTCTCATCGGCCAGGATCAGCGGGACGGTGCCAACCAGGGATGCGGCCAGAGCGGCCACGTATATTTTCCAGTGATCCGCGAGCGGCCAGTCGATCGTGTTTTGCAGCACGAACGGCAAGGCGACGAACATCGCCGTCATCAGTGTATGTAGCACGAATACATAGAGGTCGAGGCGCAGCAATGCCGGCCGCAAGGCATCGGTGATGCGGATTTTCGACGCGGAGCGCCCCCGCTCATTGCTCCCCGGCACAAACATCAGCAAGCCGCCAGAAACCACCGCTACTGCAGCCGCCAACCAGAATAAAGAACGCACGCCAGTCGCCGCTGCGATTACCGGGCCAAGCATTAACGCCAGCAGAAATGCGGTACCAATGCCGATCCCGAACACCGCCATGGACCGGGTGCGAACCTCCGGCCGCGTTTTATCGGCCAGGAGCGCTGCCAGGGTCGCAGACACCGCGCCGGCCCCCTGCAGAAAACGCCCGCTGATGACGCCGCCTATGGTCTCGCTCATGCCAGCCAGGATGCTGCCTGCAGCAAACAGGGCCAGCCCGATCAGGATCACCGGTCGCCGGCCGATAACATCCGACAACGCACCAAACGGTATCTGCAACGCCGCCTGCGACAATCCGTATCCACCCACCGCCAGCCCGATCAGCATTGGCGTCGCACCGTCAAGGTCGGCCGCATAAATGGCCAGGACGGGCAACAACGCGAACAGCCCGAACATGCGGAACATCGCGATGAGCGCGACCAGGGCCACAACTTTGCGCTCCGCCGGCAACATCGGATTTGCCGGTCTCCTGCTCTCAGTTTTCATAGCGGTTGCTGTGGATCTCTGGCCAGAGGGGTAATGCGGTCGCGTATATTAATCGTTTAGAGCCACAAAATGCCACCCGGCAGCCCCGTTGGTGCTAATGTAGTCGGTTGTTCATTTGAAACCCGGCCTGCAATGAAATCGATCGATATCCGTGGCGCGCGAACCCACAATCTGAAGAATCTGGACCTTAGCCTGCCTCGCGACAAGGTGATTGTGTTTACCGGCCTGTCGGGGTCCGGCAAGTCGTCGCTCGCGTTCGACACGATCTATGCTGAAGGCCAGCGCCGCTATGTCGAGTCCTTGTCCGCGTATGCGCGCCAGTTTTTGTCGATGATGGAAAAACCCGACGTCGATCACATCGACGGTCTGTCGCCTGCAATATCGATTGAGCAAAAGTCCACGTCACACAACCCACGCCGACGGTAGGTACGGTCACTGAAATCTACGATTACCTGCGTTTGTTATTCGCACGGGCGGGCACACCTCGTTGTCCCGATCACCACGTAACGCTGGAAGCACAGACTGTCAGCCAGATGGTCGACCAGGTACTTGAACTGACGGAAGGCACCCGCGTCATGCTGTTGGCCCCGGTAGTCGC